>Ga0335069_10014980_pt1 | contig 10842 bp, 9 predicted proteins | sample Lox_Sample_11_FD_206714 | JGI IMG/M metagenome (GOLD analysis project Ga0335069, IMG submission 206714) | Soil microbial communities from Loxahatchee National Wildlife Refuge, Florida, United States - Lox_Sample_1.1 | ecosystem: Environmental > Terrestrial > Soil > Wetlands | place: USA: Florida... | reverse complement strand
GGAGCGATGCGGCGAGCCCGATCAGGAGCGGGCCGGCCGCGTGATGTGCCAGTTGCATGGAAGGCGGCATTCCCGCGGCGGTTTCGCTCGCGGCAATATGGCCGGGTGTAGCGATGAGAATGCCGCCGGCGGCGAACATCGCGCCGTTCACGATTGCGGCGGATGTGCCGATGAGAGAGGGCGGCACGACATCAGCCGCCGTGCTGAAGGCCAGCATGTGGGCGGCCGCGCCGAAGCCATACAGGAAGCACAGCGCCATCGTGGTCGTGGTCCCCGCCGGGCCGAGGTAGAGCAGCGCAATCAGCGACGCCAACTGCACGACGATTCCCGCGAGGGTGGGCAACTTGCGGTGCCTGATCACGTCCGACCACTTCGGCACCACGACGCAGCCCACCGCGAGGCCTACCCACGGCAAGGAGGCCGCGATGTTCGCAGTCCCCAGCGGCATCCCTCGCAACACGAGCAGCTTCGGCGCCCACACAACGCCCATCGCCAGCAGACTGCCAAATACCAGCGCGCCCCAAACGGCGGCGATCCAGACGTGCGGAATCTTCGCCGTCCGCACGATGTTGCTCCACACATCTTTCAAGAACGGTCCGACGCCCTCGCTGAGACCGGGGCCCTCGATAGGAGCCGGATTGCGGATGTACAGCGTCGCCAACACGAACAGCAGCACGCCCGCGCCTGCGATCCAGTGAAACAACTCGCGCCATTCCATGTGCTGCAGCGCCAGGCTGAAGAGGTTCTCGTTGAAGGCTGAGAATATCGACGAGACGAACTGGACCAGTCCGAACATGAAGCTGAACTTCGCGATGCCAAACCACTGCCCCCCGACGTAGCCTGCCCCGACGAAGGCCGCGCAGGACCCCACCGCCATGATGAACTGCGCAGCGAGAAGAGCCGGATAGCTCGTGCCAAGCCCGAAGACGACGACACCCAGCGTCTCAAGCGCAATGGCGGGCAGTAGAACCTTGCGCGCGCCGAGACGATCCAGCAGTGCGCCGCTCAATAGCTGACAAACGGCGAATACCCACGTGAACGTCGCCGCCAGGTTGGCGACGTCGCGGACGCTGAGGCCCACATCCTTCTGGATGCTGGGGTTTACAATCGAGTAGCCCGTCAAAACACTGAACTTGTAGACAACGAACGCAACGGCGAGCAGCCACACGCACCAGGCTTGCGTGCCGCCGAGCGGCGTCGTCGACGCTTGGTTGAGCGCCGACGACGCGCCGTTCATCGTTGTCAACAAGCTCTTCACGCCCGTCACCGGGAGGTTTCCGCAGACTGTTCGGCCGCCGGGTACGTCTCTTTCATGAAGAGTGCGATGACGAGCGCCGCGAGCAGCGCAATCAGCACCGGCAGGCCCGCGAACTGCGCGACTGCGAGTCCGGTGCGACCGGCGTGCTGGGCGACCCCGATGCGAGCGCCGGGCGCATCGATCATGAGACCGCCGGCGATGAACATCAGGCCGTTAACGATGGCCGCCGAGGTGCCGATCTGCGCGGGCTTGACCACATCGGCCGCGGAACTGAAGGTGAGCATGTGGGCGGCGTTGGCGAAGCCGAACAGGAAACACATGGTGAGCGCGAAGGCGGGGCCGATATGGCTCAGGTACAGGAGTGCCCCGAGCGTCAGCAGCTGTGCGAGCGCGCCGAGGATGATCGGCAGCTTGCGCCGCCGGATATGATCGGACCAACGAATGACGATGATGCTGCCCGTCGCGAGCCCGAGCCACAGGAGCGAAGCGCCCAGATCGGCTACCTGGGTGTTGATCCCGTGCGCTGCGAGCAGCTTCGGCGCCCACACGACTCCGAGGGACAGCATGGCCCCAAATAGCGCCGCACCCACCACCCCGGTGACCCAGACGTGCGGGACCTTGCCCACCTCGACGAGGTTGTGCACCACTCCGCTAAAGAACCCGCCGACGCCTCCCTTTGAATCGGAGACGATCGGAGTCGGATTGCGCACGTAAACGAGGGACAGGACGAACAGCACGACGCCGAAAGCGGCGCTCCAGTTGAACATCGAGCGCCAGTCGGTGTGCTTGAGGGTGAAATCGATCAGGTTCTGCGTGAAAGCGGACGTGACGGAAGCGACAAACTGCACCAGACCAAACATGGCGCTGAACTTCGCCATGCCGAACCACTGGCCACCAACATATCCGGCGCCGACGAAGCCGACGCACGATCCCGTAGCCAGGATCACCTGCGACAGCAGCAGCATCTGGTAGCTCGTCGCGTTCGCGAACAGGAAGATCCCGATCGTCACCAGAGCGATGGCGGTCGTGGTCACCTTGTGTGCACCAAGCCGGTCGAGAAGTGCCCCGCCGAAGAACTGGCAAACGGCGAACACCCAGGTGTAGACCGCGGCGATCTCCGCGACCTGCGCGACCGACAACGAGACGTCCTTCTGCACGCTCGGATTGACGATTGCGTAGCCGGTCTGGAAGCTGAACAGATAAACAACGAATACGGTGGCGATAGTCCATACCAACCAGGCGTACGACCCGCCGAGCGGCTGTAGCAGCGCAAGGCTTTTTCCGATGGCCCCTTCCGACCTGGCCGGCGTCGCACTCCCACCCCGTTTGGGTAAGGGCGCAGCGATACTCGAGGACACTGTTGATACATCTACAGACGAATTACTGGTGGACATGTGAGACTCCCGTGGTTTTCTGACCGAGCGACGGCTCCTCAGGCGAACTGCTGATCTGGCCGCGTGTAAGCACGCCGCCCAGCGATGTAGGTCGCGCGGACTGCGCGGTCGTCACCCATGGTCATCTGGATGAACAGCACCTCCTCCAGGTCCTGCGCATACTTCATGCGGGCTTCGATAATCGGCGTCGACTTCAGATCGAGCACGACCAGGTCCGCCTCCTTATCTGGAGAAATGCTGCCGATCTTGTCCTCGAGATAGAGCGCGTGTGCCGAACCACGCGTCGCGAGGTAGTAGGCATGGCCCGCCGACAACGGATACTTGTTCAGTTGCGCGGCCTTGTACGCTTCATTCATCGTCTCGAGGATCGAAAAGGAAGTGCCCGCGCCGAGATCCGTGCCGAGGCCGACACGCACCGGCCGCTCGTGCTTCGAGGTGTTTCCGAGGTTCAGGTAGCCACTGCCGAGAAAGAAGTTGGAGGTCGGGCAGTGCGCGATAGCAGTGCCCGTCTGGGAGCACCGCTGCAGCTCTGCTTCAGTGAGCCAGATGCCGTGGCCGTGGATGACCCGCTCGCCCACGCAGCCGAAGCGGTCATAGACATCGAGATACCCCTTAGACTCGGGAAACAGCTCCTTGACCCAGGCGACTTCGCCTTGGTTTTCGGAGAGGTGCGATTGCAGGTAGCAATCCGGGTGCTCTTTCTTGAGCGTGCCGGTGACCTCCAGCTGATCGGGCGTACTGGTCGGTGCAAAGCGTGGCGTGATGGCGTAGAGGCTGCGTCCGTGACCGTGCCACTTCTCGATCAGCTTCTTGGAATCGTCGTAGCCCGACTGCGTCGTATCGAGGAGCTTCTCGGGCGCATTGCGGTTCATCATGACCTTGCCCGCGATCATGCGCAGCCCGAGCTTCTCCGACTCCTCGAAGAACACATCAACCGACTGCGGATAAACCGTGCAGAAGACTGCGGCCGTCGTGATGCCGTTTCGCAGGTTCTCCCTCAAGTAAAGCTTGGCGATCTGGCGCGCGTGCTCGCGGTCGGCGAACTGCTGTTCAGCAACAAAGGTGTACTTGTTCAGCCACTCGATGAGCTGCTCGCCGTACGCCCCGATGATCTGGGTCTGCGGATAGTGAACATGAACATCGATGAAGCCGGCGAGGATCAGCGAGTCTTTGCCGTATGACTCGACTTTCGTACCGGGCTCGAGCGCCGCCTTTACTCGTTCAGCGGGACCGAAGTGAGTTACCTTGCCTCCAGACATCACAACCAGGGCGTCGGACTCGTAGACCTGTGTATCGCGCAGGCCTTTCTGGAACGGGTCGCCGGTAAAGGTGAGTGCGGGGCCCCGCACGGCCGTCTGATTTGCATTCGTCACGTCAGTACTCCTTCAATTCCTGGGCGAAGAGCAGTGTCTTCCTAGCTGACCCATCCCGATTGGCGCTGTACACGCTGCCGCCAAAGTCGGTAATGACCATGCGGCCGCGCTTGGGTCGAGAGCGAGGCCGATCCCTTCCATCAAGTCAGGGAACAGAATCTCGGGCGCTTTGCGGGCACCCTGCGCCACATCCATCGGTGCGCGGTTTACCGTGATCGAACCGTCGTTGGCCTCGAGAGTTCCCATGTTTGTCCAATACAGATGTCTCATAACGACGTCGACGGCCAATCCGTCGGGCAGCCGTCTTCTTTCGTCGACGATGACTTTCAGATCCGATCCATCGGGATGGGCTGACAGCACTCGACCTACGCTCGGCTCGCGAAAGAAGAGACGACCCGATTCCGCGTGATCGTGCTTAGACGTATCCAGTGACTTTGAAACGATGCCGCTCACGTGAGAGTTCCGTGCAGAATCTTCGGTGAACGCATCATTCGTTCGACACAACTCACCGGAAGCACACTGGAACAGGACCCCAAGTCCCCGCGGCCCATCGGGCGCGGGCATTTATCGCGCCTCCAGAGGCCATGCGACACGTTTATCTACCGGCTCCTGGAAGCCACAACGGTTGATAAATGTTTCCCCGCCGGAAATCGTTGCCGCTCGCCTTGCGGGGTGTTAGGTCCACGTTAGATGCGCGTTTCCCACCGGTAAGCGGAGTGCGTACGAGCGCATGGCCCGTGCAAGAAGGCCTGAAAAAGCCGAAGCGGCGTGTCGATCCGACTCAGCTAGCAGGCTCGCGTTTGCAGGAGAGTTCCGTCGCTCCCTCCGCTCGCAGCCTACGCGGGCGCTTTGCCCTACAGGGCCATGACGGTTGATGAGCGTTTCGCAGCAAGAAAATATCGCACAGCCCGTTAACGGTCGACGCGTGAAGCCGCAGGCAGGTGGGTGTGTGCGATCGGGCTCATCATCGAGGAGCGCAGCGCACGCAATGCCCTCTCGGTATGCGGCATGATGCTTTACCGCCAACAACGCTGCGGCACTCGTAACGCACGATCGGGACTTCTCGCGTCTCAACGCGCTTCGCGTGATCTGCTAGGCCAATCGTTCCGCGGTAGCGCAGGCGAAGTGGCTGCAGCAGCCGTTTGCGGTCATCCGCCTCGCAGACTGCGGAGCACTATCACGGCAATCGAGCCTCACTCGGTCCACGACTTTGATTCCGTTTGTCACTTCCCAGCAAGAGCGCAGCGGCAAGCCCTGCGAGGGCCGTCGAGGGAATCGTCTTATAACCCCAGTTGGCCACCAGGGGTCCACTGCAGGCAATGCCTAGGGCCGTGGCGAGCGCGAGCGACGCATTCAGAAGTCCCATGGCGGCCCCTTCACTAAAGGGCGTCAAGCGTGCGGCAAGATCGGTCCCGGAGACGCTCAGCAGGGGCCACGTGAGGACTATCAACGCAAATCCCGCCGTGCCGAACAGAAAGCGACTCTCCAGCGAAATCAGAAAGGGTACCAACAGCAGGCCGAAGCCCATGATGCGCAACGCCAGGCCATAGCGGTAGATGCGGGCGGCGCCGTAGCGTGCCGTGAGGTGACTCGTCGAAAGATACACCGCGATACCGACCGCCGAGGTGACCGCATAGATCATCGCGGTGGTGCGCGGTGAAATATCGTAGCTTTCGGCAAGCAGCAGCGGGAAAAAGGAGAAGAACGCCGCCACGGCCAAGGCCAGTACGAACCATGACAGCATAAAGCGCCCGAAGGGGGTGCGGACGGCCTGGCAGAGGTTGCGTAAGCCGGGAAAATTCAAGTGCAAAAAATGAAGACCGACGCCCGACGGGAGACTTAAATTTGGGGCGAGGGCGAGAGCCCGAATGTTCAAGTGAAGGTGAAGGGTTGGTTGACCGGCCGGAGCTACCGGGCGTGCCCACTGCGATAAGGGCAAGCCGACACCGCCGACCGTCATCGCCAGCAGCAGCAGTGCGACGCATACCCACAACGCGACGCTGTTATCGACACCCGCGAATGCCGCAGCCAGCATCAGTCCCACCACCTGACCGCTCGCATTGAAGCTTTGCAGCCAGCCGAGGCGGGCTTCCCATTCGACCCGGTCCGTGAAATCGACGATGAACAACGTCGCGAGCGTTGCCACGCCCCCCGAGCCGGCCCCTAGCGCGATAGCCGATACCAACCATGAAGGCAGCTCTTTCAACAGGACCATTCCGATGATTCCGGCGGCGGTGATCAGGAAGCCGGCGAGAAAGAGATTCCGGTACGCATTGAGGCGCTCTGCCAGCATGCCCCACAAGGGTGACGCCAATAGGCCGAAATTGTAGGCCCCCATGACATACGCTACGGTGGCGAGGCTGTGGGAGCGGGCCTCGACCGTCAGAGGCAGAAGCATCGGGAGCAGGCCCGCGTCGACCACCCCGAGAAGCAGATAAGCGACGTACCACGGCCGAATGTAGCGGCGCGGAGCCGCCAGGATACGGAGTGCAAGCGCCAGCCGGTCACCCGCGTCAAATCCGGCAGATCGAGAGCCAACCGACTGGTGTGTTTCGACCTCCATGATTACAAGCGCGCGAATTGTGCGGAAGTCCCGGGAGTGCGCACGGCTAGTCAGGATCGGACGACCGGCTCCCGATTTGCAAAGCGCGGGTTACGCTTTGGATCGGCTGAAACCCGCGGCGCAGAGCCGCATAGAAATGGGAGCCGGCGATGAGCGACGTACGATTTATGGGTCTTGATGTCCCTTCGGAGACCATTGCGGTGGCGGTGGCCGAGCAGCTGCGGGTGTGCTACGAGGCGGGACCGACCGGCTACGTGCTGTAGCAGCTCAGTGCCCTGGGCGTGAAGTGCGAGGTGGTCGCCCCGACGCTGGTGGCGGTGAAGATGCACGCGGTGATCGAGGCGCTGCAAAGCCTGCGAGGCATTGCTCAAATCAGCGCCGTCTCGATCATGGCCGAGCTCGGGGAGCTTTCGAGCTTTGCGCGTCCGCGGCAGCTGATGGGTTACTCCGGAGCGAGGCACGGGACGTGGTACCGCTTGCTATCGGCCCAAATTACAACCCCGCCGTCCTGCTGCGCGCGTAGCGGTTGCTCGCACATCGAGCATTTGTCTCTCCAATAGAGCGGCTCGATGATCCACTTCCAGCTCATCGCTTTCTTCTTTCAATCCTCTGGGAGTTGCAGCGTATTGCGTATCGACTACCGTGTAGCGCGTGACAGAGCCGACCCAGCAGCCTGTCGATCTTCTCGCTCAGCTCGAAGATGGCACGGTTCATGGCCCTGTTCACTGATTCGCCCCGCGTGCAGCTACTCGCGGCTCCGTCGCGGGCCGGGCCGCCTCACCTGCGATGCGGTGGGTATCGAACCACGCAAGCAGGTGAGGCTCGCAGAGCGTGAGCCATCTGTGGTCATCGTGTTTGCAGCCGCAAGGCAGCGTGGTCGTGCTCATGTTGCCTCCAACATCTCCGTCGCACCTCGTGCAACGAGCTTGATTGCATCAACACGTGAATTGCACCTGCTCTAGTGCACGGTATGCGTGGTTAAAGTTCTGATCAATGCATTTCAGGTAAACCTCGATTTCGCGGCGATGAACCACGCTGGACGAAAAATTCACCTTCGTAAGACGCACCTTTCGCATTACTTCATTGCCGAGGCCTCTGCTAGCTCATACAGTCAACTGCGCGACGAAGCTCCACGTGCACTTCCATTTGACGTATCCAGTGACTTTGAAACGATCGCGCTCACGTGAGAGTTCCCTGCAAAATCTTCGGTGAACGCATCATCGTTCGACACAACTCACCGGAAGCGCACCGGAACGGGACCCGAAGGCTCCGCGGCTCATCGGGCGCGGGCATTTATCGCGCCGCATTTGCGCTTTTCGCGCCTTCTCGTGCGCGTCCACGGATCTCTCGGAGTTCAGCGTGCTCGTCGGGACCGAGGGGCCGCGATCATCGATCTATCCCAGGCCGTGAATGCGACAACAACGTTGCGTTCGCGATGCTCGAGCGGGCCGTGAACAACATCCCTGGCAGGCTCGGCCGCTTCGCACCAGAGCTGCTGAAGCCCGCGTTTGGGCGAGAAATGTGGGCGCGGTTCGAGTAGTTGAACTCACCGCTGACAGCAAACTCAGTGACGTATTCACGCGGACGACAGGACCGCTGACACCAATGGTGTCCGTGGCGGGCCTGGGGGGGGCCGACGTCCATCGCCGCGAAGGCGTGTACAGGTGGATACCGCCGCAAATCGATCTCGCCGGAGGTTTCTTTCCAGCTCGCCGAGCATGCGACCGACGACGCCCTGACCCCGAGCGAGGTGCGCGTGCTTGGCCTCATTGCCGAAGGCAAGGCCAACAAGGAGATCGCCACGCGCCTTTCCGTGACTCACGCCACGGTCAAGGGTCAGGTTCAGAGCATCCTCTCGAAGCTCGGTGCCAACGATCGCACCCACGCCGTCTGAAGCGCCGGTAACCCTTCCAGCATGAGCTTCGAGCGAGATAGCCGTGCCCGCGCAGTACCACTGCCCCGCCGACCGGTTGCTCGCCGCTCATGAGGAGCCACCCCTTGGCGCGCATCTCGTCACTCCGCGCTCGGTCTATGCCCACCACGGCATCTATGTGGGCCGCGGCACGGTCGTCCACTACGGTGCCTATGCCGGGGGCCACTGGTGCAGGCGACCGGTGGAAGAGGTTTCTCTCGCGCGCTTCGCTTACGGACGTCGCGTCTGGGTGCGGCCCGCACGAAAACAGGCTCTCGCGGGGGCGGAGATTGCACGGCGGGCCCGCTCGCGGCTCGGCGAGGATCGCTACCGCTTCCTCAGCAACAATTGCGAGCACTTCAGTGAATGGTGTGTCAACGGTGAGCAAAGTGGCGAAATAGTTCAACACGCTGTTTTTAACTAGAGGAAGACTCCAGATGGACACGCTCACCAGCATCAATGTGTTTCGCCAGGTGGTTGAGTCGGGCAGCTTCGTCGGAGCCGCCGACCACCTCGATCTTTCGACTGCGATGGTCAGCAAGCACGTCATGTCGATCGAGAAACGCCTGCGGGTGCGGCTCCTCAATCGCAACAGCCACAAGCTGAGTCTCACCGAGCCGGGCAAGCTCTACTTTGAGCGCTGCAAGGGCATTCTCAAGGACCTCGAGAGCGCCGAGCAGGAGATGGAGTCCCTGAGCTCCGCTCCCTGCGGCACGCTGCGCGTGGCCTGCTGCGAGACCTGCATCCCGAGTCTGGGATTCGCCGGGGTGCTGGCCGAGTACCGCCGCCGCTGGCCCGATGTGGTGCTCGACATCTCGTACGTCGATCGCGCGGTGGACATGGTGGATGAGGGCTACGATCTCGCCATCCGCCTGGTGAGCGATGAATCACTGCCGGCCGGCATCGTGGCGCGCCGCGTGCGCTCCATTCCCTTCCGCCTGACCGCCTCACGCACCTACCTCGAGCGCCATGGCGTACCGAAGACCCCCGAGGATCTCTCCCGGCACGACATCGTCACCGCAGGCGGCCTCGAGTCGCTCTCGATCGAGGGTCCTGACGGCACGGTCGAGGTCCCCCTCAAGGTTGCGGTGCGTTGCCGCACGATGGCGGGAGTTGCGATCACGGTCGCGGGCGGTGTGGGGCTCGGCGTCCTGCCGGCCGCGATGTTCAACGATCCTGCCTTCGGGAGCGTGCTGCGCCCGGTGCTGAGTGAGTGCCGACTCAAGGAGTCGACCCTCTATCTGCTCTACCTCGGCCGCAAGCACCTGCCGTTCAAGGCGCGTGCCTTCATCGACCTGGTTCTCGAATCCGGTGCCCGCCAGAGGGACAAGAAGCCGGCGGCGTTCCCGGCTAACCGCGCACGCTCGCTCTCGCGGCCTCGCGCGCTCGCCCTGGCGAGCTGAAGCGCCGGTAACCCTTCCAGCATGAGCTTCGAGCGAGATAGCCGTGCCCGCGCAGTACCACTGCCCCGCCGACCGGTTGCTCGCCGCTCATGAGGAGCCACCCCTTGGCGCGCATCTCGTCACTCCGCGCTCGGTCTATGCCCACCACGGCATCTATGTGGGCCGCGGCACGGTCGTCCACTACGGTGCCTATGCCGGGGGCCACTGGTGCAGGCGACCGGTGGAAGAGGTTTCTCTCGCGCGCTTCGCTTACGGACGTCGCGTCTGGGTGCGGCCCGCACGAAAACAGGCTCTCGCGGGGGCGGAGATTGCACGGCGGGCCCGCTCGCGGCTCGGCGAGGATCGCTACCGCTTCCTCAGCAACAATTGCGAGCACTTCAGTGAATGGTGTGTCAACGGTGAGCACCGCAGTGCGCAGGTGGAGCGCCTGCTGGGACGGCTGCTGTGGGTGCCGCGCGCACTGAGCAAGCTGCGGCGACCGCGGCCGCTCGCTGCGCCGCACCGTGAACCGTCCCTGGGCGCATCCGCTTACCCGCGCTCTGCATGAAGGAGAACAAATGGAAGTCGCGTACATTTCGGCACTCTCGGCGCTCGCCGGCTCGGTCATTGGCGGTGTGACCTCGACGGGCATGACCTGGCTCCAGCAGCTCGCGCAGGCGCGCGTGCTGGAGAGGTCGCAGGACTTCAGCCGGCGCGAGGACCTGTATCGCGAATTCATCGCCGCCGCCTCCACGACTTACGGCGAGGCGCTCGTCAGCAGCGAGCCGCAGATCCAGAAGCTCGTTGGGCTCTACTCGATGATCAGCCGCATGCGGGTGTTGTCCGACCCGCTCACCGCCGCGTGTGCGGATGAGGTGATGCTGAACATCGTCGACACCTACTTCAAGCCCAACCGCTCGCTGCGCGAGCTGCGCGACCTCATCAAGGATGGGGGCTCGG
>Ga0335069_10014977_pt1 | contig 10843 bp, 10 predicted proteins | sample Lox_Sample_11_FD_206714 | JGI IMG/M metagenome (GOLD analysis project Ga0335069, IMG submission 206714) | Soil microbial communities from Loxahatchee National Wildlife Refuge, Florida, United States - Lox_Sample_1.1 | ecosystem: Environmental > Terrestrial > Soil > Wetlands | place: USA... | reverse complement strand
GTAATTGCCCAATACCCGATCGCTGCACTGACCAAGGCCCCCAATTCGGACCTGGCGGCTGCATTCGTTGCTTATGTCCTGTCTGCCGATGGTCAGGCGATTATGAAGAAATGGGGCTTTTCTCCGGCAAGCCAGTAGACTTTTAACATCGTGCGTCAACCCTTTCATCCTCGAAAAGTGAGTGATTTGCCAAGCTGGGTATTTGTCATACCCAGCTTGGCACTCATTGTGCTAATCGGCTTGCCGCTTTTAGCGTTAGTTTGGAGATCGATTTCCAAAGATTTCTTTACTTACGTCCTTTCTGCGACGGCGATCGAAGCATTGAAGCTCAGCTTGATAACCAGTGTTATCAGTGTCGTGCTGGCGTTGGTGACCGGCACGCCGCTGGCCTATATCCTGGTGCGCTGGAAATTCCCCGGTAAGATGTTGCTCGACATGCTGGTAGATTTGCCGGTCGTCTTGCCGCCCACGGTTGCCGGGATTGCTTTATTGATGGCCTTTGGACGGATGGGAATTTTGGGGGCCTGGCTGAGTGTGCTGGGTGTGTCTATTCCCTTTACTACTGCCGCAGTGGTGATGGCACAGACCTTTGTCTCGGCGCCCTTTTTGGTCCGTTCTGCCAAGATTGGTTTTGCTGCTATCGATCCCCAGCAGCAGGAAGCTGCCCGACTGGAAGGGGCTAATGAATGGCAAGTGTTTCGCTATATCATGGTCCCTCTGGCCGGCCGTGCGGTGTTGACCGGCGTCATCATGACCTGGACACGTGCTTTGGGCGAGTTTGGGGCTACCATCCTTTTTGCAGGGAACTTGGAAGGCAAGACTCAAACAATGCCTTTGGCCATCTATATTGGCTTTGAACAGAGCACACAGATTGCAGTCGTGCTATCGGTCATGCTGTTAGCCGTCTCACTGGTGTTCCTGGCCCTGCTGAGGAAATTCGAAGCGGAAAATTAGGGGATCTGTTTACCACGAAACACACAAATAACACGAAAATAAAAAAGATAATTTATAAAAGGGTTTTCGTGTGTTTCGTGTTGCCCACCACCCGTCCCCGGCTCAGTGTGGATCGTCTCGCCTGCCTGTCCTGTAAAGGACCCGGTAAGGGCGGAGGTCAGTGGTATATACAAAAATAGACACAATAGGCGGGAATAGATAATAATATTGACAGGTCTATTTCAGGAGGCGATCATGAAGATCAGTGCCAGGAATATGTTGAAGGGCAAAGTGAAGAAGATTATCCCTGGAGCCGTCAATTCCGAGGTCATCATCGAAACGACCTGCGGTGAAACCATCGTGGCCGTCATCACCAAAGAATCGGTCGACAGTTTGGGATTGAAAGAGGGCAAGGAGGCCTACGCCGTGATCAAAGCCTCAAGTGTCATGGTGGCTGTGGACTAAGCGCTCGCATTCGGGAGAATGAACGAACCTGGTTTTATGTTGTAGTTAAATCTTGGTTTGCTTTATGGATGAGCCCGGTTGGCATACCAGCCGAGCTTTTCAACTTGATGAACATCGAATTCGGGTACGTACGGTTTGATGTCCAATAGCGGCGTCCCATCCAGCATGTCGACGTTTTGGATTTTTAGCCTCAAGCCATCTCTCTCGATCAAATGGACTACGGATAAGCCGATGGAATTGGGCCGGCGGTAAAAGCGGGTGGAGAAAACGCCGTGCAATGTGTCATCCAGGAACGGTTTGACCATCAATTCCGTGCTGTTAAGCGCCAGGTGGAAAACATAGATCAGGATCAAATGCGAGAGCTCTTCGATGCTTTCCAGGCCGGCTTCATATTCCGGGAATACCTCGATTTCACCGAAAGCGGTGGAACGTGCCGATTGGATGGGGGTACCGCTATTCTCTTTGAATGGAGTGTGGATCACACCGATGGGTTTCATGCAAAATTCGATCATGATTGGTCCTGTTGGATTTTATTTTCGTTTGAAGATCAACATCCCGTTGCTGCCGTAGATATCCGTGGGCAGGGTGCGCATCAGGTCGTACTGTGCCAGAAAGCGCGGGTCCTTGAGCAGCGTCAGCCGCCCGTAAACTTCCAGAATGACCACGAAATCAGGCTTTTGATCCAAAATCAGATTCGTTGGGATGGCATAATTGATGACATAGTAGCGGTCATCGAGGGGGTAGTAGTTCAGTGAGACAGGTGAGTTGAGCCCGACCGTATCCAGGATGCGGGCCGGGGTGTAGAAGCCCAGCACGCCCACGTCACCGGCGGCCAGCACAGTGTTGGAATTGAGCTGCGGGGCCAGGTAATCGGCGGCCTGGCGGTAGAGCAGCTCCAGCTTGATGAAAGCCATCTCAGGTGCAGGGCGGCCGGGCCCGTGGTCGGGATGGATCTGCCACTCGCTGAGCGTTGGAATGAGTGGCAGAATTATCAGCAAGGCCGTGACCACCCACGTCCGCCAGGCGGGGTGGGGAGGAGCGAGGGATGCTTTTTCTCTTATGAAGATCGACGTAAGGATTTGATCCAACCCCAGCAGGATGAAGAAGAAATAGGCCGGCAGCGGGGGCGTCAGGTACCAGCGGAAGAGCAGGGGATTGGGCAGGGCAAAGGTGATGAAATACAGCCAGGGATAGGCGATCCACACCAGCAGATTGCGGTCACCCTTCCAGGCGCGCCGGGCGCCCACGATGAACAAGAAGGGATACAAGATCAATCCAATGCTCACAGCCGCGGCCGAGCCGAGCAAAGTATCTTCCATGAAAGGCGTGGTGTAATGCTGTATCAGGCGGATGAAGGCCGAGGCGGGCGCTAAGTGATAGGTGATCAGCTTGGCGGTCATCGAATGCGGGATGAGGCTGCCGAAATAGATCCAGGCAAAGCCGCCCCAGACTGCCACCGGCAGCACGAAGGCCAGCACTTCCTGCCACGTAAGAGGAGCGGGATTATCCATCCCAAAGTTCCGCAGGAAGGCAACGGCCTTGTTCGAACGAAGCCGATCAAGAATTTTGTGTAGAACCAGCCCCAGCAACCTTACCGCGGCCAGCGGCAGGATCAGGATCAATGCATCCGGGCGGGTGAGCAGCGCCAGCGCCGCGCACAGGGATGAAAGCTTATGGCAGCGGGTCACGTAAGCCCACACCGCCGCGGTGAGCAGGAACACGTAGAGGCTGGTCTCCAGCCCGCCGATGGCAAAGGTGACCGAGTAAGGCGCCACGGCCCAGATCAGCGCCGCGGCAATGCCCACACGTTCGGCATTGATCCGTTTGCCCAATTGCCACAACAACAAGCAGGTGCCGGCATCGGCCAGGGCGTTGACCAGCAGCGCCAGGATAGGGAAGGGCGCCTGGGTGCCGCCGGTGAAAGCAGCCAGGCTGGCCATCAGCAGGGTGTAGAGCGGGGTGGTGGTGCCCAGCACACGCTCGCCAGCGTTGTAGACGAAGCCGTCGCCGGCCAACAAATTGCGGGCGTAGCGGAAGGTGATGAAGGCATCGTCGATGGTGCGCGGGCCAGGGATCAGGCGGGCGGACAGTGCCAGGATAACCAGCAGAATTGGCAGCCAGAATTTGCGGAGGAACGCGCGGAATGACATATCCTCATTATATATGCAGGTGGGAATTTTTGAAGGAACCTGGTGATAAGAGTATTTATCGAAAGCATCAAGGTTTAAGTGTTGGAAATAAGCAAAATCTTCTTGACATCGCCCACTCTTGTTGCTATACTGTAACTAACACGTGTTAGCAAAGGCAAATAATGCCCAAGAAACGGATCAACAGTTTCGATGTTGCTAAAAAGGCGGGTGTGTCCAGGACGACCGTGTCTCTGGTCCTGAACAATGTACCGGGGGTCAGTATTAGTGAATCAACCCGCCAACGCGTGATGGAAACAGCTAAGAGCTTAAATTATTATCCTGATGCCACCGGGCGGAAACTGGTGAGTGGCAAATCGAACACCCTGGGCCTGGTGCTGCGCCAAAGCGATGCCCAGGTGTTCGCGGATGCCTTATTGCCCCAGGTGCTGCTGGGGATCGAGCAGGCGGTGGTCACGCAGGGCTTCCAGGTGCTTCTGAAACCCCTGGAACCCCAAGATGACGCCGGGTATATCCGCCTGATCCGCGAGAACCATGTGGATGGCATCATCCTTTCCGGCCCGCGCCAGGATGACCCCGAGTTGGTTCGTTTGCATAAAGAAGGCTTCCCAATCGTGTTGATGGGCCAAATGACGGATGGCAGCTTGCCCTTCGTGGATATCGACGCGGTAGATGGGGCGGCGCGCGCCGTCAACCATTTGATCCAACTGGGCCACCGGCGTATCGCCATGATCACCAATGCATCTCTGCAATACACCTCGGCTCAGCAGCGCCGTACCGGTTATTGGCAGGCTCTTCGAGCCGCTGGCATCAAGCCGGATCCGGCTTTACTCAAAGAAGGCGGCTATACCCCGATCAGCGGGTTCGAGGCAATGAATGAGCTGCTAAAGCTTTCTCCGCGGCCCACAGCGGTCTTCGTTGCCAGCGATGTGGTGGCGCTGGGCGCCATGCAGGCCATCGAGAATGCCGGTGCCCGCATTCCGGAGGATATTGCAGTGGTCGGCTTCGATGATATTCCGTTGGCGGAGTACTACAATCCGCCGCTCACCACGTTGCGCCTTCCGGCTTACAAACTGGGGTGGGCTGTCGGTGAGCGCCTGGTGCATCTCATCCGCGGCACCGACACAAACTTGGGCGGCATGTTCCTTGAGTCTGAATTGATCGTACGGAAATCGAGCATAAACAGGTAGCTTCATGATCTTTTTTTTTGCCGGTTTATTAACACGTGTTATTTATCGAAGGTTGCGCGAGTAAGTTTGTCTAATCTTTATAAAGGAGGTGATACCCTATTCAAATCGTCCGTTGTATGCTGGTCATATCGGATCAACCTATTTAGAGTAGAGGAGGAATAGAAAGATGAACGCAAAGTTCGTAAAGGTGTTTGGTATGCTGGTTGTTGCCAGCCTGATGTTTGCGGCTTGTGCACCGGCTGCTACAGTAGCGCCGACTGAGGCTCCCACGATGGCTCCCGCCACCGAAATGCCCACAGAAGCTCCTACTGCGGCCCCGACTGCCGTGCCAACAGCCGGCATTGACTGCATGGGTGCACAATCCGGCGATACATTGACCCTGGTCTATCAGTGGTCCGGCTCAGAGGAAACGAGCTTCGATACCATCATCAAGCCGTTCGTGGATGCCTGCGGCGTTAAGATCAATGCCCAATCCACGCGTGATGCCTCTGTGCTGGATACGATGGTCAAGAGCACCCCGCCTGATATTCTGTTCTGGCCTGATCTGTCGCCGCTGAAACTGTATACTGATAAATTACTGCCCCTTGACACCGTCGGCGCAGATACGTCGAACTATCCATCTTACTGGCTGGATATGGGCACCGTCAACGGCAAATTGCTGGCTCTCGCCGTCAAGGCAGATATCAAGTCCATCATCTGGTACAGCCCGTCACAGTTCCAGGCGCTGGGCTACACGGTCCCGACGACTTTTGCCGACCTGCAGACGCTGGTCGACAAGATGGTTTCTGACGGTTATGTCCCATGGAGCATGGGCTTCAACAGCGGCGGTTCAGCCGATGGTTGGACCGGTTCCGACTTCATCCAGGACATTCTGTTGGCGACCCAGGGTCCCGACTATGTCAACGGCATCATCTCCGGCAAAGTCCCCTACAATGATCCGGGTGTCGTTGCGGCTTACCAGATCTACCAGAAGTGGGCGACCGATGCAAAGTATACGGTGGGTGGATCGGATGGCACCATCAACACTAACTTCAATGATGCTATTCTAAAAGTTTTCTCCAATCCACCGCAGGCGCTCATGGTCAAGCAATCCGGTTTTGCGGGTGGCACGATCACGACCCAGTACCCCAACCTGAAATACGGTACCGACTTTGACTTCTTTGAGTTCCCGGGTGTCAAGGGCCTCCAGGGAGGCGCTGACTTCATGATGGCCTTCAGTGACAAACCGGCTGCCAAGGCGTTGGTCGCTTATCTGACCAGCGCTATGGGTGGTGAGAATTGGGCCGCGGCCAACTTCAGCCTGTCTCCGAACAATAATGCCAATGGCCATTACACCGACCCGCAGGAAGTCAATCTGGGCAATATGCTGGCCAACGCGCAGGGCTTCACCTTTGATATTGGTGATGCGCTGGGTGCACCGTTCAACCAGGCTGAGTGGACGGGGATCATCAAGGTTGTTCAGGGTGGAGACATCACTTCCACGCTGGCTACCGTCGCTGCTGCTCAGAAACAAACGTTAGGACAATAGTCTGCATATGAAGCTGGGGCCTGCCTTTCAGGCAGAGCCCCGGCTCTTTTCGGGCGGGAGGAGAGTTATATGATCCCAAAGGTTATGAAGCAAGGCCGTTTGGCGCCATGGCTGTATGTATTGCCGGCGCTGGTGATCATGACCGTGTTCATTGTCTATCCCACCATTGGTACGTTTCGTCTAAGTCTTCTGGACGCAACCAGCACGCATTCGGCAGCGGATACATGTGTCGCCGGCCAGCCCTGTTGGGGTGCTTTCGAGAATTACCGCTATGCATTGACCAATTCGGACATGCTGCTTGCCCTGCGTAATAATGCACTGTGGCTCCTGCTGATGGTTCCTGGCACGATTGCCGGTGGGTTGTTCTTTGCTTTGCTGGCGGACCGGGTGCCCTACGAGAGCGTTGCCAAAGCTATCATTTTCATGCCGACCGCCATTTCCTTCATCGGCGCAGGTGTCATCTGGCGTTTTGTTTATGATATCGAGACCGGGGGCGGTGCGCAAATCGGCGTGCTGAATGCAATCATTGTAGGCCTGGGCGGTCAGCCGGTCACCTGGTTGAGCGATCCAAGCGTGAATAATTTTTCTCTGATGGTGGTGGGCGTGTGGTTGTGGGCCGGCTTTTGCATGACGATTTTGTCGGCGGCCATCAAGAATGTGTCGGCCGAGATGCTGGAAGCTGCTCGCGTGGATGGCGCCAATGAATGGCAAGTGTTCGTAAGAATTCTTTTTCCTTCCATCGCGTCAAGCATCATCGTGGTGACAACCACATTGGCCATCATCATCTTGAAGATTTTCGATGTGGTGTTTGTCATGACCGATGGTAACTATGGCACCGAGGTCATAGCCAACCGCATGTTCAAGTTGATCGTCACCAATGTTGGTCAATCCACGGCAATTGCGGTTGTCCTGATCGCATTGACGATTCCGATCATGATCTTCAACATTCGACGGTTCCGCAGTGAGGAGGCAGCACGATGAATCCCTTGAGCGGCCTCAATGGTTTCTTCCGTAAACTGCCGGTTCACCTGGCAGTCATCGCGATGTGTATCTTGTGGCTCATTCCGACTGTTGGTCTTTTCGTGACATCTTTCCGAACACGCGAGGCCGTGCGTACAACGGGTTGGTGGACGGTCTTCCTTCCACAGCCTCAAGCGGTGGGCCAACCGGAATATACACAATATTGTGCTTCTTGCCACGGTGCGAACGGCACGAGCATTTCTTCGGCCAATCTTTCTGATCCGGCAGTCGTGAATCAATACCCCAGTGCGGCCAGTTTGCTGAATATGCTCAAGCAGCCGGTGAATGGTGCACCACACATGGGAACCATCTCGCTTCCAGCCACTCCCAAGGATGCTCTCAATACGCTCTCGCCGGTCGCCACCTATTTGCAAACCTTGTCCGGACAGGGGCAGGAAGTTAGTGGGTTCTCGTTGAACAATTATGTCGATGCCTTGGTGGGATACAAAGGGACCCAGGATTATTTGACCGATTGTGCAGAGAAAGTGCCCAGCACCCTGGCAGTCTTTACTTGTACTTCCAGTGATTTGCTCAATCCCGCTGGAATGGGGTTGGCTTTTATCAATACAGTGTTGGTGGCGGTGCCTTCCACGATTCTGGTCATTTTGTTGGCAGCTTTGGCCGCTTACGCTTTTGCCTGGCTCGATTTCAAGGGCCGCCAATGGATGTTTGCCTTACTCATTGGACTCCAGATCGTGCCACTGCAGATGGCGTTGGTGCCCATTGCCCAGTTATATACCGCTTTGAACATGCAAAGCTCTTTCCTGGGCATTTGGCTGTTCCACACCGGTTTTGGCTTGCCCTATGCCATTTACCTGATCCGCAATTTCATGGGCTCGCTACCGCGTGAAATGTTCGAATCGGCTTACCTGGATGGCGCCAACCATTGGGCCGTATTTCGCCGGCTGGCGTTGCCGCTGGCCATGCCTTCCATTGCCTCTTTGGGCATCTTCCAATTCATCTGGGTGTGGAATGACTTCCTGGTGGCCAAGATATTCCTTTCGACCCATCCGGTGTTGACCGTGCAGATCACAAACTTGATCGACCCGCGCGGTGGTAACTGGCAGGTGCTGACAGGCGCTGCATTTCTATCCTTTATTGTGCCGATGATCGTTTTCTTCGCCTTCCAGCGTTACTTCGTGCGCGGTATGTTGGCCGGTTCAGTGAAAGGATAGTCGAATACATCATACTAGAAAGGTACAACGAATTTGTACTGGTATCAAAATGCTGTCTTCTACGAGGTCTACGTCCGTGCGTTTTATGATAGCAACGGTGATGGACAAGGCGACCTTAAAGGCGTAACACAAAAGCTCGATTATTTGCAGGCCCTGGGGGTTGATTGCATTTGGCTGATGCCCATCTATCCATCGCCTTTGAAGGACGATGGATATGATATTTCCGACTATTGTGCCATCCACCCGGATTACGGCACCCTGGATGATTTCAAGGGCTTGCTACAGGCGGCGCATGCTCGCAACATCCGTGTCATCATGGACCTGGTGCTGAATCACACCTCAGATCAACATCCCTGGTTCCAATCGGCGCGTTCTGACCGGCGTTCCCCCTACCGCGATTATTATGTCTGGAGTGATACGGACGACAAATATAACCAGGCACGCATCATTTTCCTGGATACGGAAAAGTCGAACTGGACGTGGGACGAGGTCGCCGGGCAATATTACTGGCACCGTTTCTATTCGAGCCAGCCGGATCTGAATTATGACAACCCGGCCGTGCGCGCCGAGGTGCTTAATATCATCCGCTTCTGGCTGGGCATGGGAGTGGATGGTTTCCGCGTAGATGCCGTGCCGTACTTGTTCGAGCGCGAGGGCACGAATTGTGAGAACCTCCCCGAAACTCATGCCTTTCTGAAAGAGATCCGCAGTTTTGTCGATGCGAACTACCCGGGTCGGGTGCTGCTCTGTGAAGCCAACCAGTGGCCCAAGGATGTGCGTCCTTACTTTGGGGAAGGGGATGAGTTCAACCTGGCGTTCCATTTTCCGTTGATGCCGCGCATTTTCATGGCACTACGCAACGGCGATAGCTCGCCGATCGAATGGGTGTTTCAACAGACGCCGTCCATTCCATCGACGGCCCAGTGGTGCACCTTCTTGCGTAACCATGACGAGCTTACCCTGGAGATGGTCATCGAGAAAGAGCGGCAATGGATGTGGCGTGAATACGCCCCGGATCCGCGCATGCGCCTCAACCTGGGTATCCGGCGGCGCCTGGCACCTTTATTGGATCATAACCCTCAAAAAATATTACTGGCTTATTCCCTGTTGTTCAGCTTGCCGGGATCACCGGTTATCTATTATGGCGACGAGATCGGCATGGGTGATAACATTCAACTCCCCGATCGGGATGGCGTGCGCACGCCTATGCAATGGAATAGCAGCGCCAATGCCGGGTTCTCGAAAGCTGGAAAGCTGTACGTCCCGGTGATCGACGATAAGTTCTACGCTCCCCAGAATGTCAACGTGGTGGACGAATGCGCTGATCCTAACTCACAATGGCATGCTATTCAAAACGCTATTGCGGTTCACAAGCAGCACCCTGCCTTGGCGTGCGGCGATCTCACCTGGCTGGATTGTGGCACTGCTGCCGTGGCTGGTTATCTGCGTCGCGATGAGAATGAACGGCTACTGATCCTCAATAACTTGAGTGCCAGCTCTCAAACGATTTCCTGTTCTCTGCCGAGTGGAACGCGTGGAGATATAAGAGATTTATTGAACAATCAGGCCATGGGTAGCACCAGCGGAAAATTAGCATTGAATTTGCAACCCTATGAATTTTGCTGGTTATTAATTCACTGATGTTTTTAAAGGGGCTGTCTGAGAATTTTCCAGGCAGCCCCACACTCTTTTCCCGGTCATTCCGCATCGACCGGGATTTTTTGTGGTTCAAGAAGAGCAAGCTCTTCCACTACGGCTTCCCATCCGAAAAGCCGGGTGAATACCAGGGTGAAATCCCCCGTTTGCAGAGGTTGGATGTTCATCCCGGCGAGTTGTTTCAAATCGGCTGGGGCGAACTGGCGTGACTCTTTGAATAGCTCAAAGATCAATTGGGCATTATCGTCGCCGGCATTGCGATTGATGGATATCTTTCCGCACCCTGCGCAGCGATGGATCAGCATCGACTCGCCCTGGCGCAGACCGTTGTATTTTTTATAAGTACGTTTCAAGGTAACGCCAACGGCGACCATTTTGGAGCGACAGGTGGATCGCCGGTCACCCGGTTTATGCAAGTCCACGTGCCGCGAGGTGAGGCAATAGGGACAGTGATTACGGTTGTTCACTCCGCTTGCCTCGCGGTTGGTGAGCACAAGCTGCTTGCAGTGGATACAGCGGAATGATCTCTCTCCGTGTTTTGGGGATTTCGGATGAAGGACGATCTCATCTTGGTCGCGTTTCCTTTTAGACTTGTGCCTTATCTTTTCGAACTCAGATGCGCCGATGGCGTTTTCCATTCGGCCTTGATGCTTGTTCATGGTATCCTCAACAAAAAAACCGCCACGGGAATTCCCGTGGCGGTTTTATAAAGACGAATCTGCTAACGGA
>Ga0335069_10014976_pt1 | contig 10844 bp, 8 predicted proteins | sample Lox_Sample_11_FD_206714 | JGI IMG/M metagenome (GOLD analysis project Ga0335069, IMG submission 206714) | Soil microbial communities from Loxahatchee National Wildlife Refuge, Florida, United States - Lox_Sample_1.1 | ecosystem: Environmental > Terrestrial > Soil > Wetlands | place: USA: Florida... | reverse complement strand
GCTGCGGTTGGCGCCGCGCTGGTGTTGGCGGGCTCGCCCTCGTGGGCGGTCACGATCGGCTTCTCGCAGGTCGGCGACGAAGGCGACTGGCGTCCTGCGTTCTCGAAGGACATGCAGGACGAGGCGAAGAAGGAAGGCATCGACCTCAAGTTCGCTGACGCTCAGGGCAAGGAAGAAGAGCAGCTCAAGGCGGTGCGCGCCTTCATCGCGCAGAAGGTCGACGCGATCCTCATCGCACCGGTCGTCGTCACCGGTTGGGATCAGGTTCTCGAAGAAGCCAAGAAGGCTGGCATCCCGGTCTTCCTCGCCGACCGCGACGTCGACGTCAAAGACAAGTCGCTGTTCGTGACCCGCATCTCGGCCGACTTCAACCTCGAAGGCCGTCTCGCCGGCGCATGGACCGCCCAGGCCAGCAAGGGCCAATGCAACGTCGTCGAGGAGCAGGGCACCGTCGGCGCCGCTCCGGCGATCGAGCGCAAGAAGGGCTTTGAAGCCGTCACCGCCAACTTCCCGGACATCAAGATCGTCAAGACCCAGTCCGGCGACTTCACGACTGACGGCGGCAAGAAGGTGATGGAAGCCTTCATCAAGTCGACTGACAACCTGAAGGGCATCTGCGCGTCGTTCGCCCACAACGACAACATGCAGCTCGGCGCCATTCAGGCGATGAAGGAAGCCGGCCTCAAGCCTGGCCACGACGTATTGATGGTGTCGGTCGACTACGTGCCGGCGATGAAGGAAGCGCTGGCCGCCGGCGACGCCAACGCCTCGGTCGAACTCCGCTCGGCGATCGGCAAGTACATCTATCCGGTCATGCTTCAGTACCTGAAGGACAAGAAAGAACTGCCGAAGTGGATCAAGATCCCGTCTGATCTCCACACGGCTGCGACGCCCGGCAACTGAGCCGAGCTGACGCCAACATGTTAAATCGGCGCTCCGCCGGGCTTCGGGCTCGGCGGGGCGTCGCCTCGGACGGCGGGCGACAAGACCCGCGCCGCCCGAGGCGGGCGACATAAGGGGGAGCCCAGGTGGCGGAACAAGTGACGGCGCGAGTCGAGATGCTCGACGTCTCAAAGACTTTCCCTGGCGTGCGCGCGCTCGACAAGGTCAGCCTTCGGTTGCTCGGCGGCGAAGTCCACGCCCTGATGGGCGAGAACGGCGCCGGCAAATCGACGCTCATCAAGGTGATGACCGGCGCGCTGAGCGGCGACGAAGGCGAAATCCGCCTCGACGGGCAGACAGTCGAGATCAAAACGCCCGGACAAGCTCGGGCGCTCGGCATCGGCACCGTCTATCAAGAAGTCAATCTCGTCCCGACGATGTCGGTGACCAAGAATCTGACGCTCGGCCGTCAACCGACCAAATTCGGGTTCATTTCCTGGCGCTTAGCGCGCGAAGTCGCCAATCGGCGCCTCAAGCGGCTCAATATCGATATCGATGTCGAGCGGCCGCTCGGCTCGTATTCTGTAGCCATTCAGCAGCTGGTGGCGATCGCCCGCGCCCTGGAAGACGACACCCGCGTTCTGGTGCTCGACGAACCGACCGCCAGCCTCGACGCGCATGAAACCGCGCTGCTGTTCCAGATCGTGCGGGATCTGAAGTCGCGCGGCATCGCGATCGTGTTCATCACCCACTTCATCGATCAGGTCTACCAGATCGCCGATCGCATCTCGGTGTTGAGAAACGGTCGTTTGGTCGGCAGCGCGCCGATCGGCGAGATGCCGCCGCTGAAGCTGATTTCGCTGATGATCGGCCGCGAGCTCGGGCAGACCGGGTTGCGCCTGGCGGGCGACGCGCCGCCGTCCGACGCGCCGGTCATGCTCGAGGCGGAGGGCGTCGGCAAGCGGCTGATGATGGAGCCGCTCGATATCGCGCTGCGCCGCGGCGAGGTGGTCGGCCTGTCCGGCCTGCTCGGCTCTGGCCGCACCGAGACAGCCAAGTTGATCTTCGGCGCAGTGAAGCCGGATGCGGGCAAGATCACGATCGGCGCGATCACCGGTGGGCATTCTCCAAGCCGCTCGATCCGAGCCGGCGTCGCCTTCTGTCCCGAAGACCGTAAAGCCGAAGGCGTAGTCGGCGAACTCAGCGTACGCGAGAACATCATCCTGGCGCTGCAGTCGAAGCGAGGTTGGCTGCGCCGACTTTCGCAGGCCGAGCAGGAGAAGCTCGCCGCCGAGATGATCAAGACCCTGGCGATCGCCACGCCCGACGCCGATAAGCCGGTCGGGCAATTGTCAGGCGGCAACCAGCAGAAAGTCCTTCTCGCCCGTTCGCTAGTGTCGGGGCCGCAAGTGCTGATCCTCGACGAGCCGACGCGCGGCATCGACGTCGGCGCGCATTCGGAAATCGTCCAGTTGATCCGCAAGCTGGCGGGCCAGGGGCTGGCGCTGCTGGTGGCCTCGTCGGAGATCGACGAACTGGTCGCGGTCGCCGACCGGGTCGCGGTGTTGCGCGATCGCCGCAAGGTGGGCGAAATCTCGGGCGCGGACATCACTCGCGACAACATCATCCACATGATCGCCGGCGTACAGTCATGACGCAGATTCCGACCTCGACCCTCCCGAAACATTCGTCGTTGACGACGACGCTGCTGGCGGTCGCCCGCCACAAGGCGATCTGGCCGCTCGCCGCGCTGGCGCTGATCTTCCTCATCGACTTCATCATCTCGCCAAACTTCTTCAGCATCCGCATCGTCGAAGGCCGGCTGTTCGGGTCGGTGATCGACGTCTTCTATCGCGCGGTGCCGACCGCGATGGTGGCGCTGGGCATGGCGGTGGTGATCGGCACCGCCGGCATCGACCTTTCGGTCGGGTCGGTCATCGCCATCGGCGGGGCGGTCATCACCTGGCGCATCCACGCCGGCGATCCCCACATCCTCATCCTTTTCTGGGCGCTGGGCGTCGGCCTGCTGTGCGGAATTTGGAACGGCTTTCTGGTCGCCGTGCTCGAGATCCAACCGATCATCGCGACGCTGATCTTGATGGTTTCAGGCCGCGGCATCGGGCTGATGATCAACCTGCTCTACGGCGGCACCAATCCGAGCTACACCAGCGCGCTGCTGCAGGGGATCAGCACCGGCCACATCGCCTTCGTCCCGACCCGGCTCTTGGTGTTCCTGTTGGTCTTCGTCCTGCTGTGGGCGCTGCTGCGCCGCACCGCGCTCGGCATGTTCCTCGAGTCGGTCGGCGCCAACAAGAAGGCGGCCTACCTGACCGGCATCAACGCGCGGCTGGTCACCTACTCCGCCTACATCATTTGCGGCCTCACCGCCGCCGCGGCCGGCGTGATCCTTTGCGCCGACACCCACACCTCGGATCCGGTCAGCATCGGCCGCAACATCGAACTCGACGCGATTCTGGCGGTGGTGATCGGCGGCGGCTCGCTGGCGGGCGGCCGCATCTACCTCGGCATGACGATCCTGGGCGCGCTGGTCATCCAGGCGTTGACCACTTCGATTCTCAGCAGCGGTGTGCCGCCCGAATACAACCTCGTGGTCGAGGCGATCGTGGTTCTGGTGGTGCTGTTGTTGCAGTCGGCCAACTTCCGCAGTCTGGCCGTGTCGATTTTTGCGAGGAGAAAGCGGTGAACGAGAAATACCTGCCGCTGACGGCGACGGTCGTCGTCTTCCTGGCGCTGTTCGGCATCGGCGGCCTGCTTTACAACAACTTCGTTTCGACCCTGGTGCTGGGCGACATCCTCGCTGACAACGCCTTCATCATCATCGCCGCGATCGGCACGACGTTTGTGATCATCTCCGGCGGCATCGATCTGTCGATCGGCTCGATGATCGGCTTCGTCGGCGTCGTGATGGCCAATCTCGACGTGGTCGGCTGGCATCCGCTCGCTTCGGGGGCGATGATGCTGGTCTTCGGCTTGTTGTACGGCGCGCTGGTGGGCCTGGTCATCGACTTCTGCGACATCCAGCCGTTCATTGTCACGCTCGCCGGACTATTCCTGCTGCGCGGCGGCTGCTTCATGATCAACCTCGATTCGGTGCCGATCCGCCACGACTTCGTGCAGGAGTTCGCTGGCGCCAGCATCCCACTGCCGGGCGGCGGCGATCTCCACAGTTCGGCGCTTGTGATGTTGGTCGCCTGGGTGGCCGCCATCGTCATCTTCCATTTCACCCGCTTCGGCGCCAGCGTCTACGCGATGGGTGGCGACAGGACGTCGGCGAAACTGATGGGCGTGCCGATGCGCCGAACGATGATCGGCATCTATGCGCTCGGCGGCTTCTATAGCGCGCTCGGCGGCGTCATCTACGCGCTCTACACCTCGTCGGGCTACCCGCTCGCCGGCACCGGCAACGAACTGACCGCCATCGCCTCAGTTGTGCTCGGCGGCACGCCGTTGACTGGCGGCGTCGGCATGGTCGGCGGCACCCTGTTCGGCGGCATGATCTTCGGCCTGATCGCGACGTTGATCAATTTCAACGGCTCGCTCAACGGCGCGTGGATCATGATCATCGGCGGCGTGCTGCTGTTCCTGTTCATCGTTCTCCAGCGCTTCCTGGTCGGTTCGTTCCGGTTGCGGAGCGCGGCCTGAGGCCGCTCGGCGATGGCGCGCGCAAACCGACACTCGCCGAACAGCGAAGCGCCGAAGCGCCGCCGCGGCGCGCGCCGGGCGCCGGCGGCGCGAGCCGCGCAGCAAACCAAGGCGCGGGCGGCGGAACGGCGGGGCGACGCCCCGCTCGCCGCGATGCTTGGCCGGGAGATCGTGGCGGGTGTTTTTCCGCCCGGCTCGTTGCTGCCGAACGCGGCCGAGATGGGCGAGCGCTTTTCGGCCTCCCGCACCGCGCTGCGAGAAGCCTACAGCAAGCTGAGCGGCAAGGGGCTGATCGTGGCCCGGCCGCGCATCGGCACGAGCGTTCGGCCGAAAGCCGACTGGAACCTGCTCGATCCGGAAGTGCTCGCCTGGCACCTGAGCGCCGAGCCGGAGGAGAACTTCGTTGAGAATCTGTTCGCGTTGCGCCAGGCGATCGAGCCGCTGGCGGCCGAAGTCGCGGCGCGGACGCGCACGCCCGAAAGTCTGGCGCGGATAGCCGAGGCCTTCGCCCGAATGGAGCGGTTCCGCCACGGCGAAGGCGATCTGCTCGGGGCTGACCTCGATTTTCACGTCGCCATCCTCGAGGCGACGGGAAACCATTTCCTCGCCGCGCTCGGCGGACTGATCCAGGCGGCGCTGGAATGCGGCTTCCGCTTCAGTTGGCTCGGCAAGCGCCGCATCCAAGACGATCGGCTCGAGCAGCATCGTCGCATTCTCGCGGCGATCGAAGCGGGCGGCGTCGATCTGGCGCGCGCCTGCATGATCGAACTCCTGGCCGACACGCTTGACGACTTGCGCCGCTTTCGCCAGCGGCGAGGCGGGGTCAGGGGCGGGGCGGAAACGGCGAGGAAACTGACCGGCTGATCTCCAGTTCGCGCGCCGCGGGCCGGGCTCGGCCCGCTGCGCCGTAAGGTGAAGATGAACATCGATATCGCTGGTCCGCGGCGCGGGCGGACACTAGACAAGAAAGTGGATGAGCGATGACGCAGCAGAACGCCGGCGCGGCCGCGGCGATCGCCGAGGGCCGAACGTCGCTGGGAGTCGAACTTGGGTCGACCAACATCAAGGCCTGCCTGATCGGGCCGGACTGCCAGGTTCTGGCCACGGGCAGCCATGGTTGGGAAAACCAGTTTGTCGACCGCCTTTGGACCTATCCCGAAAAGGCGATCTGGAGCGGCCTCCAGGCCGCTGTCGCGAGCCTGATGGCCGACGTCGAGCGGCGCTACGGGATCGCGCTCAGCCGCGTCGGCGAACGGCGCCCTGCTCGTCCCGTTCCGCACTTGGCGCAACACCAACACCGAGCGCGCCGCAGCCGAGCTGACCAAGACGCTCGGCTTCAACTTCCCGCTGCGCTGGTCGGCGTCGCACCTCTACCAGGCGATCCTCGACAACGAGCCTCACGTCGCCGACGTCGCCTTCATCACGACCTTGGCAGGTTTCGTGCATTGGCGCCTCACCGGCCGCAAGGCGCTCGGCGTCGGCGACGCCTCCGGCATGTTCCCGATCGACCCGGCCACGCATGACTACGACGCGCCGATGCTGGCGCGCTTCGGCGAGATGGTCGCCGCCCGCCAGCCGGGCCTCGACGTCGCGGCGCTCTTGCCGAAAGTGCTCGTCGCCGGCCAGGACGCCGGAACGCTCACCGCAGAGGGGGCCGCGTTGCTCGACCCGACCGGCCGGTTGCAGCCGGGCGCGCCGGTGTGCCCGCCGGAGGGCGACGCCGGTACGGGCATGGTGGCCACCAACGCCGTCGCCCCGCGCACCGGCAACATCAGCGCCGGCACGTCGATCTTCGCGATGGTGGTGCTCGAGAAGCCGCTGACCGCGGTGCACGAAGAACTCGACATCGTCACCACGCCGGCCGGCGACCTGGTGGCGATGGTCCATTGCAACAACGGCGCCAGCGAGCTTGGGACTTGGGCGGGCGTCTTCACCGAGTTTGCCGCCGCCATCGGCGCCAAAGCGGATGCGAACGCCGTGTTCGGCGCGCTGTTCGGCGCGGCGCTGGTCGGCGAGGCGGACGGCGGCGGACTGCTCGCTTACAACTACCTCGCCGGAGAGCCGATCACCGGACTGACGGAGGGGCGTCCGCTGGTCGTCCGCACGCCCGGCAGCCGCCTGACGCTCGCCAACTTCATGCGCACCCAGCTTTACGCCGCCTTTGGCACGCTGAGTCTCGGCATGAACGTGTTGCGCGTCGAAGGCGTGCAACTGGACTCGATGTTCGCGCACGGCGGCATGTTCAAGACGGCCGGCGTCGCGCAGCGTCTGCTGGCGGCGGCGATCGGCGCGCCGGTGACCGTGGGCGAGACCGCAAGCGAGGGCGGCGCATGGGGCGTCGCCGTGCTGGCTGAATACCTGCGCGCGCGTCCGGGTCAAAGCCTGAGTGACTACCTTGGCAGCCGGGTGTTCGCCGACGCCAAGCTCGAAGTGGCGGCGCCCGACCCGGCCGACGTCGCGGGCTACGCCGCGTGGCTCAAGCTTTACTCGGCGGGCCTGGCTATCGAGAAGGCGGCGGCGGAGGCGATCCGCTAGCCGGCGCGATTTGAGAGTTACGACAAGACTGAATTCCACCCCCAATCGACTGAGATGACCATGATCCTCCTCGCCAAGCCTGAAATCTGGCTCGTTTGCGGCTCGCAGCACCTTTACGGCCCCGGCCCGCTCAAGCAGGTCGCCGCCGACGCCCAGCAGATCGCCGACGGACTCGCCAAAGCAAAGACGCTGCCGCTCAAGACGGTGTTCAAGGCGCTGCTGACCACGCCCGACGAGATCGCCAAGCTCTGCCTCGACGCGAATTCCGACCCGAATTGCGCCGGTCTGATCCTTTGGATGCACACCTTCTCGCCGTCGAAGATGTGGATCCGCGGCCTCAACGTCCTGCAGAAGCCGTTCGTTCACCTGCACACGCAGTTCAACGCCGAGCTGCCGTGGGACTCGATCGACATGGATTTCATGAACCTCAATCAGTCGGCGCACGGCGACCGCGAGGCGGGGTTCATCCACACGCGCATGCGGCTGGCGCGCAAGGTGGTGGTCGGCCATTGGGCCGACCCGGAAGTCCATGATCGCCTCGGCGCCTGGATGCGGGCGGCGCGCGCCTGGCACGACTGGCAGGGCGCCAAGTTCTGCCGCTTCGGCGACAACATGCGTCAGGTCGCCGTCACCGAGGGCGACAAGGTCGGGGCCGAAATGGCGTTCGGCTACGCTACCAACGGCTACGGGATCGGCGACCTGATCGCGGAGATCGACAAGGTCAGCGACGCCGCGGCGGCTGAGCTCGCCGCCGTATACGAGAAGACCTATGCGGTTGCGCCCGAGCTGCGTAAGGGCGGCAACCGCTACGACTCGCTCCTCTACGCCGCCAAGCAGGAGCTCGGCATGCGCGCCTTCCTCCAGGCGGGCGGGTTCAAGGGCTACACCGACACCTTCGAAGACCTGCACGGCATGAAGCAGCTGCCGGGCATCGCCTCGCAGCGCCTGATGGGCGACGGCTACGGCTTCGGCGCCGAGGGCGACTGGAAGACCTCGGCGCTGGTCCGGGCGATGAAAGTGATGGGCGAGGGCCTGCCGGGCGGCACCTCGTTCATGGAGGACTACACCTACCATATGCCGAAGGGCGGCGGGCAGGTGCTCGGCGCGCACATGCTCGAAATCTGCCCGAGCATCGCCCGCGCCAAGCCGGCGGTCGAGATCCATCCGCTGGGGATCGGCGGCAAGGAGGACCCGGTGCGCATGGTGTTCGACGCGGCGCCCGGGCCAGCCCTCAACGCCAGCCTGATCGACCTCGGCAATCGCTATCGCCTGATCGTCAACGAAGTCGACGTCGTCGATCATCCCAAGCTGCCGAAGCTGCCGGTGGCGCGCGCGGTTTGGGAGTGCCGACCCGACCACAAGACCGCCTGCGCGGCCTGGATCCAGGCCGGCGGCGCCCACCACTCCGGCTTCAGCTCCAGCGTCACGGCGGAGATGCTGGATGATTTCGCCGCGATCGCCGGCATCGAGCTGGCGCTGATCAACGCCGACACCAAACTGCCGGCGTTCAAGCAGGACTTGCGCAACAACGAGGTCTACTATCACCTCGCCAATGGGTTCCGCGCCTAGGGCGGTTCGCATTTAGGTGGAACGACGTCATTGCGTGGAGCGACCGCCGGGCTTTGATCCGGGGGTCGCTCGCAAATGACGGCCCCGTGATTCCAATTCAACGCCGAGCGCTCTGAGGGCGCGGCGGAGCCGAAGGACGATGATGCTCAAGGACCTGAAACGAGAAGCCTATGAGGCCAACGTCGCGCTGCCGCGGCACGGCCTCATCAATCTCACCTTCGGCAACGCCAGCGCCATCGATCGCGCCAAGGGCGTCTTCGCCATCAAGCCGAGCGGCGTCGATTATGCGGCGCTGACTGCGGACGACATGGTGCTGGTCGATCTCGAGGGCAAGCGGGTCGAGGGGAAGCTCAATCCGTCCTCCGACACGCCGACCCACCGGCGGCTGTTCATCGACTTCGCCGAGATCGGCGGCGTCGTGCACACGCATTCGTCGCACGCCACCGCCTTCGCCCAGGCCGGCCGGCCGATTCCCAACTTCGGCACCACCCACTCGGACTACTTTAAGGACGAGGTTCCGGTGACCCGCAAGATGACGGCGGCGGAAATCGCCTCGGCCTACGAGTGGGAAACCGGAACGGTGATCGTCGAGCGCCTCAAGGGGATCGATCCGGCCGACTGTCCGGCGGTGCTGGTCAACCGCCATGCGCCGTTCGTCTGGGGGCCGAACGTCGCCAAAGCGGTCGAGACGGCGGTGGCGCTCGAATGCGTCGCGCACATGGCGCTGATGTCGCTGGCGCTCGTCCCCGACCTTCCGTCAATCGAGATCGAGCTGCGCGACAAGCACTTCAAGCGAAAGCACGGCCCGAACGCCTATTACGGGCAGGCCAAGAAGGGCTGAGTTTTCGTAAGCCAAATCCGCCGCGCCGGCTTGAGCGGGCGCGGCGACGCTGGAAACGTGACTGCAGTCGACCGGCGACGACGCAGCTTCAGGGCTTGGGCCCGGCGGGCAACGGCTGCACCGGCGATCCGGGCCCGATCTTCTGCAGATTGCCGACGATGACGCGGTCGCCTTCCTTCAGGCCGTTGACGACGCTGACCAGAGCGCCATCGGCCGGCCCGACCGTCACCAGGCGTTGCTCGGCCTTGTCGCCGTCGCCGACGACATAGACGTACTTGCCCATTTGGCTCGATCCAAGCGCCGTCTGCGGCGCCATCAGCGCGTCTGGCGTGTCCTTGATGTGCAGCCGCACGCGAACGTATTCGCCGGGCAGCAACGCAAAGTCCGGGTTGGCGATCGTCACCCGGGCGGTGATCGTCCCGGTCGACTTGTCGACGGCGTTGTCGAGAAAGGTCAGTTGGCCCTTGCGCACGGCGCCGGCGTCGTCGCCAACGAAGATCTCCGCTTCCGCCTTGCCGGCCGCGCGCGCCGCAGCGATCTGCGCCAGCTCGGACTCGCTGGGGTTGAACGTGATGTAGATCGGATCGAGCTCGACCAGTGTGTTGAGCGGCCCGGTGGTCGGGCCGACGAGCGCCCCGGTCGCGGCCTGATTGCGGCCAAGCCGGCCGGCGAACGGGGCCCGGATCTCGGCGTAGCCCAGATTGAGCCGCGCCGTTTCGACCGCGGCGCGATCAAGCGCCACCGACGCTTCCGCCTGGCGCATGGCGCTCTCGCGCTGATCGTAGGTGTCCTTGGCGACGAAGCCGCTCTTGGCAAGTTCCTGGCCGCGGGTGAAATTGGCCTTGGCGTAGTCGAGCGAGGCGGCGTCGCGCTGCGCCTGCGCCTGGGCCTGATCGAGCGCCGCCTGCAGGTCGCGCGGATCGATCTTGTAGAGCAGGTCGCCGCTCTTCACGTCGGCGCCGTCGCGCGCCGGCTGGGAGTCGACGTAACCGGTGACGCGGGCCTGCAGGGGGACGCTCTGGATCGCCTCGGTGCGGCCGGGAAACTCGAGGTAGACCGGCAGCGTCTGCTTGACCACCGGCGCCACCGGGACCGGCATCGCCATCATCGCCGGCGCCGAGGCCTTGGCCTCGCCGAGCTGGCGGCTGGCGAATTCGATTCCGGCGACCGTCCCTGCCGCGACCGCGACCGCCGACGCCAAAGCGATGTTCCGGATTCTCATCTCAGGACTCCCGCAATCATTCCGCCGCTTCGGCGCTGGGGATGGCGTCGCCGACGCCATCGAACTGGGCCTCGGGGCGCGCCGCCGCCTCGCCGAGCCGGGCCTCGCGGGCCCGTTCGATCAGGGCGTAGA
>Ga0335069_10014975_pt1 | contig 10844 bp, 15 predicted proteins | sample Lox_Sample_11_FD_206714 | JGI IMG/M metagenome (GOLD analysis project Ga0335069, IMG submission 206714) | Soil microbial communities from Loxahatchee National Wildlife Refuge, Florida, United States - Lox_Sample_1.1 | ecosystem: Environmental > Terrestrial > Soil > Wetlands | place: USA... | reverse complement strand
GGGTGGGTGAATGATCCTGAAAATGTGGGTGAAAGTTGGTGAAAATGGGTGGGTGAAAGTTCGTGAAAAACTACCGCCTCAGGTGGTCGATAGATCCTGAAAAATCACATTCTCAGCCTGTCTTGATGCACGAGGCTATTCGGTGAAATAAACCGCATTCTGTTACTGAGATCGCCAAGCGGACGATAGGCGCTCGTCATGAGTCAGCGAGCAGATGGCCTGCGGGAATATGATCAACGGCCAAGTCCTGACATTTCAGGAAATTCTTGCCGCGTACGCGACCGACTTAAAGGTGGCTAGCCAGAATTGCAAATACCTCGTGAATGTCTATCCGAAAGACGTTTCGGGGATGGATTTTGTTGCTGCTGACAAACAACTTAGAAGTATTTTCTATGATCAAATGCAGTAAGATGCGTGTGGCACCGATGTGTGCTCTGGTTTCGAGCCCTGGCCACGGTCAGCGGCGATGTAATTAATGGCTAGTTTTCGCAACGACGACCCTCTGTACAGGACATCCCTCCAAGGAACTAGGAAAACCTATTGGAGGATAGTGCCTGGAAGGTGCATCTTCAACCCAGTGCTTTAGCTTGCTGTTGTCGTTCGCGTCCACAACCACCGCCGCGATCTCGAACATCTTGTCGATGTCTGGCGCTCTTCCGTAAAAGGCTGTGGTCTTCACTTCCCATCTTCAACGTCGGCTGGCCCGTCCCCCTGAGGCCACCAACCGCTCAACCCCACCCGGCGCATCAGAACCCACATCGCTCGTTCCGGGGCCAGATTCAGGATTGCAGCATGAATTCAAAACGACGAATCACTCTCACGAAGGAATAGTGCCGGCTGGAAGAGATCAATCTCCCGCCGGACCTCGCAGGCACGCCGGCCGGCAAGGCCAGCACTGCCGAAGTGGCGGCCGAGCAGGAGGCAGGGACCAGGCAATTTCGACAAGGCGGACCTGCCGCAGGAGCTGCCGATCCTGGTCGACCCAAAGGCCAAAGGGGAATAGCCGTCGGAGTGAAGACCACGTTGTTTAAGCAACTGGCCCCAGCCGCCAGCGCTTCCCGCAATTCCTTCCCGTGTGTTCAATGAACTCCGCGACCAGCTAGCGTTCGCTCAAGGCTAAAAATGCAAGGTTCAGCCTTTTGGGAGGCTAAAAGTAGGTCCCGGGTTAGTACATATTTCTTAGTGATTTGCTTTGCGGTTGGTCTAGAAATCGACTCAGTGGTTAACTAGATCGTTGACTACGTACAAATAACGCTTGACTTTTACAATAACCTCCAGTATGGTATCCATCGGAAGAGCCAAATGAGAAGAATTTGCCAGATAAGCCGCTCATTTCAAATCATTCCCGCCCAAGGTGAGGAGGATGCGATGGCCACTTCGAGGAAGAAAAAGGTCGTGAAGGCCGATGAATTTGTGATCAAAGACTCGGGCGGGAAAATACGTGCAACCTTGGCGATGGATGAAAAGGGCACAGCATTGGATCTCTATGATGAAGGTGGACACCTCAGGATCTCAGCGATTGCGGCGACGAAGGGCGCGCTGTTTGGCCTGCTCGACGACAACAGCAGGGATCGGGCCAGCGTGGCAGTCACTTCAATTGGACCGACCCTAATACTGCGCGATGCCGAAGGTAGGGCACGGGCACGGTGGGGAGTCTGGCAGAATGTCCCTCTGCTGACGTTTCACGACGATAGCGATAGGACCCGTGTCGTGATTTCCTTGTCTTCGGAGGGGCCGAAGATCGAGATGTTTGACGCGCAGGGTCAGTTGATTTATTCAACTGCCCCGACCAAGGGGCATCGAGGGTGCTCCGCAAGGGGCCGAGACTCTCGGTCACGGAAAAGGAGAATCACATGGCCGGATTGGGAGTAACAAGTCCTGGCGGTTTCCGGGTCCAGGGAGGAGAAACCAAAGGCGCTGACTCCCGGGAAAGTGGAAATGGTCGCCGAGCGGAACGGTTCTCCGGATCCTATTCCCGCAGTTTCCAACGAAATCATGGTCAAAGCGAGGCTAAAATGACCGACAAACAATTGCCCGATTAGAACTCGTATCTCCCTCTCGAAGTTCACTGAGAAATCGGTGAGCGCGAACATCCAATTCGGTTTAGTAAGAAAGATGCCAGGGCGTATTTCCGCTCAGGGGTAGTGAACGGGCAACATTGGAAAGGTGCCAACCCGCCGGAATACAAATTGGTTTGGTCGTTGGAAAGTGACGATGATTGTCCTGGCGACGCGATTTCTGTGGGCCTAATTTGCCGCGAAGGTGTCAACAGGATGGTCACTGGTGCAGAGCAGATAAGTGGACTGGTGCCGTGTGCAAAATCCTCAGTGATCACCTACGAACCGGCCATATCTGATCACCCGAAATCCGGCCATGTGAGCTCGCCCTGCCGCGGTGGTTCTGCCGAACGCTTTGGAGTCGAGTCCTTGCCGGCATCGGAACTTCGGTGTAAAGCATTGTCTCGCGTGACTAGGTGATACCAGCAGCAGGGGTTGTGGGAAAGTGGGAATCGCGAAGCGATTTCCAAGGCGGCCTCCGCCGCCGTCTTTTCCACAACCTTGTTCTGTGCCCGTTCCGACCCCAGAAAGCCTTCTCTTACATGGCCGGATGCCAGGTGATCACGCATGGCCGGATTGGGGTGATCACTGAGGTTAGACGCCAATCAAGGCAGCTCCGTACGACGCGAGACCGGTTCCGGCTTGGACAAGCAGTCCTCATGAGCCCATTCAGGCAGTTCTGACCGATCCAGGAGGCAACTTACGCGCCTGAATCGTAATGTTCAATATTGCACAGACACACAGCAATCCCAGTGATACAAATAGAGGAAGAATCTGTTTGGGATTACTCCACGGGAAACGATATGCGCGAAGGATCTCCCAAAAAGGTCTTGTTGGTTGATGACGATTCCAACGTGCGGGCCCTGGTGGCCAGACATCTGGAAAAACAAGGCTTCAAGACGCTCCAGGCTGAGGACGGAATTGATGGTCTGGTGAAACTCCGCGAAGAACTTCCCGCAGCCATAATTTCCGACCTTCAGATGCCTCGGATGGCGGGAATCGAATTTGTATGCGTGATCCGCCGGCGATTTCCTACCATACCGATCATCGTGCTTTCGGGATCGACCCCCAGAGAATTACCGAAGGAATGCGGACCCGATGTCTGGATAGAAAAGAACGGGCTGAGCTTCCTCAAACTCCTGCAAACCCTCCGCGATCTGATTCAAAGAACGCCCGAGCGCACCGGCTTTCCGCTCGTCGCGGATACGCCTCTTCAAACCCAGGCCGGCTTCGCCGGTGACGGCCTTCTGAATTGCCCGGAATGTCTCCGCGCCTTCAGAGCGATGAGTACCGCCAGCAACGCCAGGGTGGAGGCGGACGTCGTTTGCGCCCACTGTGCGGCCCGCGTATCATTCCCCATACCGGAAGACAACTAGTCGTGCAGGATGATGCTGAGGAGCCCGCTATTAACACTCAGCCCGCCGTTGTAGTCGATGAAGCCCAGCTTCTTGAACTTGTTCATGAAATGACTGACACGTGACCGGGTGGTGCCCACCATCTGCGCCAAGTTCTCCTGGCTGATCTTGGGAAGGACAGCCTCCGACCGGCTTTCCTTGCCAAAATGTGAAAGCAAGAGGAGAATTCGTGCCAGCCGCTTCTCGCTCGAATTGAATAGCTGGTCGACAAGGTCCTCTTCATACCGGATGTTGCGCGAAAGGAGGTGCGTGACGAATACTTCCGAGATCTCATGGCGTTCGTGGAGCACGCGGGCCATCACGGTCTTCTCGATTCTGGCCAACATGCAGCCCGTCATTGCTGTCGCCGTTGCCATTCTCAACGGCTGACCTGCAAGGCACCCTTCGCCGAAGAAATCGTTGGCATCCAAAACAGCCACGATCGCTTCCTTGCCCTGTTTGGACGTAACCGAAAGCTTTACCTTTCCCCTCAGAACGAAGAATACGGAGTCGGCAGGATCTCCCTGCCTAAAGATGGACCGCCTCCCCCCAACGGTTACGACGTGTTTACCCTCGGTCATTTCAGCCAGGAACATTTCCCAATCGGTAGGCGGGCCCTTCTTGAGCGGCATGACAGCCCCTTTCTGCCTGCCACAGCAGACATGATGTGTCAAGATCGATCGGTTAATCCCAGCGCCCTGGCACGACCATGCGGCCTGTCGGCACAAAAGCAGACTGGGGTTTTGTAAATATTAAATCACGTCCGAGAGAAAGTCAGCACGGTTTTGGGAGCGGCTTTCTTGGGAGGGGTCCGGCCGGGTGTCGTTTGCCAGCCTCGCTCCGCGCTTGGCAGTTGAAACCAGCAGATCTGAAAGCTGAGATCTCAGAGTCCGATACCCGCGTCAAGCTCGTGCCTAAGCAATGGCCTAGCGGCTCATTGCGAATAGCACGAGCTCCAATTTGCTGGAGACACCTAGCTTGCCTAAAACTCGGACGATGCGACGATAGCTTGTACTCTCACTAAAAGAGAATTGACGCGCGATTTCTTTGTTTGAGTATCCCGTCAGAATCAAGTCAACAATTCTCTCCTCTTCATGGCAAAGGCAGGAGATCTCGACGCCTCGGTGGCAGCCAAAATCGAGCGGACGAGATTCTGTCGCTGAATCGGCGAGTGTCACTCGCCCGGAAGCGGTCCTGCGGCGGGGTCCGGAGGACTTTGTGAGGGATGCACGGTTCGTGCGCAGAGTACCTTCGCACCTCGGAACGAATGCCGAAGTAGTTTTCTGCTTCATCTCTTAGTCCCCTTCCGTCGGGCGGGACTTTCTAATCGTGCCGTCCACGGCGGGTTTACCCCGCGTGGTCCGTTCAAGGCGATGGATCGTCGGCCTTTTGGGCACGGTCCGTACCGTATGATCGTCACTCGGATGATCCTAAATCGCGAGTTTCTGTTTTGCGAAGATACCGGCCTGACACAGTCAATTTTTGAAGACAATCACCTTAAGACACACCACAGGATTAGAGGTAGGGACGCGAAGATCCCCAAGCCTCAGAGCCTGATCGCCTTCCGTGTCCATTCCGAAGGCTCTCCGCGCCAGGCCGCCACGTTGGCAGCCAGAATAACGCAAGGCCTAATAGTCTCGCCGGCGCCGAAAGTCGCTTCGCCCGCCGCCACCGCCGCCGCGGGGGCGCGACGAGAAGTCCGTGCGTTGGGGGCGCGCCTCGTTGACCGTTAGGGGTCGGCCGTCGAGGGGTTGTCCATTCAGCCCAGCAATTGCGCGTTGAACGTCTTCACCATCGCCCAGCTCGACAAAACCGAACCCTCGCGGTGTCCCTGTCATTTTGTCGCGAATCACCATGGCCGAGGCGACCTGAAAACCCGCCTGCGTTACAAATTCGGTGAGAGCCGCATCCGTCGTGCTGTGCGGCAGATTGCCTACGAAAAGTTTAGTTGCCATATCTTGCTATTCCTCCAAGTTGGAACGGCCATTGCGGGCCTGCTCCGTTAGGTTGTACCTCAGTTGTCGTTCCCCGGGGCGATGCCCGAGGGGCTTGAGGGATGCAGATCCCAAAGCCGATGGTGCGACCGGCCGACTTACGACCGGTCGCGTAAGACCAAAAATGTGTTCATCTCTCCGCCACGAAGCTTCCGGCCATCTGAAGTGGGACGTGCTTCTCTTTCCTCATTGCGCGCGGCTTTTCGGGCGATGCCGATCCAAGTAGTCCCTGATATCCCGTTCATCGATAGTCAGGCTGGTCTCAGCGCGAGATTCAGCCGTCTGCCTCCCAAGTTCCAGCGCCAAGCGCGCATAACAGATGGCCGGACCATCTTGAAGACTCAGGCAATCTCGGCGAAACACCTCCGAATGTACCCTGATGGTGAAATCACGTTCCTCATGAGGCACATCAATCACGTGAAAGTTATAGGTCCGAGAACTGGCCGAAGTATCGAAGCCCACATATTGAATGTACATGCCAGAATCCCTCACAGTGACTCGCTTCGCGGCCGGCGATTGGTTATCGAAGGAATGGTGAGATTGCGTCGTGTCTTAGAATAAGCCAACGAGGCTAGAAACGTCAAAGTGCAGACAGCGTCCAGTCCCAGGAACATCTTCCGGGAAAGCGTTACGGGCACTACGGGGTTGAAGAGGAGTGCAATCGCGACAAACCCGGCCGCCCAAAAGTACTTCCCTTCACGAACCGCCTCCGCAACAACCAGGAGAGCGGTCGAACTAACCAGGATGTCAAATAGGAACAAGGAGTCCCCTCCGCTTGCCGACAACTCTCTATGCCCTACAGGCAAGCTCCAAAAGAACCCTAGAAGCAGTGCCACAATTGAAAGACACTTCATGATTCTTGTCATCATTGAGATCCTCACTTTTGACCGATGAATGCCTTTTCGCCTTTGCCAATCCCAGCAAGACCGACCCCGCGCTGCTCAAGGCATCACGATGCGGAGCGAGATAACCAGGCTTAGTTAAAGAAGTAAGTGGTTAAGCCAAGAGAGGTTCGTCTCGTTAATCAATGTAGGTGAATTTACTTTACTTGTCAAGGAATTTGTGGGAAAATTGCTATGTCAAATCATAGTAAACTCCCTTTGGTTAATCGAGGATTGGCTTCCATGGATCTGCCTTTCGTCATCAGACAGCGCCTTGAACAACTAGGATATGAGCAGAAGGACCTGGCGGTTGCAGCACAAGTTACTGAATCCTATATCTCGCAGTTACTTACCAGAAGGAAAGCGCCTCCCGCCCCGGACCGGACAGACATATACGGTAAAATCGAAGGATTCTTAAAGCTCCCCAGCGGAGAGCTCGCCAGACTGGCCGAGTTGCAGCGCCAGGAACAGTTGAAGAGGAGATTGGAAGCGTCGCCGGCGCCTTTGTTCAAAGAGGTTCGAGAACTGGTCCTTCGCAAATGCCATCCGGACAGACAGGAACAGGTCAGGGCAATTTTCGAAAAGCAGCCTTTCGGCGAACTTGAACTCCTGGTTACCCAGAAGCTTCTGGATGTGGTTAAGGGAGTTGCCAGGAAGGAATTGGAGAGCGAGGACTGGCTCAGCCTGGTGGGCATGCTCAGCAACCGCAGTTATGAACAGATGCGGGTCGCGACTCTCGAATTCCTGGACACAGACGTCTTCAGTGTATCGATCGAGAATTGCACATCTTTCCTGGATCCCCTGATCGAGGCCTGGGACATTGACCTCGCGACCTTCAGCATCCAGATTGTTCTAAACCGAAGAGTGGTTCCGGGCAAGCCTAAGAAGTTCGCGTTTGTTGAGAACCCAGCCGAAGCGGTTTCTGAAGAAGAACCGGGGCTGACGGAATTCCTGCAACTCGCTGCCCTTTGCGGAGGCATTAGCGACGAGGAGATGGACTACTTGAAGAGCATAAGACTTAGAGGGAGATGTCCCACTTCGCTTTTCTATTACCGTGAATTGCAGAACCTTAGAGACCCTCTGAATTTCCGCGGCCCGACGCTGGGAGGGCCCGGGGGGGTGCTGATCGGGGGCCTGTCGGAACGTTCCGGCCGCGCCAAAACTCCGCTCGCATCCTAAAGGGCATAGGCACGAGACGCGGCTTGGCGATGTAAATTGGAGGAATTGCCGTACCTCATCAAGAGATACCGTGCGACCGGCGGGCATTGCAACCATCGGCCCCAAGGCCGAGATGAGCGCCGTCGCCTCGCAGCAGAGACCGCCGAGTTCCGTGAGAAGGCGGTTCCATCGCTCGATTGCGCCGTCCGTCGACTCCATTCATCGCCGGGCAGGTACTCGGAATCGGACATTCGATTTTAGCCGTCCGTTCAAGGGAGAAACCTTTGTCGCTGGAACTTCAGGAAGATGACCGGATTCACAACCTCGTCAACTTGGGCAAGGAGCGCGGATACGTTCTTTTTGATGAACTGAACGAAGCCCTGCCGAGCAAGGTACAAACCCCGGAGGAACTCGAAACTTTGTTTTCAATTTTCGAGCGCCACCGTGTCGATATCTGCGAAACCGATTTCGAGGCGAAGGAGCAACGGGATGCGGGCCACAGTGCCGAACCCGTGGAAATCGGGACGCGAAAAGACCCCGTCGGCGGCGACGAGGCTGAGAGCGACCAGACCGAACTTGTGGGAGGGACCAGCGACCCGGTTCGGCTCTACCTTCACGAGATGGGCAGCGTACCGCTGTTGAAGCGGGAAGAGGAGGTGGCGATCGCCAAACGCATGGAACGCGGCCACGCTCTGGTGCTCAAAACCATCTCTCGTTCTCCACTCGTTCTCCAAGAGCTCATCGAAATAGGAAAGGATCTGCGGAGTGGCGCGCGCTCGATTACGGAAGTTGTCCGGTTCGCCGAGGAAGAGTTGAGCGCAGAGCGAATCGAGAAGAAGCTCCGGCACACTCTGGCAATTCTCGACCTCATCGAAAAGCTCTATGGATCGGCGATGAAGCAGGCAGTTCGGCTGAGTAGCCTGCCACCATCAAACCAAGGTGCTCACCGAAAGGCGCGGGGCCAGTTGTCGCGTGCGCGCGTCGAGATGTCGCGGCAGGCTCGCGCGATTGGGTTGCACCCGCTCGAAAAGCAACGCATGGTTGCGAAGGTGCGCCAGGCGGTCGCGGAGATCCACGCGTTGGAGCGTGAGTATGGCCGATTGCGGCGGCAAGCCGCCGCCCATGGAAAGCTGGCCGCAACAAGCAAGGAGATGCGCTCCTGCGGATTGCGGCTTCAGGAGGTGGTGACAACCGGAGGTGATAACCTCGCCGCTTTAAAGCGATCGCTCGCTTCGATCTTGCGCGGTGAGGCTGAGGCCCAACGAGCCAAGGAGGAGCTGACGACGGCAAACCTTCGCCTCGTCGTGTCGATTGCCAAGAAGTACGCGAACCGGGGCCTGGAGTTTCTTGACCTGGTTCAGGAAGGGAATATCGGCCTCATGCGGGGAGCTGACAAATTCGACTGGCGGCGGGGCTATAAGTTCTCGACCTATGTCACTTGGTGGATTCGTCAGGCGGTGTCGCGTGCGATTGCCGACAAAGGACGCACCATTCGAGTGCCGGTACACGTGTTCACGGGGATCCAGAAACAGATTCGTACGCGCCGGCAACTCGAGCACGAATTGAGTCGCGAGCCCACCGCCCAAGAACTCGCCCGGCGCTTGGAGGTAACGGTAGATAAGGTCGGCAGCACCTGGAAGACGTCGCAGCGACCAGTGTCCTTGCAGACGCCCCTTGGCGAAGATGGTGATTCCGAGCTCGGTGACTTGGTTGAAGATAAAGGTTCGGCATCACCCTCGGATGCGGTCATCAAACTTAATCTGAAGGAACAAGTGGCGGCCATGCTGAAGACGCTCACGCCCCGCGAGGAAGCCATAATCCGGATGCGGTTTGGCCTGGACCATGACAGCAATTGCACGCTGGAGGAGGTGGGCGAGGTTTTCGCCGTTACCCGTGAGCGCATCCGCCAGATTGAAGCGAAGGCGCTACGAAAACTCCGCCATCCGTTGCGGTCGAGGCATGTCCGAGTTTTTCTTTGACGTTGTGGGTATAAAACCAAACGGGCGGGCCCAATTTAATGCGATGCGCCCATTACGGGCTATGACAGTTGAGGATAAACATGAGGAACGTCTTTGTTGGGAATATGAGCTTCCAAACCACGGAAGGCGAATTGATCCCCCTCTTCCAACATTTCGGACAAGTTACTCGGGTGGGCATAGGAATGGATCGGGGGACTGGCCGAGCCCGCGATTTTGCTTTCGTGGAAATGCCGAATGATGACGAAGCGGCCAAAGCGATCACGGGCCTAAATGGGAAAGCGTTGGGTGGCCGCAGTCTCAAGGTTTTACTGTGGGGCGCACGCTCGAGGTGAACGAGGCGCCTCCGCGGCCAGAGCGCACTGCTCCGCGCAGCAGCGGTGGAGGGCGCGGGCCCAGTAAGTTCTCTACAGAAGACTACTACGAAGCCGCGCGCCAACCGCGGGAACCCCGCTGGTAGCCCCCCTCACAGGGGCAAGGGAATCGAAGCCTTGCATTCGAATTCGGAGGAAACCCCATGGGCACTACGTACCTTAAGCGTCAAAAGGAAATGAAAAGACTGGAGAAGCAGCGGCAAAAAGCAGAACGCCGCGCCCAGAAAAAACTTGCCGACCGCGCGCAGGGGGGGATTCCGGCCGACACCAACAGCCCAACCGGCGATGAAACCACGATAACCAGCAGCGAGCAACTCGACACCCCAGAAGCGACTTCCGGCGTGCCGGCCAAGTCTTCCTTCAGCTAAAGGTCCCTGCATAAATAGATTGACATACTCCGGGTCTGTGCTGAAGTTTGTCTACGGCTGAGTGCACCGCTGGTAGTGGAGATGCCCTGGGCGGTGCCCGCTCAAATCCCTGGAGCGCGGGAGGCTAGATCATCCACCGCTTGCCGGCTGAGCAAATGTGAACAGATTCTAAGCCTCTACTGAGGGATACTAGGTTCTCTCTTTCACCGTGGACTGGCAGTTCCTTGCCCTCTCGCCACAATATACTGCCGGGCACCCGGCCGGATAAAAGTGAATACCGCGCTGGCGGGAGATTCGACAGGCCGAACAGATGGAAACAGAGACTTCCACAATCCGACATATCGCCTTTCTCGGTGACTACTTGCCACGCCAGTGCGGCATCGCCACGTTCACATCCGACTTGCTGAGCGCCGTGGCTGGAGAATACCCCGCAAGCCAGTGTTTTGCCGTGCCGGTCAATGATATCGAGGAAGGCTACGACTATCCCGGCGTAGTCCGTTTCGAAATCGTCGAACAGGATCTTACGTCCTACCAACGCGCGGCGGACTTCATCAACATCAGCAACGTGGACATTGTCTGCATCCAGCACGAGTTTGGGATTTACGGTGGACCCGCTGGCCGCCATCTTCTGGCGCTGGTTCG
>Ga0335069_10014974_pt1 | contig 10844 bp, 5 predicted proteins | sample Lox_Sample_11_FD_206714 | JGI IMG/M metagenome (GOLD analysis project Ga0335069, IMG submission 206714) | Soil microbial communities from Loxahatchee National Wildlife Refuge, Florida, United States - Lox_Sample_1.1 | ecosystem: Environmental > Terrestrial > Soil > Wetlands | place: USA: Florida... | reverse complement strand
CTCCTCCAAATGACGTCGCATGGCCTGTTTCGCGGCTGTCCCATTGCGGGTTTTGATGGCCGCAAGGATAGCTCTGTGCCCGGCGAGCGATTTTCGTTTCCTCTCTTCGCTCTGAAGGTATTCCTCACGGGTCCTGCGAAGAATCCTTACCAGGGCCATGAGCAGGCGTTCCAGGACCTTGTTTTTAGACATTTGGGCCAGGGCATAATGAAAGTTGGAATCCGTCTTCACGGGGTTCTTCCCCCCTTCGAGGCTTTTGTCCTGCTTGTTTACGATATCCTCCAGATCGCGGATCGCCTTTTGCGTGGAATGTTCCGCAGCAAGTTTGGCGATTTCCGGTTCAAGAATTTTGCGTAACGTGAAGATATCGATGATGTCATCTTTTTCGTGGAAGATGGATTGAGCCAGGGGCTTAACGATGGCCTCTTCGCTCGTGGCCATGACGTAAGTGCCGTCACCCTGGCGTCTCTCTACGAGGTCCTGGGTCTCCAGTGAGAGGATTGCTTCGCGCACCGTGGAGCGGGATACCTTGAAGGTCTCCGAAAGCTCCTTTTCGTTGGGAAGCTGGTCGCCATGCTTGAGCCTTCCCTTTTCGATGAGCGTCCTGATCTGGGTCACGATGTCCTCGTAGGCCCGTTTCTTCCTCACTTCTTTGAGCATGGGTGATGTCCCTCCTTAACGTTGTGCGTCTTCTGTGGCTTGCTTGAAATGCCGGGCGCTGATGACAAAGTCCGCCGGTGATCCCGCCTTTAGTTGAATAGATTCGCTGATTGCCATCATGGCGGCGGCACGGCAGATGGAGGCGATCTGGGAGCCTGCCATGTTTGTAGTGAGGCCGGAGAGCTCCTCCAGGTTGACATCACTATCAAGCGGTCTCCCCCTCAGATGGACTTTCAGTATCTCGAGCCGGTCGTCTTTATCCGGCATGGGGAACCTGAGAATGTAATCGAGCCTGCCCGCGCCCAAGATCCCGGGATCAAGGATATCCTCCCGGTTCGTGGCGCAAAGAACGATGACCTGGGAGAGGTCGCTTAAGTTGTCGAGTTCATTTAAGAACTGTGTGACCATGCGTTCGGCCACGGCACCGCCTTCGCTTACGGTGCTTCGCGTTGTGCCGAGTGTATCTATCTCATCAAAGAAGAGGATGCACGGTGCAGACTGTTTTGCTTTTCTGAATATCTGATGGAGCGCCTTTTCCGATTCGCCGAGCCACTTGGAGAAAAGGATGGGCACACTGATCGAGATGAAATTGAGTCCTGTCTCACCCGCCAGGGCTTTTGCCATCAATGTCTTGCCCGTGCCCGAGGGTCCGCTAAAAAGCACTCCTTTGGGCGGGAGCACCTTGCCCGCCGCGAATAGTTCCGGATATTTTGTAGGCCAGTCAACGATAGCGACGAGAGAGCGCTTGATTGCGCTAAGGCCTCCCACGTGGTCCCATTTTACGGTGGACCTCTCCGTGGAGAATTCTCTCGTTGCCGTTGGTTCCACCTCTCTCAGGCCTGTAAGAAAGTCTTCCATGGTAATATGGAGCGGTTCGTTGCTCGTAAGCATTGCGTCGATATGGTTCTCGCCTTCAAGGGAGAGGTATCTTCTGAGTGCTACCATGCCGGCTTCCTTACACAGGGCCTCCAGGTCGGCCCCCACAAATGCGTGGGTGATGCCGGCGAGACGATCAAGGTCCACATCCGTGTCGAGAGGCATGCGACGACTGTGAATATTAAGGATCGCTTTTCTTCCCTCCACGTTCGGTACGGGAATGACGATTTCGCGGTCAAAGCGGCCCGGTCTGCGCAGCGCCGGATCGATGACCTCCGGAATATTCGTGGCGCCGATGACGATCACGTGTCCGCGTGAGACCATGCCGTCCATGAGGGCAAGGAGCTGAGCTACCACCCTTTTTTCCACGTCTCCCAACACCTCAGCGCGTTTGGGTGCGATGCCGTCGATCTCGTCGATGAAGATGATGCTCGGCGCCTTGAGGCTCGCCTCTTCGAATATCTCTCTCAGTTTTGCTTCGCTTTCCCCGTAGAATTTTCGGATGATTTCAGGCCCATTGACCTTGATGAAATGGAGCTTTGTTTCACTCGCAATGGCGCGGGCAATAAGGGTCTTTCCCGTGCCCGGAGGTCCGTAGAGAAGTACCCCCTTCGGCGCCTCTATGCCGAGCTTCTCAAAGGCCTCAGCGTAGCGGAGTGGAAGCTCTACCATCTCCCTCACAAGCTTAAGCTCATTTTCGAGGCCGCCTATGTCTTCATAGGAGATGCGTGAGGGCCCTTCCAGCACAAAGTCGGGCTTCTTCAAGACAAATTTGGTTTTCTGATTGATGATAACCCCACCGGTCGGAGCGGTCGCCTCTACCAAGAAGAATCGCTCTTTGCCAGCGAGGAATGGAATGTTGATCTTATCGCCCATGATGACGGCCAGGCCCTGCAACACATGCGCGAAGTGCTCGAGGTCCCTCTCTTCCGGTAGTGTACTGGTAAAATCGAGAGTGGTGATGACCACGGTGACGGCTGTCTTTCGGGAAAGCTTTTTTACCTTTACGGTTCCTCCCATAGCGGTCTTTGCGTTGTCCCGGGTGATGCCGTCAATCTGAATCATTTTTTTTGCTTGCGAATCGGGGAGGGTACCGGTGATTCTGGCCACGGTGCTCTTGTCTCCGCTAATCTCTATAACATCGCCGAGCACGCCATTTATGGCCTTGATGTCTTCCGGATTGAGCCGGGCGAGACCCTTTCCGACATCATCGGCAAAGGCCTCGGTGACCTTGAGATTTACCACTGTGTCCATTAAAATCCTTAAATGCCGGAGACTTAGAGTGGTCTAAACATCAGATGATATTATAAACAGATGATCTCCAGCCAGTCAAGCACATTCTTCAAATCACCTGTGAACGGGCCCTCTCCCCCTACCCCTGGGTCCTATGATTCTGCTGCATGTCTTACGTTCATTGTCTCCTCGATCGCGAGACCGGTATAGGACGCCTCTTCATTACGGGTGCGTATTCGGGGCCATCAAATATGAGTCAACGATCTCTGCATCACCACCCTTTGGGTAACAGTTCTTATAAGGCAATTCGCAAACGCGAAAATCCTTTTTCTTTCCTCCAAACTGCTTTATAATTAACTAAATGCGACATGATCCGGCGAGCAATTTGAAGTAATGGCTAGGGATTGAATAACACGTGGCGCTCCATGGGGGCAGGCCAATGAATCGGACTGATAATTTAGAAGGCCGAATAAAGGCGCTTGAGACGTACGATCAAAGCGCAACGAGGGGAAATCTCTATGAAAAAGAATAAAGAACCCGACAAAAAAGAACCCGACAAAAAAGAACCCAACAAAGACGAAAGCCAGACAGCCTCGAGTTCGCAGGCAGTTAATGTCGGTGAAGGTATGTCCGAAGGTGAAGGGGTCGTGGGGAAGTTCCCCATCGTGGGCATAGGCGCCTCAGCCGGCGGCCTCTCCGCCTTCGAGGCCTTCTTCTCCGGTATGTCCGCCGACGTCGAACCTGGCATTGCTTTCGTGCTCGTGCAGCATTTGGCCCCGGACCACAAGAGCATCCTTACCGAACTTGTGAGGCGGTATACGCGCATGAAGGTCGTGGAGGTCACGGATGGGATGGAGGTCGAGCCGAACTGCACCTATATCATCCCCCCGGGCAGAGATATGGCCTTCATAGGCGGAGCCCTCCAGCTGTTTGAGCCCTCAGCCCCCCGTGGCCAGCGGCTTCCCATCGACTTTTTCTTCCGCTCTCTTGCCCAGGACCTGCATGAGCGGGCCATCGGCATCGTCCTCTCAGGGACAGGCAGCGACGGCACGTTAGGTGTGCGCGCCATCAAGGGCGAGGGAGGCATGGTCATGGCCCAGGATCCCGCCAGCACGGAATATGACGGCATGCCGCGCAGCGCCATTGCCACGGGACTTGTGGACTATGAGCTCGCGCCCTCAGAGATGCCCTCCCAGCTCATCGCATACGTGACCCACGCCTTCGGCAAACCTCCTGTGGTGGCTGGCGCCCGCGAGGCGCGGACCGAAGGCTCGCTCAAGAAGATCTTTGTGCTGGTGCGTTCCCAGACGGGCCACGATTTCTCGCAGTATAAGCCGAGCACCATCAGCCGGCGCATCGAACGGCGCATGGCCGTGCACCAGATCGACAGCTTAGATGGGTACGTGGGTTTCTTGCAGCGCACACCGGCGGAGGTGGATGCCCTGTTCCGCGATCTGCTCATCGGTGTCACCAGTTTCTTCCGCGATCCCGAGGCCTTCCGCGCCCTGGAGGAGAGGGTGATCCCGAAAATCTTCGCAGGCAGACCACAAGACTCCACAATCCGCGTATGGTCGCCCGGATGCGCGACAGGTGAGGAGGCCTACTCCCTCGCAATTTTGCTCGCCGAGCAGCAGGAGGCCATCAAAAGGAGCTTCAAGGTGCAGGTCTTTGCGACCGACATCGACAGTGCCGCCCTTACCCAGGCCCGCTCCGGCGTCTACCCGGCGAGCGTGGCTTCCGACATCACGCCCGAGCGGCTCGCCCGTTTCTTCTCGATAGAGCCAGACGGCGCCGCTTACCGGGTTCATAAAGCCATACGGGACATGCTCGTCTTCTCCGAGCAGGATCTGATCAAAGATCCGCCCTTCTCCAAGCTCGACCTGATCAGTTGCCGTAACCTGCTCATTTACATGGATACGGAGCTCCAGAGGAAAATAGTCCCGCTCTTCCATTACGCCTTAAGCCCGGGAGGCTTCCTCTTCCTCGGAACCTCAGAAACCGTCTCCGAATTTACCGACCTCTTCGCTACCCTCGATCGCAAACTCAAGCTCTACCAGCGCAAAGAGGACTTACGCGGGGTCCAGCGTCAAGCGCTCAACCGGTTTCTCACCAATATGGGGGTGGATGCGGCGGCCCAGGCCGCGAGGGGCAGACCGGTCGCGATAACTAAGATGCCGCTTAAAGAACTCACCGAGCAGGCCTTACTCCACGAAACCGTCCCCGCGGCCGCCCTTGTCGGCACCCATGGGGACATCTACTTTCTGCACGGCCGCACCGGACAGTACCTGGAACCGGCCCCCGGGGACGCGCCGGTGACCAATATCCTGAAAATGGCCCGGGAGGGATTGAAGCGCGATCTGACGACGGCGCTCCACAAGGCCGTAACCGAGCGACAAACCATCCGTGTCCCGAACCTCACGGTCAGGACGAACGGCGATTCTGTTACGCTCAATCTCACGGTCAGGCCCCTCCAGACCGGTCTCATCGACGGTATTGACACACCGCTCTTCCTCGTGATCTTCGAACATGCCCAGCCTCCCGAGCATCACGAGTCCACGGCCTCCGCCCCTCCCCACGGGGAAGCCATAGACATGGATGCCCGTGTGCAGGTGCTTCAGGACGAATTGAGGGCCAAGGAAGAGCACCTCCAGACCACGACCGAGGAGCTGGAGACGGCCAACGAAGAGCTCAAGTCCTCGAACGAAGAGATGCAATCCGTAAACGAAGAGCTCCAATCCACGAACGAGGAGCTCGAGACCTCCAAAGAGGAGCTCCAGTCGGTGAACGAGGAGCTGGCGACCGTCAACACCGAGCTGCAGGCCAAAGTGAGCGACCTCACCCGTGCGAACAACGACATGAATAACCTGCTCGCCGGCACCGGCATTGCCACGGTCTTCGTGGACCACGCGCTCAGGATTCTGCGTTTTACCCCCCAGGCCACCCCCGCATCATCAACCTGATCCCGAGCGATGTCGGCAGGCCCGTGAGCCATCTCGTCTCCAATCTCATCGGATATGACCGTCTGGCGGATGACACCCGGGAAGTCCTCGATACCTTGATCGCGAAAGACGTGGAGGTTCAGACCAAAAGCGGGTTCTGGTATGCCATGCGCCTCATGCCTTACCGGACGCTCGACAACGTGATCGAGGGGGCGGTTCTTACCTTTGTCGATATCGACGCACTCAAAAGAACCCAGGAAGCGCTTGAGGAGAACGAAGCCCTCTACCGGGCCCTCGTCACGGCGAGCGCTGATGTGGTCTATCGCATGAACCCGGACTGGAGCGAGATGCGTGAACTCCACGGGCGCGATTTCATTCCCGATACAGACTCTCCAAGCCGTGCCTGGCTTAAGCGATACATCCTTGCCGAGGATCAGCCGAAGGTGCTCGCGGCGATCAACGAGGCGATCAAAACGAAAAGTACCTTCCGGCTGGAGCATCGCGTAATCCGCGTAGACGCGAGCCCTGGTTGGACATCCTCCCGCGCCGTGCCCCTGCTTGATGCGGACGGAGCCATTGTGCAATGGGTGGGTACCGCAACCGACATCTCCGAGCACAAGACGGCCGAGGAGGAACTCGCCCAGGATCTCAAGGCCATGGAGCTCCAGAGCGAGATAGGGTCGGCCTTCGTCCGACGGGAGGGCCCTGAGATCCTTTTGCAAAAGATCGTGGATGCGGCAGTCGCCGCTGCTCACGCGGACATGGGGACTATCCAGCTTGTCGATAGTGCATCCGGTACGCTTCAGATCAAGGCGCACCATGGCTTCGAAAAGCGGTGGATCGATTACTGGCAGAATGTCGGTAAGGGTAAAGGTGTCTGCGGGACCGCCATGGAGAAGGGGGAGCGGGTCGTGGTGGAAGACGTGGTGACCAGCCCCATCTTCGAAGATCCGGAGGCACAGAAGATCATGCGTGAGGCAGGGGTTAAGGCCGTGATCTCAACTCCGCTCACCGGATCGGACGGCCGTGCGATCGGGATGTTCTCCGTCCACTACATTCTCCCCCACAAGCCCAAAGAGCGGGAACTCAATCGCCTGGACGTGATCGGGCGACTCGCCGTGGATGTGATCGAACGCATAAGGGCCGACGGGTATCTTGGCAGGGGTAAATCCAGGGCCTAAATTTGGGTGAGAATGCGCACCAAAAATGCAATGACGCAAGGGCCTTACGGTGAGGAGGGACCATGACGGAAGAGCGTGATCCGTCTAACGGCGAAAAGTCCCCGCCCCCCTCGGAGACCCCTTGTAACCTCACACGTCTGAGAAACGTGGCCGAGCCAAAAGCCAAACAGGTAGAGCTCTACGAGATTGAGACCCTGCCTCCCGAAGAGGTCCGCCGGATCCTCCATGAGCTTCGGGTGCATCAAGTCGAACTCACCATGCAGAATGAGGAGCTTCAGAAGACCCAGGAGCGGCTTGAAGCATCGAGGGCCAGATACGTCGAACTCTATGACCTGGCACCCATGGGTTATTGCACCATCTCTCATGAGGGGCTCATCCTCGAGGCGAACCTGACGCTTACCCGCCTTCTCGGGAGAGGGAGAAAAGAGCTTATCAACAAGATGTTCTCCCGGTTCATCGTGAAGCAGGATCAGGACTACTACTACCGTAAACTGCTCTACGAATCCGGATCGCCCCAGGCATGGGAATTAAGAATGCAAAGAAACGGCGGCGATCCCATCTGGGTCCGCCTCGAAGGAACATGCTCGAGAGACGAGAAAAACAGCCTGACCTGCCGTGTGGCGGTAAGCGATGTGACCGCCAGAAAAAAAGTGGAGGAGGAACTTACGCGGTACCGGGCGAACCTGGAAGAACTCGTAAAAGAGCGAACCGCGGAACTCGAGTCCGCGAACTCCCGACTTGCCTCCGAAATCCGGGTGAGAGAAGCGATTGAAGAAGACCTCCGCAAGTCCAGAGACGAACTCGAACTACGCGTGAAAGAGCGCACCAGCGAGTTGCGGAGCACCACCAATTCGCTCGAGACGGAAGTCCAGGAGCGTAAGCGCCTCGAGACAGAGCTCCGTCAGGCCCAGAAGATGGAAGCGCTGGGAACGCTCACGGGCGGCATCGCCCATGACTTCAACAACATTTTGGCCGGAATTATCGGATTCACTGAGATGACGCTCGATGATCTTTCTTCCGACAGTCCCGCACGTCGCTATCTGGAGCTCGTGCTCAAGGGTAGCTTCAGGGGACGCGACCTCATCAAACAACTGCTCTCATTCAGCCGCAAAGACGCATACGAAATAACCGCTCTAAGGCTCACGCCCATTATCGAGGAGACGGTAAAGCTCCTTAGGGCCTCGATCCCCGCGACGATCTCGATCAAGCTCAAGATCGCCACAACGTCAGACAATATCCTCGCCAATGCCACGGGGATCCAGCAGATTATCATGAACCTGGCCACCAATGCGGCTCACGCCATGAAGACAGACGGGGGTACCCTCTCCATAGCCTTATCCGATGCCCGGCCTGTGCGCGGCCTCGACTTAAAGGCCGGCAACTACCTTGAACTTTCGGTAAGGGACACGGGAGTGGGCATGGAGCAGGCCGTGTTAGAGCGGATATTCGAACCCTTCTTCACGACCAAGGAGGTAGGCCAGGGCACGGGCATGGGGCTTGCCGTGGTTTACGGGATCGTAAAAAGCCTGCAAGGGTATATCTCAGTAGAAAGCACGCCCGGAAAAGGCACCGCCTTCCACATTCTTCTCCCCAGGGCGAATACAGAAGAATCCTATGAACCAGTGGCTTCAGGGGCAGTGCCCACGGGTCACGAAACTGTCCTCTTCGTGGACGACGAAGAGATGCTCGCAGAATTGGGCAAGGAGATGTTAGAGAAGCTCGGGTATACCGTCACAGCTTTCACGAACAGTGCGGATGCCCTGAAGCTCGTCCTTGAGGACCCTTCCAAATTTGACCTTGTGATCACAGATCTGAGCATGCCCGGGCTCGCTGGATTGCACCTCGCCAAAGAGCTTCTCGCCGCGCGCCCTGGCCTGCCCATCATCCTCTGCACCGGACACGCCGACGACATCGACTCTGAATCAGCGAAACGCGCCGGGATCAGAGAGTTTCTCATGAAACCACTGGCAAAACGGGAACTCGCCGAGGCAGTAAGACGGACACTTGACCACAAACCTTAAGCCCAATTGTATTTGACCGCATAGCCGCCACGTTTCCCCCAATCTCAAACGTGATACCTTCAAAGGCGGATTTCACCGGCCTGACGTGACGAGCCGTAACAATTAGCTTGACTGTTTTCCCCCATTATGAAAAAGTAGACAGGAGGGGCGTTTATGATAACGAGGGCCATAGCTTTCTTCAGAACCGGCATATGGGAGATGTCGCTCAAGGACCGCCCGGCGGTCACCATGTACGCCATCCGCTGTGTCCGGGTCGTCATGCTTGCCATCCGTACCTACATGAAGCATGACTGTTCGAGGATAGCCACGGTACTCACCTATTATTCGCTGCTCAACGTGGTGCCGCTGGTTGCAGTCGTCTTTGCCATGGCCAAGGGTTTTGGCTTAAAAAAGGTTGTAGTCAAACAGATCGCTGACATGGCCGACAAGGCACACTGGCAGGCGAACGTCACGGACCAGATCATCGGCTTTGCCGATTCGGTGCTCAATCAGGCCAAAGGCGGCATCATCGCCGGGGTCGGGGTGGTATTGCTCCTGTGGACCGTAATTTCCATCCTTGGAAAGATAGAGGACTCGTTCAATACTATCTGGGAGGTAAAAAGGCCGCGGACCCTTGTGAGGAAGTTTACCGACTATCTCGCAATCATGATCCTTGCCCCCGTGCTTCTTGCCATCTCGAGCAGCGTTACCATAGCAGCGACCGGCCAGATAAAGGTTATCGTGCAGAGCATCAGCCTCTTAGGGATGTTCAGCTCGTTCATATTCCTCCTGTTGAAGCTACTTCCCTACTTCACCATCTGGTTTTTGCTTACTGCCCTGTACCTGATTATGCCGAATGAGAGGATCCCCGTGCGCTCAGGCATCCTGGGTGCTGTTGTCGCAGGCACCCTTTTTCAGATTGTCCAATGGGTCTACATCAAGTTTCAAATAGGGGTGGCGAGCCAGGGCGCTATCTACGGCAGTTTCGCTGCTCTGCCGCTCTTTCTCGGCTGGCTGCAGACAAGCTGGATGATCATGCTTTTCGGGGCCGAGATCGCAAGCGCCGGTGAAAACGAAGAGACGTTCGGTTTTCACCCCGACTATTCCCGGTTAAGCGACGCGCAAAAGAAGATTCTCCTGCTCCGAATCTTCCACCTCATCGTCAAGAGGTTTGCAGCGGGAGAGAAGCCCGCTACGGCGCGGGAAATCGCCCACAACCTCGAAATCCCGTTTTCCTTTGTGAGGGAGATGCTTGCCGATCTTGCTTTAATCGGCCTTGTGGCCGAGATAGCTAAGGGGGTGAGAAAGGACGCTTCGTTCCAGCCCGCCTTGAGCATTGAAGACATCACTATCAAAAAGGTGCTCGACGCCTACGAGAACAGGTGGGGCAATACGCTCCCCGAGGCGCGCTCCGATGAATCGAAAAAGATTTCACTCTCCATGCAGATGATCTCCGAAGCCATGGCGGCCTCATCGGCGAACGTGAAGCTAAAGGACATATGACGATTGCCGCCTTGGCGCCTGAGATTTGCGGGGCGTCTACCCATCAGCCGGCGGAGCACGATTCTCAACAAGCAGGTCGGGGATAGATAACGACGATTCCGGGCGTCAAGCGTATGAGATGCGCTTTAACTCACCTATGGTCTGGTATATAATAAGGCGTCTTCAGGAGAAGTTTGGATTGACGCGACGGTAACGACGGCACCATAGAGAGGCTTACATGCGAAAGAACAGAATGGAAGTTCCAGTAGTCGGCTTAATAGAGGGGATAAGATCAGAGACCGAAGACCTGCTCGTGGTCGAAGAGCCCATGGAGATATTCTTAAACGGGAGCCCCTACTATCTTACCATGCGCATGCCCGGCGAGGAGATGCCCCTCGCTTTGGGTTACTGTTTTACCGAGGGTACTATAGACTCAATCGACGATGTGGCGCTCGTAAACTACTGCCAGGAGG
>Ga0335069_10014973_pt1 | contig 10845 bp, 8 predicted proteins | sample Lox_Sample_11_FD_206714 | JGI IMG/M metagenome (GOLD analysis project Ga0335069, IMG submission 206714) | Soil microbial communities from Loxahatchee National Wildlife Refuge, Florida, United States - Lox_Sample_1.1 | ecosystem: Environmental > Terrestrial > Soil > Wetlands | place: USA: Florida... | reverse complement strand
CCAACCCGAAACCGCTCCCAGGCCCAAGTACAAGGTCCCCGATTCCGACTTCATCGCCCTGAAGTAGCGTCCGCAGGTGCCGGGCAGGTGACGGCTTTCCGTCACCTGCCCCGTAGTCGAAAGCAGCCCCTGCCGCCTCAAAATACCATTTCTGTGCCCTTCACCCCGTTCGCCCTGCACCACGCGAAGTACAAAGTCGCATAGCTCTCGGTCACGTAGTCCGCTTCCTCGTACCCAAGGCGCCTGGCAGTCCGGTCGATCCACGCCGGCGGCCCCTCCAACTCCAGAAACACTCCGATCGGCGTCTCGTCCAACGTGGCCACGCCGCCGCCCCGCGCCTGGCGGAACTCGGTCCGGTATTTCTGGTAGCGGAATTTCGGGGTGAGGCCCAGCCGTGCCGCGATTTCGGTAATTTCCGAGGCGTCGGCAACCCGGGTCTCGATCTCCTCGCGCACCTTGTGACGCCCGGCCATCGCTCTTCCCTTGTACGTGACGGTGGCCTCGCCGCCCGCCTGGCGCACCCGCACCAGCGCTCCCGCCCTGCGCAGCTTGAGCCCGGCGGAATCGAGAATGACGTTGTCCTCGAATACCCGTGGCTTGTGCACCCGAAACCCGACGCTCCGCAAAAGCCGCCGCGCCGCCCCCGCATCCCCGGCCGGCAGCTTGATCTCGGTCTCAGTCTTCGTCTTCGCCTTCATGGTGGTCGAGAAAGTCCTGGTCGATCGCCTTGCGCCCGCGGAATCCCTCGTCCACCCCGTGCCAGTATCCGATCTCCGCCTCTCCCAGCTTCCAGCACAGGTAAACTTCCACGCCGCGGAAGCGGGTGGGGAAATCGACCAATCCGTTGTCCAGGTCCTTCACGATGCAGCCCATTTCCTGCACCGCTTCGATAGCCGCCTTCAACCGTGCCGCCGCCGCATCCCGCCGCTGCCGGACTGCCAGTGCGCGCTCGCGGTCCGTCACCACCCCGCCCAGCATCATAATCCGCTCCTGCAGTCGCTTCAGCTCCCCGCCCGCTTCTTCGTACTCGTCCTTCAGCGCGATCGCCTGCCGCAGCAGATCTGCCACCCGTGGCAGCAGTTCCTGGGCTTCGGCGTGCGTAAAGAGCTTCGGCATCAGGCGGTGGGCGCCGCTTCCAGTTCCGCAGCGTAGTGCGTATCCACGTAGTGGTTGAGGATTTCCAGGAACTCCGCGACGATCCCATCGCCCTTCAGCGTGGTCATCAGCCGCCCGTCGACGTACACCGGCGCCTTCGGCTCCTCGAACGTCCCCGGCAGCGAGATCCCGATGTTGGAGTGTTTCGATTCTCCCGGCCCGTTCACCACGCACCCCATCACCGCCACCTTCATGGTCTCCACCCCCGGATGGGCCGCCTTCCACTTCGGCATCTGCTCCCGCAGGTACGTCTGGATCTGGTCCGCCATCTCCTGGAAGAATGTGCTCGTCGTCCTCCCGCACCCTGGGCACGCCGTCACCTGCGGGGTGAAGCTGCGGATCCCCAACGATTGCAGGATCTGCTGCGAGACGATCACTTCCTCGGTGCGGTCCCCGTTGGGCATCGGCGTCAGGGACGTCCGGATTGTGTCCCCGATCCCCTCCAGCAGCAGCGGCGCCAGCGCCACCGCCGTCGCCACGATCCCCTTGCTCCCCATCCCCGCTTCGGTCAGCCCCAGGTGCAGCGCGTAGTCGCACTCATCCGCCAGCGCCCGGTACACGTCGATCAGGTCCTCGACGCCGCTCACCTTGGCGCTCAGAATGATCTTGTCCCGCCCCAGCCCATAGCTTTCCGCCGCCCGCGCCGATTCTACCGCGCTGATCACCATCGCCCGCATGGTTACGTCGCGCGCGTTCTTCGGCTCCGCCAGCGTCGAGTTCTCGTCCATCAGCCGCGTCAGCAGCACCGCGTCGAGCGATCCCCAGTTCACGCCGATCCGCACAGGCTTATCGTTCTCGATCGCCACTTCGATCATGGTGCGGAAATTATCGTCCGTTTTCCGCCCGATGTTCACGTTCCCCGGATTGATCCGGTACTTCGCCAGCGCCCGCGCGCACGCCGGATACTTCTTCAGCAGAATGTGGCCGTTATAGTGGAAGTCGCCGATAATCGGCACCCGCACGCCGAACTGCTGCACGGTGTCTGCGATCTTCGGCACCGCTGCCGCTGCTGCTTCGGTGTTCACCGTGACGCGCACCAGCTCCGACCCCGCCCGCGCCAGCGCCATCACCTGGTTCACCGTGGAGGCTACGTCCGCCGTGTCCGTGTTGGTCATAGACTGCACCACCACGGGAGCGTTCCCCCCGACCTTCACACCCCCCACGTCCACTGCGACCGCCTTGCGGCGCGGCTTGACAGCCATCGTTCTCCTCCGGTGGAAAGTACAATTTTAACATTGGCTGTCAGTCCAGCCCCGTGATTGGCAAGCTGTTGCGGATGCGGTGGCCCTGCCCTACCGCCCTTCGCTCGAAGGCGGGACCACGCCCTTCAGCCGCATGTAGACGGAAATGTACCCGTACATCTCGCTGTCGTGGTTGGTGTTCCCGATCAGCACCCCAAGCTTCGTCCTCTGCCCGCCGCGCCCCGCAATCATCTCGTGCGCCGTCGTGTCGTTCATCGCGTCCCAAGCCGCATCGCACACCGCGAACGATTCCTTCAGCGCCGCCACGACCGATTCCTTATCTGTCTTCGAAGAGTCGATCGTCTTCTGCTGCCCCGCGATATTGCCGCAGGTGCGGACCTGCCCCGCCACGTGCAGCATCCGCTGCGCGAACGTCTGCTGCGCATCGGTGGGCTTGAAGCTGTAGGCCTCCTCCGGCATTTTCTCTGCGGCCTTCAGCAGGTTGTTCTTGACACCGGTGTACGTCTGTTTGGCCTCGCCGATCAGCGGGTTCTGCGCGTGCAGCGTCCCCGCCAGCGAAGCCGCGAAAATCACAAGAGCGGCGCGGTTCATGCGATCTCTCCTTGTTGTATTTGTGGAAACCACAGCTATTCTACTGGCAGCGTGACCGTTTTGCCACTCCGCGCGGACTCCCGCGCCGCCACGAGAATCTCAGTCACGATCAGATTATTTTCGAGCGAACTCAACCCCGCCGGCTTCATCCGCCCCCTCGCCACCGCCGTCAGGTACGAGATTGAATCCCGCTCGTCCTCCGGCAGCGGCCCCGGCGTCCGCGATTCCTCCTCCTTCTGCGCGCCCAGCCGCACTCGCAGATGGTCCCCGCCCGTCGCGATCGCGTACCCCGTCTCCCCGTACACCTCGAAATCCTTCCGGTTGAACGGCCAGTTCCACGACGCCTCGATCACCCCCTGCGCCTTCGGGTACTCCAGCAGAATCGTCGCTTCGTCGTCCACCCGCGGATAGATCTGCGGCTTCTCCGTCTGCGCGATCGCCGTCACCTTCAGCGGACGCTGGCTGTCCATCATCCACGTCATCAGGTTCGCGCCGTAGCAGCCGAAATCGAACATCGCCCCCGCGCCGTTCTTCTCCGGGTCCGTCAGCCAGGCGAAAAATTCCGGCTGCACGTGGATCTCTCGCGGCCCCTGGTGCCCGTCCATCGCCACCATCCGCCGGATCTCCCCTGCCGCCCGCTGCTCTTTGAAAATCTTCGCGATCTCCCCGTGGCTGCGGTACCACGTCGTCTCGTAGTTGACGATGACCGGGATTCCCCCGCGCGCCGCCGCCTCGCGAATCCGCCGCGCCTCTGCCATATCGACCGCCAGCGGCTTCTCCGTCATCACCGGAATATGCCGCGCCGCCGCCGCTTCGACCACCCCCGCGTGATCGTACGTGCTCGTGAACGTCGCCACCGCCTCCGGCTTCACCGCGTCCAGCATCCGCCCCAGGTCCGTGAACTGCGCCTCCGCCGCGATGCCGTACCGTTTCCCATACGAAGCCACCAGCGACGCCTCGGGATCGTAGATCCCGACGATCTTCACATCCGTCCGCTTCGCCGCGCCGTTCAGAAACCCCGAGACATGCCCATGCGCCAGCCCCGCAATCGCCACCCGCAGCGGCTGCGCCGCGCACAGGCCTGCAACCAAAAGCCACAATCCGATCGTTCGCATCACTTTCGCAGTGTACCGCCGACGCCGCTGCCGCCGCGTGGCCAATGGGAGCCCGGAGCCGCGGGTACAGCTCTGCAGCCCGATGCCCGTCTCATCGGTAAACGGCGAGGCGCACTGCGGCATTATGGCAGGCGTGCGAGCATGGCCGCGGCAGCGGGGTCCTCTCTGTGCGCGAGGTACAGTTGGAGCATCCGGTGAGCCGGCGCCCACGCCTGATTGAGGATCCAGTATTCTGCGAGCGTGCGCGCGCAAAGGGGCGGTTGCGAATGCTCGATGTAATAAGAGCATTCGGCATCCAGATGGTGTAAGACACGCCCGAATTTGTTCGCCAGCGTGGGAAAGCCGGGCGGCGCGTGCCGCACGAAAACCAGCTCCTGCGTATCTTCGTAAGCGAGCTGCCATTCCGTGTCGTCGGGATTGCCGAGCGCGATCGCCAGCGGATACAGCGCCCCGGACTCGGGCTCTATGGCGTTCATCGCGACCGTGTCGATCCCGTAGCGGTCCAACAGATCTTTTCGCGCGCCTGTGACCGCATCGCCAGCGGACCCCTTGTTAAACAGGATCTGCTGGGAATCCCGGTACGCGGCGTCGCTCAGCGCCCGGCCGTCGATGAAGACGCGCCGGCCCTGCCAGATCCAATAGCCTCCCTGCTCGTACGTATTGAAGAGCCTGCCCGGCAGCTCCCGCGAGGCGACGAACCCGGCAGCCGCGCTGGGAACCGTCCACGTCGCGACCGCAGGATCGGGCGCGCGCCAGTAGAGCGCGCCGGTCGCCGCGATCACCGAGAGAGCCGGAACCGCGATTCGCGGCGCGACGTAAGCGGCAATCAGGGCCGGCGCCAGGACCGCGAGGAGCGGGAGATTGCGAAACGCCGTGAGGGACGCGGCGGCGAAGATCGCGAACAGAATCCAGTGCCGGATGGCCACCCGCCTCCAGTTGGCCGCAAGCGCCGCGGCGGCGGCGTAGAGGAGCAGGTCGAATCCATAGGGCAGCCCCCACCAACTCGGCCGCTGCCACTCCATCAGACTCCGGGTCAATTCGCTGCCGTGATATGCCGCGAGCACGCCGACCACCCGATAGCCGTTCGGATTGGCCAGCGACGCGGCAACTGAGCATACCGCGACAGGCCAGAGCCGCCGGTCACGGACCGCGTAGGCGGCCAGGACTACCCAGCCCAGGAAGAAGCCCCCGTGGCAATTGGCCCAGACTAGGCTGACGGCCGGCAGCGCCCAGAGCCATCGGCGGCTCTCGAGAATGGCGAGGAACACTGCGACTCCGAGGAAGGTCACGAATCCGGGGCGGTCCGCCGTAAACGCCACCATCACCGACGCCGTCGCGAGCGCGGCCGCGATCCCGGTCCAAAACCGCTTGGACAACCCCGCCGCAATCCAGCCGGAGATCCCGCAGATGGCTGCGAGCATTGCCGCCCGCACAAGGGCGACGGCGCCGAATCCTCCCACGGCATACACGGCATAGAGCACCAGTTGGGAGAGCCACTCGTGCGTGAGATTGAATCGCGCCGTGGCATCGTCGCCGGAAGTGTACGAGAACGGATCGGGCACGGGCAGCCGATGTTGTTGGGCGATCCATTGCCCGGTCCTCAGGTGCCACCAGAAATCGGTATCCTCGATCGGGCCCGCCAGGATCGCAAGCAGAAAGATGGACACGAACAGGGCCGCAGAGATGCGTGGCCAGTGGCGGAGTCCTTCTCGCGCAGGCATTGCTTCCAGGTTATCGTGCCGAACCAGTATCCCGAAGATTCAGGCCGCCTCGGGAGAGATCGAACCGCTGTCATAAACCGCGCGGTCGCGAACCCGTCGCAGGGGTAGCTTCGGTGGTCGCGACCCGATACTGCAAACTCCCGGTTGCCGAATGGGCGCCCTGCGTGACGGTGATCTTCAGCTCGTTATCGCCGCCCTCGGTGGCGGGCGCGATGAACATGGGGACGGCGCCGGAGGCGTCCGGCGGCGGCAGGTCCTGCGTTCGCGCGGCCACCAGTGCGCCCGCGTGAAGAAACTCAACCGGAATGGCAGGTTTGGCCTCGGCGGACGATTCGGGATACACGACGAAGTAGATGAGCGGCCGGGCCGCGGCGTCAACCGTGGGGGCGAGATGCGGCACGACGCGCTTGCCTTCGAAGATGAGGGGGTCCGCGGCGTCGGCATTGCCCGTGACCGGCTCGACGTGGTCGACGAGGACGAGGCTGCTGAGGCCGATTCCGGTGCGCTGGAGCGGAGAGTCCGCGACTGTCTCCACGGTCCCGGTGCGGTGTGCTTCGAGATCGATCACGGCAGCCTCGAGGGTGTAGCGGCCCGGGCCCAGGTGGACCGGATGGCTGAAGACGGCGTCGCCGGCGCGGAGGCGGGGGTAATCCGCGTCGGGGATCTCATAAGGAGTCATCCGGCCGTACTTGTCGACGATGTGCCCGTCCGCGGCCTTCACAAGCGCGAGAAGAGCGACCGACACGTGACGGAGCATCGTGGCGCGATCCAGACGCCCGTCGAGGCCGATTCCGGGGACGGCGACCACGATCGAGGTCTGAGAGCCTTCCGGACTTTGCCAGAAGGAGAACGCCGCGGCGCGGACGGTGAGGTCCTGCGGCCGCGGATGCGCGTCGAGCGCGGCAGTGGCGTCGGACTCCCAGGACGGGGTCTGGCGGCTGACGACGTCGGAGAGCAGGCGCCGGTGCGGATCGAAGGCGACGGGCGAGCCGCCGCAGGTCCAGTCCTCCGGGTTCGGCGGCGGCTTGAATTCTTCGGTATTGAAGACCCGCCACTTTTTGCCGCCGCCGGACACCGTTAGCAGGAGCGCCACCTGGAATCGCGGCCCCTGGAAGTAGGAGACCCGGATGTGGTGAATGCCGCAATTGAGCTTGATGCGGGCGAACTGGGTTTCGGGCGGGTGCTGGCCGTCGAGGTCAATGAGGGTGCGCTCGTCGATGTAGAGCCTGGCGCCGTCGTCGGACGTGAGGGAGAACTGGTATTCGCCGTTGGTCCCGATCCAGAAGCGGCCGGTGTAGTCGATGGCGAACCACTCGAAACGATTGGTGATGCCGGGGAAGCCCAGAGAGAAATCCTGCGGCGGAACATTGAGGGAAGTCGTGTAGATGGCGCCGACCGGTTTCAATCTGCTGAAGTCGGGGAGCCATCCCTCTCCAGGGCGCAGATAGTAGACGAGACCGCGCAGGCCGGAGGGGATCACAACGGTTGTTCCAAAAACAGGAGCGCCCTTCTCCTGGCCCGCGCACTGGTTACACCAGCACAGGCCGAAGAACAACAGGGCTGCGGCGACGGCCCCCGTTGAACCCCGCGGCGGAGCCATGCAAGGGTGATTCTAGCACCGGCGCGGCGCATGCGATGCGCAACTGCGCATCCGAATACAACACAGGCAGAGGAAGGGTCGGCGGCGCAGCACGCTGGTGAGGGTAAGGCTTGGGCGGACCTTCATTTGGCGAAGGCGATTCGCGGACCGCTGATCTTCGGATAACTGACCATCCTGGAATGGCCCTTTCAGGCCATAGCATCCTGCCGGAGTTCGTCACAGAATCGGAGATGCCAGGTCTGCACTGGGAGGGTTTCATGCGGTTCATCCGCGCCGCTGCGGACAAGCGCGCATCCGCGCGTCTCGGAGTGTGTGCTTTGTTGTTCATTCGCGCCGCCTCGGCGCAAATCGGCACGGCCGGGCTGGCCGCTCCGGCGAGTGGATTCGCGCGGGCGCCGGGCCTGTTTCCCGGAGTCTGGCGTCCGTATATCGAACGGACCGTCGAGACGCCCTCCCTCGATAACTCGGAGCGGCTCGGCAAGTCGATCCACGGCGGTGAGTTGCGGCTTTCTCTTTCCGACGCCCTGGCGCTGACCCTCGAAAACAACCTGGACATTGTCGTCCAGCGGTACGTTATTTATTTCTCCCAAACGGATATTCTGCGGACGAAGTCGGGGCAGGCAGCGCGCGGTTTCAACGGAGCGTTCATGCCGGGCGAGCTGAACTCGGGAGCGATCGGCGCCGGTGTTACCAGCTCCGGCAGCACCGGAGGCACGGGCAACGCCGGCGGGATCACCGGGGGCGGCGGCGCGGTCAACATCGGCCCCGCCGGCGCATTTGACCCCGCTGTGAGCTTCGGCTTCAGTTGGGACCGCGTCACGAGCCCGCTCAACTCTGTCGTGGTCTCCGGCATTCCCACTACTACCAGCTACGCCACTTCCCTCAGCGCCACCTACGCCCAGATGTTCACGACCGGCGCGAGCTACTCAGTGTCGCTCAGCGGCCTGCGCCAGAGCACCACGCAACACAACACGCTCTTCAATCCCGATGTTACGACGCGGCTTGCGATCGGTTTCAATCAGCCGCTGCTGGCCGGCTCGGGCAAGCTCCCCAACGAGCGGTTCATGCTGGTGGCCAGGAACAATCAGAAGTCCGCCGGTGAGACGTTCCGGCTTCAGGTGATCAACAGCGTGGTGCAGTTGGTGAATGCTTACTGGGACCTGGCGGCGGCCCAGGAGAATGTGCGGGTCGCGACGGAATCGGTTACGGCGTCGGGAGAGCTGCTCGAGGACAGCCGCAAGCAGTACCAGATCGGCACAATGTCGGGCATCGACGTCGTGACCGCGGAATCGCAGGAGGCGGCGGCGCAGCGCGACCTGATCGTGGCCCGCACCGCGCTCGAGCAGCAGAGCACCACGCTCAAGCAGCTCATCAGTAAGCGAAGCGATCCGGCGCTCGACAACGCCACGGTCATACTTACGGATGCGGAGCCCGAGCCGCTCGAGAGCGACCTGCCTTCGCTCCAGGCGGCGCTGGATGCGGCCGCCGCCAACCGGCCGGAACTGGAGCAGGCGCGCGTCAGCCTCCAGAACCAGTCGATTGCCATCCAGTTCACGCAAAACAATATGCTGCCCAGCACCGCCATCTTCGGCCTGTATGCCAGCTCCGGACTGCAGGGCAATACCGCGCTCGTCACCAGCGGGGCGGGAGGCTCGCTGGCGCAATCCTTCGGCGCGGCGTATCCCGAGACCGCTTACGGCCTCAGCACCACGGCTGTCATTCGCAACCGCTCCGCCCAGGCCGACAATCTGCGCGCGCAGCTCGAGCGCAATCAGTTGGAGATCACGGCGCAGAACACGCGCAACCAGATCGGCGTTCAGGTGCGTCAGGCCCGCATCAACCTGATGCAGGGCAAGGCCCAGGTGGAAGCGGCCCACGAGGCGGTGCGGCTTGCTCGGCTTTCGCTCGATGCCGAGCGGAAAAAGCTCGAAGTAGGCCTGTCCACCCCTTACAACGTCGTCCTGCGCGATCGCGATCTCGTTTCCGCCGAATACGCCGAAGTGCAGGCGGTCACGGCCTACGCCAAGAGCCTGGCCGCCATGGACCAGGCAATGGGAACGATTCTGGACCGCTACCGCATCGAGCTGACAGACGCGATGCGGGGGTACGTCTCCCACCCTCCGGCCACCGGCTTTCGACCTCCGGCCCCCGAACAGAGGAATCGATGAGCCGGTACGCGCTCCGCCCTGTATTGGGTCTCCTCGTCTGCCCGCTGGGCGCCTGGCCGCTGGCGGCGCAATCCGCCTTCCCCCTCACGCCCGATTACAGCGTGGGCGTCCGCGCTTTCCCGCTTCTCTACCGGTCCTACCTGGCCCGCAGCGTTCCCGGACCGGACCTCCGCAATGCGCCGGACCTCACGTTGACGGTCCGTAATGGCACGCTGCGACTGACCCTGGACCAGGTGATCGCGGCCGTGGTGGAGAATAACCTTGCGGTGGCCGCGGCGCGGTATTATCCGCGCATCGCGCAAACCGAATTGCTACGCGCGCGCTCCGGCGCTTCGCCACGCGGCGTCGACGCCAGCATCATCCCGAGCGGCGTCTTCGCCGGCGCCGAGGGCGGCAGCATTCTGGGCACGGCGGGCGGCGGTGGCGGCGGCTCCTCCAACCCGGGGGGAATCACCGGCTCCGCCGGCCGCGTGTCGATCCGTCCCTCGGGCGTTTTCGATCCGACCGTCTCGCTGGCGTTCAGCAGCGATCGCACTTCGAGCCCGCTCAATACCGAGGTGGTGGCCGGAATCCCGTCCGTCAACACCAATACGGCGGCGTTCTCCGCCGGCTACGTCCAGGCATTCTCGACCGGAACCAGCGTGACCGCCTCCTACGGTTTTCAGCGGCAGAGCTCCAACCAGTTACACCTGCTGTTCGATCCGACCTTCACTCCGGGGTTTACCGCCACGCTCAGCCAGCAGTGTCTGAACGGCTTTGGCAAAGCCGTCAACCTGGCGCTTGTCAAGGTGGCGGAGAATGAGCAGAAGATCGAGCGCGAATCGTTCCGCCAGCAGGCCATCCTCGCCCTCGCGGCGGCGCAGAATGCCTATTGGGACCTGGCCGCTGCCCAGGAGGGTGTGCGCGCCGCGCAGGAGGCGTTGTATGCCGCCGAGGATTTGGTGCGCGAGAGCGAGGTGCAGGTGCGGATCGGAACCATGGCCCCGCTGGACGTGGCGAGCGCACAGTCGCAGGCGGCGGCCGCCCGGCGCGACCTGGTCATCGCCCAAACGGCGGTGAAGAACGCGGAGCTGCAATTGAAGGCGCTGATCTTCAAAAACCTGGACGAGCCGTTCGCCTCCGCGCGCGTCGAAATCGCCGACCCGTTTCCGGATCCCGCAGGCGCCCCCATCCCGACGTTTGACGCCGCCGCTGCGTCCGCAAAACGAAACCGTCCCGATCTGGCCATTGCGCAGGGCAACATCAAGAGCCAGGAGGACGCGATCCCGTTCATCCGCAACGCTCTCCTGCCTA
>Ga0335069_10014972_pt1 | contig 10845 bp, 7 predicted proteins | sample Lox_Sample_11_FD_206714 | JGI IMG/M metagenome (GOLD analysis project Ga0335069, IMG submission 206714) | Soil microbial communities from Loxahatchee National Wildlife Refuge, Florida, United States - Lox_Sample_1.1 | ecosystem: Environmental > Terrestrial > Soil > Wetlands | place: USA: Florida... | reverse complement strand
CTGCACCCGTGTGGTGAGCGGCGGAACGACGGACGCCAGACATACGCCCTCCAGTTGCTTGGGCGTGCAGCCGCCATTTTGCAGCAATCCCAGGATCTGCAAGCCGTATTCGTCCGGCATGCGTTCATGGTCGGTGGCCAAGCGCCAATGGGCACCCAATTTGTCACCTTCATAGAGGCCCAGGGTAAGGTTGGTATTACCGACATCAATTGTTAAAAGCATTTTATTATTCACCAAGCGTATCTATTTCCAGCATTGCGCTGATTGTAGACATTTTAGCCATTCTTGTGATTTAACACAAGCTTAATCTTCAGGATGCGTTGAGCTTCTCGATAATCTCGGCGGCATAATCATAATGGCTGAAAGGTGGCATCAGGTAAACCCCGTTGAGGTGGGGGCGCATTTTGCCAATCAGTTCAAGCGCGATCTGGATGCCCTCTTTCACGCCATCTTCACCGGCTTTTTCCATGCGCGCCAGGGTGGCATCCGGGATGGAGATGCCGGGCACTTCGTGATGCAGGAAATTGGCGTGCCGGCTGCTGACCAGCGGCAGAACGCCCATCAGGATGGGAATTTTCAGCGGGCCGTGTTCATCTTCATAGCGTTTCAATAAAGCAATGGCGCCTTCGGCGGCGAAGATCGGCTGGGTCAGAATGAAATCTGCCCCGGCGCGCAGCTTGCGCTCGAGGTTTTTGATCTCGTCATCCGGTTTGGCCGGGTTCAGGTTCAAGGCACAGCCCACGAAAAAGGAAGTGGGCTGGCCGATATCCGCCCCGGCATGGTCGACACCGGCGTTGAAACGCTGCTTGATCAGCTTGATCAGGCCGGAAGGCACCAGGTCATAATTGTCGTTGGCATTGGGATAATCGCCGATGGCGGTGGGATCGCCCATGACGACGAACACGTTGCGGATGCCGATGGCGTGGGCTGCCAGCAGGTCTCCTTGCACGCGCAGCAGGTTGCGGCCGCGTGTGGGAAAATGCAGCACGGTCTCGATGCCGATACGGCGCTGGACAAGGCTGCATACTGCCCAAGGGCTCATGCGCATGCGCGCCATGGGACTATCGGCCACGTCGATCACGTCAGCCCCGGCCTCGGCCAACAGACTGGCGCCGGCCAGCAGTTTGTGCGTGGAAAGCCCGCGTGGCGGGTCCATCTCGACGCCGATAGCAAAATGGCCGGATTTCAATTTCTCGGCAAATTTATTGGGTTCTTCTTCGACGGTCTGGGGTTCTTCGTGTTCGTTGACAGCGATGACGAAGCCGTTGGTGCCGGGTTCTTCGGGGGCGTTATCGATGGCTTTATGCATGGCAGCAATGTGCTCTGGCGTGGTGCCACAGCAGCCGCCAACGATCTTGGCGCCGGCATGCCAAAATGCCAGAGCATAGTCGCCGAAGTAGTCCGGCGTGGCGGGGTAGAAGATGCGCCCGCTCACTTGTTCCGGCCAACCGGCATTGGGCATGACCGAGAAGATGCCATCGGGAGTGGCCTGGTGCATCTGCTTGAGGACGCGCAGGATCTGCTGAGGGCCGCCCGAGCAATTGACGCCGATGACGGTGGCTTCAGCCGTGTGGACACGGTTGGCGACCTTGGCAGGCTCATCGCCCAACAAGGTACGGTCGTCACGCGTGAAGGTCATCGAAGCCAGCACTGGCAGGTTGGGATCGACATCGTGGGCGGCGGCGATAGCTTCGCGCACTTCGTAAAGGTCGGTCATGGTCTCGATGATGAGCAGGTCGATGCCGGCTTTGACCTGGGTGGCGATTTGCTCACGGAAAACCTCACGCGCTTGTTCCGGCTGTACGCGTCCGAACGGCGCCAGACGCACACCCAGCGGGCCGATATCTCCGGCGATGAAAGCCGGTTTGAAAGAAGCCATGATGACCCGTTTTACGAGTTCGACCCCGGCGGTGTTGATCTCGACCAGCTTGTTTTCCAACCCTACGCGGGCCAGCTTGAAGCGATTGGCGCCGAAGGTGTTGGTCTGGATGATCTGCGAGCCGGCTTCGATGTACTCACGATGGATCTCAGCCACCACGGAAGGGTTGGAAAGGTTCAGTTCATCGAAGCAAACGTCGAAACCGACCCCTTTCTGGTGCAGCATGGTGCCCATGGCGCCATCGCCCAGGATCGGTCGGGTGGATAACTTCAATAATTCAAGAAAATCGCTACTGCTCATCGAACGCCTTTCTAATAAAGCAACCTGTCACTGACCGGTCATCCTTGTGCCACTCCGATATTGAAATAGCTGGCCTGGGGATGATGGACGATGATGGCGGCTGTGGATTGCTCAGGGACCAATTGGAATGCTTCGGTCAGCTTCATGCCCAGTTCGCTTTCAGCCGGCAGCAATTGGAAGACCTTGGTGTGGTCGGCGAGCTCCGGGATGGCCGGATAACCCCACGAATAGCGTTTGCCTTGCTCCTCCGGCAGTCCCAGTTCTTTGCGAATGTAACGATGCAAATATTCAGCAGCAGCTTCGGCGGTCTGAACGGCCAGACCATGTGTGTAATAAGCCTCGCTGTAGTTATTCTCGGCCTGTAATTTGTCGAATCGGTCGGTGGCTGCTTTGCCCACCGTGACCACCTGGAAGGCGACCGTATCGATGATGCCCGAATCGACACTGGCGAAGTAATCCGCCAGGCAAAGTCGCTCGGCGGTTTGCTGGCGCGGGAAATTGAGCCGCAACAACTCGAGCGGAGAACCACCCTGGGCGGAAGCCGGCTCATAGATGATCAATTCATTGCCATCGGCCTGGCAGGGGAAATAACCATAGACACCCTGGGGCTTTATCCAGCCGTTCTGGATGGCGTCGCGACTCATGCGCTCCAGGCGCTGCTCGAATTCGCCTTGCAGCTTTTCCCATTCGGCGCCGTGGGTGTTCTTGGCGCCCCAGGAAAGACGGAACAGCTCGTTTTTGGCGAGATATTCGAAGACAGTTTCCAGCGGCATCTGGCGCACGACGCGCGGCCCCCAACTGGGCGGCTTGGGAATGAAGGCGGCCGGTGGAACGGACGAATGCACACGCGTCGGGCCGTTTTCATTCTGCCCTTTTAGCCCGGTTTTGCCGAGCTCGAATTCGGCTTCACTGCGCACTTGGGCCAACAGGGGATTGCGCTTTTCGTCGTCGATCACCGCATCCATGGTCGAAAGGCCCTCGAAGGCGTCCTTGCAGTAAAACACGCCGGGTTCATAGAATGATCCTTGCTCGGTCATCAAGATGCGCCGGCCGAAACGGCGGTTGATGGCCGCACCGCCGATGAGCACCGGGAATTTCAGGTTGCGGCGCTGCAGCTCGTTGACGATCAACGGCATTTGTTTGCTGGTGCTCACCAGCAAGGCGCTCAAGCCGATGGCGGTGGCGTTGACCTCTACGGCTTTGCTGATGATGGTGTCGGCGGGTACCTGTTTGCCCAGGTCGATCACGGTGTAGCCGTTATTGGAGAGAATGGTCTTGACCAGGTTCTTGCCGATATCATGCACGTCGCCATAGACGGTGGCCAGCACCAGGGTGCCTTTGCTGGCGCCTTCCTTCTTTTCGAGGAAATTCTCCAGGTAAGTCACCGATGCTTTCATCACTTCGGCGGATTGCAGCACGAAGGGCAGGATCAGCTCGCCCGCGCCGAACTTGTCGCCGACTTCCTTCATGGCGGGCAGCAGCACGTTGTTCAACACGTCTACTGCGGCTTCGTGACGGGATGCCTGCGGGCTGCTGGCCAGGATCTGGTCGATGTCCTGCTGCACGCCTTCCTTCTGGCGGTGCAGGATGCGCCAGTGCAGGCGCTGTTGAGGCGTCATGGCTTGCAGGGCGGCCTGCTGGGCGTCGGGCCGGGACTCCACGGCCTCGACGTTGGCGAAACGCTCGATCAGCTTTTGCAGCGCATCGGGCTTGCGGTTGAAGATCAAGTCTTCGGCCAGGGTGCGATCCGCCTCATCGATCTCCGGGTAGGGGGTGATCTGCGCCGGGTTGACGATGGCCATGTCCAGGCCGGCTTGAACAGCATGGTACAGGAAGACGCTGTTCAACACCGGGCGGGTGGCGGGGGAAAGGCCGAAGGAAATGTTGCTGACGCCCAGGGAAGTGAGCACGCCTGGCAGCTCTTTTTTGATCAAGCGGATGCCATCCAGGGTTTCCAAAGCGGATTTGGCAAACTCGGGGTCGCCGGTGGAGAGGGTGAAGGTCAACGCGTCGAACACCAGGTCGCCGGGATTCAGACCGAACTGTTGGGTGGCGATATCGTAGATGCGTTTGGCCACTTCCAGCTTGCGGGCGGCCGTTTTGGCCATGCCCTGTTCGTCGATGGTCAGGCAGATCACGGCGGCATTGTATTTCTTGGCCAAGCCGAAAACGCGTTCGGCTTTGGCAGTACCGCCTTCGAGGTTGGTGGAATTGATCAGCAGGCGGCCGGGATAGGATTGCAGGGCAGCTTCGATCACGTCTGGTTCCGTTGAGTCGATGATGAGCGGCACACGCACCACCGGCGCCAGGACCTTGATGGCTTTCTTGACGCTTTCGACCTCGTCGCTGCGCTCGGTGAGCGCCAAGCACAGATCCAAGCCATGTGCGCCGCTGTTCACCTGCTGGCGGGCAATGGACAAGATGCTGTCGAAGTTCTGGTCTAGGATGAGCTGCTTGAACTTGGCGCTGCCCTGGGTGTTGAGGCGCTCGCCAATCAGGAACGGCTTGGGTTCCTGGATCATGGGCTGAGCCTGGATGGCCGAGGAGAGGCGGGGTTCTTCAGGGACGGGATGCAGGATCTGCGGGCGGCTGTGGATGCGTTCCACCAGCAGCTTGAGGTGCTCGGGCGTGGTGCCGCAGCAGCCACCAACCACGTTGACGTGGAATTTCTCCACATATTCGGTGAGCTGGCTGGCAAATTCTTCCGGCGTCAGCGGATAGACCGCCTTGCCGTCCACGTTGAGCGGCAGGCCGGCGTTGGGGATGCAGGAGGTGGGCAGCGAGGATTGCTCGCACAGGTATTGGATGGGCTCGCGCATGTGCTCCGGGCCGGTGGAGCAATTCAGTCCCATCACGTCGATGGGCAGCCCTTCCAGCGTGGCTTGCACTGCGGAAATGTCGGTGCCCAGCAGCATGCGCCCGGTGGTATCCAGCGTCACCTGCGCCTGGATGGGCAGGTATTGGCTGGTCTCTTCGAAGGCCTTGTAAATGCCCTGGATGGCGCACTTGACCTCCAGGATGTCCTGCGAGGTCTCGATCAAGAGCAGATCGACGCCGCCCCGGATGAGGCCGGTGGCTTGCTCTCGGAAGATGTCGGTGAGCTGTTCCACGCTTAAATTGGAAAGCTCGGGGTCGCTCATCGAGGGCAGCTTGCCGGAGGGGCCCATCGAGCCGGCGACGAAGCGCGGCTGTTGGGGCGTGCTGTATTCATCCGCCAGACGGCGCGCCAGTTGCGCAGCGGTCTGGTTGATCTCGATCACCCGGTCGGCAAGGCCGTACTCTCCCAGCGTCTGGCGGTTGGAGCGGAAGGTGCAAGTCTCGATCACGTCCACGCCGGCCTCCAGGAACGAGCGATGCACAGTTTCCACGGCCTGGGGGTAGCTGATGACCAGGTAATCGTTGCAGCCCATGGTGCGCTCGCCGCCGAATTGTTTGGCAGTCAATTCTTGTTTTTGCAGGTTGGTGCCCATGGCGCCATCGAAGATCAGCACACGTTCCTTGAGGGCGTCGAGGTAGCGTCGATTGGTGAATGGATGGGTCATGTTGGTCTCCTGGTCGATTGATAAAAAAATACCTCTCTGGAATTGAGAGGTACGCTGCGGGTTGCTGTTCCCTCATCTTCCAGAACCGCTCTTTGTGAGCGTCTGCCGGAATTGGCACCTGCTGGAAGATCCAGTGGTTGCCGAGGCTTCACCGGGCCGGTCCCTCCACCTCTCTGGATGAGTGGTCAGGTATTTGCCTGACCGTTCGATTGGGAAAATATTACCATAAAAATATTAAAAGGTCAAAGATTAGCATCAACTTCGTGGGACGATATCGAAATTACGTTTTCAACTTGGGATATAATTCTAACGAGGGAAAAACCGTGGAAACCAATCGCCTGCCCAAATTCTTCAACGTTTTGATCGTCAGCGTCGTGCTGGCCGTGGTCGGCTGGCTGGGGCTGGCCCTGGTGTTCACCTTTGCCGTCCCCGATCTTTTCCCCCGTTGGTTGTTCTTCTTCTTTATTAATTTTGCATTTACCGGTTTGGCGATGCCGATCATGTATTTCCTGCACCTGCGCTTTCCCAGCGAAGTGCCTACTGAAATGGGGATATTGGCGCGCCAATCCTTGTGGGTGGGATGTTATTTCGACCTGATCGCCTGGCTGCAATTGGGCCGTGTGCTGCAAAGCTGGATCGCTTTTCTGATCGCCATGGGCATGCTTGTCATCGAGATGCTGCTGCGCTGGCGTGAACGCAGCCAGTTCAAGCCGGAGGCGCCGCTCCATGAGTGATCTGCGTCAGTTGCCCGCGGTGGATCAGTTGTTGCAAACCCGGCAGGCGGCTGAACTGATCAACACTTATGGACATCCGCTCACCTTGGAAGCCATCCGGCTCGTCCTCGGCGAATTGCGTGAACAGCTCAAACAGGGTGAAACCCTGCCGCAACGTCCTGCCGTCCTTCAACTGACTCAACAAAAACTCGAAACCTGGCTGCAACCCGCCTATGTGTCGGTGATCAATGCCACCGGCGTGATCTTGCATACCAACCTGGGGCGTGCCCCGCTCAGCCAGGCGGCTCTGCAGGCGATGGCCGCTATTGGCATCGGATATAGCAACTTGGAATACGATCTCGAAAAAGGGGAACGCGGCATGCGCTCGGCACGTGTGGAACACCTGTTGACGCATCTGGCCGGGACGGAAGCAGCGCTGGTGGTCAATAACAACGCCGCGGCGGTGCTGTTGGCGCTTTCGGCGCTGGCCAGGCGCCGGCGAGTGATCATCTCGCGCACGCAATTGGTGGAGATTGGGGGCGGCTTCCGAGTGCCTGAGGTGATGGGCCAATCGGGCGCCAAACTGGTCGAGGTGGGCACGACCAACCGCGTGCATCTGGCGGATTACGAGGAAGCGCTGGAACAGCCCGCGGCTGCCATCCTGCGAGCCTATCAATCCAATTTCCGCATCATCGGTTTCAGCGGCGAGCCGGAGTTATCCGAGTTGGCGACATTGGCGCATCAGCGCCGGGTCTGGCTGATCGACGACCTGGGATCGGGGGCACTGGTCGATACGGCCCGTTTCGGACTGGAGCATGAGCCCACCGTTCAAGAATCATTGGCCGCCGGAGCGGATTTGGTGTGTTTTTCCGGGGACAAATTGCTGGGCGGACCGCAAGCTGGCATCATCGTGGGACGCAAAGAACTGGTAGACAAGCTGCGCAAGCATCCCCTGGCACGCGCCATGCGGGTGGACAAGCTTTGCCTGGCTGCGCTGGCAGCTACGCTTGAACATTATCTGAAAGATGAATTCGAGCGCACGATCCCGGTTTGGCAAATGATCGCCAAACCCGAAAAGCAGATCAGGGCACGGGCAGCCCATTGGGCTAAGACCCTGGAAACGGGCGCGGTGGTGCCGGGTAAATCCACCATCGGCGGCGGAAGTTTGCCAGAGGAGACGCTACCCACTTCCTTGCTGGCTTTATCCGTGCCACAGCCCAACAAGTTCCTGGCAGTCCTGCGCGCCCAGCATCCGCCGATCATTGCCCGTGTGGAGGATGACCGGGTGGTGCTGGATCCCCGCACGGTGTTGCCGGAACAAGAAGGCGCCTTGCTGGTGGGATTATCGAACGCTTTGGGAACGTTGAGTGTGCAAAAAGAAACTGTAGCGAAAATCAAATCAAGGGTTAGGTGAAAAGACATGAAAACAGACATTGACTCCATTTTGGAAGCGAACCATATTGATGCTTTATTGATTACCGGGCCAACCCAACATAATCCCGCGATGGTGTACTTTACTGGCATCGTCCACGTGACCAATGCTGATCTGGTGCTGCCGCGCGGCAAACCGGGCACGTTGTATCATGGTCCCATGGAACGCGAAGAAGCTGCCAAGACCGGTTTCAAAACGCGCAGCTATACGCTCTATCCATTTTCGGACTATCTGAAACTTTCGCATAATGATCGTCTTCTGGCGGTCGGGCTGCGGTATGCGCAAATGCTGAAAGATGCCGGCGTGACCAGCGGCCGCGTAGCTCTATATGGCCAGTCCGAGGTCGGAGAAAGTTTTGCGATGTTCAATGCGCTTCAAAAGGCCATGCCTGAGATCGAGCTGGTGGGTTTCCTCTCGGACGAGATTGTAATGAAGGCAATGGAGACCAAGAGCGCCGAGGAGATCGCCCGCATCCGCCACATGGGGCAGGTTACCACGGCCGTGGTGGCCGAGACGGCCGACTATCTTTCCAGCCGCAAGGTGAAAGACGACATGTTGTTGGACGAGGATGACCAACCGCTGAAGCTTGGGACGGTCAAGCGCAAGATCGACTTGTGGCTGGCGGAGCGTGGGGCAGAGAACCCGGAAGGCACCATTTTCTCCATCGGCCGCGATGCCGGTGTGCCGCACTCGAACGGCAACCCCACGGATATCATGCGTCTGGGAAAGACAATCGTGTATGACATTTTCCCTTGCGAGGCAGGCGGCGGCTATTTCTATGACTTCACCCGTACCTGGTGCCTGGGGTATGCGCCGGATGATGTTCAAAAACTTTACGAACAGGTTCTTGCCGTGCATGATGGGGCCTTTAAGGCTTTGAAGCCCGGACAGGAATTTGCTGATTCGCAACGCTGGACCTGCGAGCAATTTGTTGCCATGGGCCATGCCACTATCATGGAAAACCCTGCGACCGAAGAGGGATATGTCCACAGCCTGGGACACGGCATCGGGCTGCACATCCACGAGAAACCCTTCAGCGGCATGGGCGCTGTAGTCAAGGATCGATTACTGCCCGGCTCGGTCTTCACCATCGAGCCCGGATTATATTATCCCAGCCGCGGCATGGGCATTCGCCTGGAGGATAGCTATTGGCTGAACCCGAACGGCCATTTCGAGGTATTGGCGGATTATCCTTTGGATTTGGTGTTGCCGGTTAAAAAGCATTAGGTTGGTGTAGAATAGCGTTTATTGTTGGAAAGAGGTAGTTATGGGTGATCCAGCGAATATCAAAAATCAATCGGCCCGCATCTTGGGCATCGAATCGTCTTGCGATGAAACGGCTGCGGCGGTGATCGAGAACGGACGCGTCATGCTCTCCAGTGTGATCGCCACACAAATCGACCTGCACGCCCGTTATGGCGGTGTATTTCCTGAAGTGGCCTCGCGCCAGCATATCAAAACGGTGTACGCCATCGTCGATCAGGCGCTGCAGCAGGCTCACCTGGGGCTGGGCGACATCGACGCCATTGCCGTGACGCGCGGCCCCGGCCTGGCGGGCTCGCTGGTAGTGGGAATGAACATGGCCAAGGGATTGAGCCTGGGGCGCAACATTCCCCTGATCGGCGTCAACCACCTGGAAGGACACATTTATTCCGCCTGGGTCTACCCCGGCGATATCAAAGAGCCGCCGGCGGCTCCCAAGTTCCCATTGCTGGCACTGCTGGTCTCGGGTGGCCACACGGAATTGAACCTGATGGAAGACCATCTCAAATACGAGCGACTGGGCGCCACCACGGACGATGCGGCCGGCGAAGCCTTCGATAAAGTGGCGCGCTTGCTGGGTTTGCCTTACCCCGGTGGCCCGTCCATCCAGAAAGCGGCAGCCACGGGCAACCCCAAGGCGTTCACTTTCCCGCGGGCGCGCATGGAAGGCACTTGGGATTTCTCGTTCAGCGGACTTAAGACGGCTGTGCTGCGCATGGTACGTGACATCGAATCTCAAAAGCGGTCTTTGCCGGTCGAAGACTTGGCGGCCAGTTTCCAGGCGGCTGTGGTAGATGTGCTATTCTCGAAGAGCATGCAAGCGGCGCGCCAGTATAACATCAAGGAAATCGTCGTTGCCGGCGGTGTGTCGGCCAACAAAGCCTTGCGCGACACCTTCCTGAACCAATCGGAATTTCGCGTCAACATCCCGACTCTGTCGCTGTGCACCGACAACGCTGCCATGATCGGAGCGGCCGGGTATTATCATTTCATCGCTGGCCAGCACGATCCGTTGGACCTGGATGTATTGCCCACCTGGGTCTTATCCTGAGCCACTCTGCGCGTCACTTCTCGAAGGATCATTCATCTACATGAGTAACGATAAAGCTCGCACCGTCGATTTTTCCCTGGATGCTTTGAAAGCCGGCGATCCGGAGGAGACTCGGCGTTTTGTGGAAGCCAACTCGGAAGTCGTGTATCGACTGGCGCTTCGAATGCTGGGCGACGAACAGGATGCAGAAGATGTGCTGCAGGAGACGTTCGTCAAGGCCTTGCGAGGGTTGAAACGCTTCGAAGGACGTTCCAGCTTGAGCACCTGGTTGTTCCGCATCGCCACCAACGAAGCCTTGATGCTGTTGCGAAAGAAGAAGCCGGATGCGGTTTCCATCGATGCGGATCGTGAGGATGACGAAGGGCAACCCGAACCGGTGGAATTGGTGGATTGGTGCTGTATGCCAGAGCGTGAGCTGCTTTCGGATGAGTCGAAGCGACACATGGAAGCAGCCATCCAGAAGTTATCCCCGGCTTTGCGGGCCGTGTTCGAGCTGCGGGATATCGAAGGGCTTTCAGTGAAAGAAACGGCAGATATTTTGAATGTTACCGAGGCAGTGGTCAAGACCCGTCTATTGCGTGCCCGTTTGAAATTGCGTGAGGATCTATCGACTTATTTTGGCAGCCAATTGCCGGAAAGGCGTCGCCATGGCAAAGAGTGAGGAA
>Ga0335069_10014971_pt1 | contig 10845 bp, 10 predicted proteins | sample Lox_Sample_11_FD_206714 | JGI IMG/M metagenome (GOLD analysis project Ga0335069, IMG submission 206714) | Soil microbial communities from Loxahatchee National Wildlife Refuge, Florida, United States - Lox_Sample_1.1 | ecosystem: Environmental > Terrestrial > Soil > Wetlands | place: USA... | reverse complement strand
CTCGTGGCGGCGGCGCGCGCCCGGAGCGTGCCCGCGTGAGCCTCGGCGACCTCCAGGTGCTCCTGTTCCAGCTCGGGGCGCGCGTCTTCGCGGCCCGCGCCAGCGACCTGCGGCGAGTCGCCGGATCGCTCCTGGAGCGCCCGGAGGACGGCGTCGCCGAGACGGTCCTGGGGAGCCCGTGGAACCCGCGGCGCGGCCTGGTGGTGGACGTCGGCGGCGAGGAGCGGACGGTGCTCGTAGACGGCGTCCTGGGGCTGCGGGTCGTCCCGGAGCCGGACTTCGAGGCGCTGCCGGCCTTCGCCCGCGAGGTGCTGCCCACGGCGGCGCTCACCGGATTCGCCATGCTCGACGGGATCCCCACGCTCGTCGTCGACCTGCCCACCCTGGTGCGCGAGGGCGAGCGCCACCGGAGCGCGGTCCCATCCGAGGAGGAGAGCCGACATGCCTGAGCGAACCAGTTCCGGGCGGGCGAGGCCGCGCGCGCCGCGCGGGCGCGACGCCGATTCCGCCGCGATCGCCGAGGTGCTCCGCGCCCACGCCGAGGGAGACTACGCCCGCCGGGTTGACGTGAAGGCGCTGCGCGACCCGGCGCTCGCCCGGGTCGCCCGGGACGTCAACGTCGCGGCCGAGAAGGCCAAGGAGCGCAGCGACGAGGTGGCGGCGCGCATGGAGGCCGTTCGGCTCGGGCTCGACCAGGCCATCGACGCCATGGTGCGCCTCGTCGTCCAGGGCGACCTCACCGGCACCCTGCGCCTTGCCGTGAGCGACGCCACGCTGACGCCGCTCATCGCCGGCGTGGGCCAGGTGATGGAGACCCTGAAGCGCTTCGTGAAGGAGATCCGGGAGGCGGCCCTGCAGCTCTCCTCGTCGAGCGCCGAGGTCTTGGCGGCCGCCACCCAGAACGAGACCTCGACCTCGCAGCAGGCCACCGCCGTCCACGAGACCACCGCCACCATGGAGGAGCTGAAGGGCGCGTCGCACCAGATCGCCGAGAACGCGCAGATGGTGGCGAGCATCGCCGAGCAGACGCTGTCGGCCACCCGCCAGGGCGAGGGCGCCATCCGCGCCTTCATGGAGTCGATGGAGAAGGTCCGCCGCAACGCCATCGAGGTGGACGAGGCCGTGGTCAAGCTGTCGCGGCGGGTGGAGCGGATTGGCACGGTGGTCGAGGTGATCGACGAGATCGCGGACCGCTCCGACCTGCTCGCACTCAACGCCGCGCTCGAGGGAGCCAAGGCCGGGGAGGCCGGGCGCGGCTTCTCCATCGTGGCCGCGGAGATGCGGCGGCTCGCCGAGAACGTCATGGAGAGCACCCGGGAGATCAAGAACCTCATCGGCGAGATCCGCGAGTCCACGCACGCGGCCAAGGAGGCCTCGGACGGGAACAAGCGCATGGCCGCGGAGGGAGAGCGGCTCGGCGGAGCCGCCATGGCGAGCGTGAGCGGCATCCTCGCAGGGGCCCAGGGCACGAGCGACTCGGCGCGCGTCATCCACCTCGCCACCCAGCAGCAGCGCAGCGCCACCGAGCAGGTGGTGCAGTCGATGGGCGAGATCGAGGAGGTCACGCGGCAGGCGCAGGCCGGGTCGCGCCAGGCCACCGGCGCCGCGTCGGAGCTGGCCAGGCTGGCGGAGCGGCTCGCCAGCATGGTGCAGCGCTTCAAGGTCGACTAGCGCCGGGGCGAGATGGGCGCCGACGAGATCCGCCAGCGTCTCCTGGGCAAGTTCCGGGACGTCACCGCCGACCGCGTGGAGCGGCTGGCCCAGTGGCTCTCCACCTTCGAGGGCGGGGGCGGCGAGGAGCTCAGGTCGGAGATCGCCCGCGAGCTGCACACGCTCAAGGGCGAGGCGCGCATGATGGGCTTCGCCGGTGTGGCGCAGCTCGCCCACGCCTGTGAGGACCTGCTCGCGGTCCTGCCGGCGGCCCACCCCGGCGAGCGCGCCGCTGCGCTGCGCCGTGCCGTCGAGGCCATGCCGTCCCTCCTCGACGAGCCCGGGGCTGGGGGGCCGCGGTCCGCCGAGCTCGCCGGCCAGGTGCGGGGGCTCCTCCGGGCGACCGCCGAGGGCTCGCCCGAGGCGGAGGTGCCGAGGGTCGAGCTCCGGGGGGACCGGCCGGCCCAGAGCATCCGGGTGGACGTGGACCGGCTCGACGAGATCGCGGCCCTGGCCGGCGACCTCCTCGTCGACGGCGCCAAGGCCGTGGACCGGACGCGCGAGATCCAGTCGCTGCTCGCGCGATGGAACCGCCTCTCCGAGCGGCTCGCCGCCGCGCGGGGGCAGGAGCCGAGCGAGCGCGAAGCCGAACGCATCGAAGGCGACGTCCACCTGCTCCGGGCCGACAGCTTCCGGTTCCTCCGGCGGCACGCCGACGCCGTCACCGCCGTCCGCGGGCAGATGGAGCGGATGGCGGAGCGGGTCGCCGAGGCGCGGCTGGTCCCGCTCGCGAGCATCCTGGCGGGCTTCCCGCGGGCCGCCGTCGACCTGGCGCACGAGCAGGGCAAGGAGCTCTCCTGCGAGGTGCGCGGCGCCGACTCCGGTGTGGACAAGGCGGTGCTGCTCGCCCTCAACGACCCGCTCGTGCACCTCCTCAGGAACTGCGTCGACCACGGGGTCGAGCCCCCGGATGAACGCGAGCGCCTGGGCAAGCCCCGCGGCGGCCGAGTGGTCATCTCGGCCCGACCCGACGGCGACCTCCTGGCGGTGACGGTCGAGGACGACGGGCGCGGCATCGATCCGGACAAGGTCCGCGCCGCCGCGGTCCGGCGCGGCATCCTCTCGAAGGCTCAGGCCGACGAGCTCTCGACGCGGGCGGCGCTCGACCTGGTGTTCCAGCCCGGGTTCACGACGCGGGAGCAGGCGGGCGAGATCTCGGGGCGCGGGGTGGGCCTTGACGTGGTCAAGCGGAAGCTCACCGGCCTGGGCGGGTCGGTTTCGCTCGAGTCGGAGCCGGGGCGGTTCACGCGCTTCGCGCTGCGCCTCCCCCAGACGCTCTCGCTGCTCAAGGTGCTCCTCGTCCGGATCGGCGACGACGCCTACGGCATCGCCGCGGCCGACGTGGACGGGGTGGGGCGGGTGGCCCCCGAGGAGGCGAAGGACATCGGGGGGGTGCGCTCCGTTCGCCACCGCGGCAGGCTCCTGCCGCTCGCCCCCATGGCGCCGATCCTGGGCCTGGGCGAGGCGCCCCGGCGGACGCGCCCGCTCGCGGTCTTCGTCTGGAACGGGTCCGAGGGCGCGGCGCTTCTCGTCGACGGCCTGCTCGGCGAGCGCGAGGTGGCGGTGAAGGCCCCGGGGGCGTTCGTCCGCGGCATGCGATTCGTCTCGGGCGGGACCCTGCTGCCGGACGGGCGGGTCGCGCTGCTCTTGTCCACCGCCGAGGTGGTGGCGGCGACGTACCGGCTCTCCGGACCGGAGCTCTCTCGCGTCCGCGACCGCCGCCGGCTCAAGGTTCTGCTCGTCGACGACAGCGCCATCGCCAGGGAGGCGGAGGCGGCGCTGCTCCGCGGGCTCGGGCACGAGGTCGAGGAGGCCGCCGACGGCGAGGAGGGATGGGAGCGACTCCAGGCCGGCGGCTTTCAGCTCCTGCTCACCGACGTGAACATGCCGGTCCTCGACGGCATCGACCTCACCCGCCGCGTGAAGGGCTCCGATCGGCTGGGGGCGCTGCCGGTGGTGATCCTGTCCTCCCTCTCGGCTCCGGAGGAGCGGCGGCGCGGGGTCGACGCCGGGGCCGACGCCTACCTCGTCAAGGGCGAGCTCGACCCGGAGCTGCTCGCCTCGACGCTGGAGCGGCTCTGCGGGGTGTCGCCGTGACCGGGGCCGTCGAGCGGGCCGTGGGCGTGCTCGTCGCCGACGACTCGCCGCTCTTCCGCGAGATGCTCGCCGGTGTCATCGGCGCCGAGGAGGGCTTCGAGGTGGTGGCGACGGCCGGGAACGGCGACGAGGCGGCGCGCCTCACCCGGGCGCTGCGTCCCGACGTGGTGACGATGGACCTCCACATGCCGGAGGCCGACGGGTTCTCGGGCATCGCCCGGATCATGGCCGAGACGCCCACGCCCATCCTGGTGCTCACCTCGGTGCCCGCCCAGGCCGTCACCTTCCGGGCGCTGTCGCTCGGGGCGCTCGACATCCTGGAGAAGCCCCATCCCGCCTCCGACCTGTCCGAGTACGGCCATCTCCTCCGCTCCCGGCTCCGGCTGCTCGCCGGGGTGAAGGTCATCCGCCACCCGCGCGGCCTCAGGCACACCCCGCCCCCCGCGCGCGACCCCGGCCGCCGCGCCGAGCTCGTGGCCATCGGCGCCTCGCTGGGCGGGCCCCGCGCCTTGGCGACCATCCTGCGCGCGCTGCCGGGCGGGTTCCCGGTTCCGGTGGCGGTGGTGCAGCACATCGCCGACGGGTTCACGGAGGGGCTCGCCACCTGGCTCGACCAGGAGTCGGAGCTCGGGGTCCGGGTGGCCCGCGACGGGGACCCGCTCGAGGCGGGGGTGGTGCTGCTCGCGCCCACCGGCCATCACCTGCTCGTGGGCAGGGGCCGGGTCCGGCTCTCCCGCGACGCGCCGGTGGAGGGGTTCCGCCCCTCGGTGACGCCCCTCTTCCGGTCGGCCGCCGAGGCTTTCGGCCCGCGCGCCTGCGGCGTCCTCCTCACCGGGATGGGGCGGGACGGCGCCGACGGGCTCCAGGCCCTGAGGCGGGGCGGGGGCCACGCCATCGTCCAGGACGAGGCCACCAGCGCGGTCTTCGGGATGCCGCGCGCCGCCATCGAGGCCGGAGCGGCGGACCGCGTGCTCGCCCTCGACGACATCCCGCCGGCGCTCGTGGACCTGGCGCGATGACGGCGGTCGACCCCGCGCTGCTCGCCGCCCTGGCGGCGCTCCTCCACGAGCGCACCGGACTCGCCATCCGGCCCGAGGGCTACCCCGCGCTGCGCCTCGCCCTGCTCGCCCGCCTGGCCGAGCTCCGGCCGCGCGTCGCCGACCCGGCCGCGTACCTCGACCTGTTCCGGTCCCCCGAGGGCGACGAAGAGATGCGGCGGCTCTTGCCGCTCGTCACCGTGGGGAAGACGAGCTTCTTCCGCGACGAGCGCCAGTTCCGTGCGCTCGAGACGCTCCTGCCGGGGATGCTCGCGGCGGGGCGCGCCGCTTCCCGCCCGGTCTCGGTGTGGTCGGCGGGGTGCGCCACCGGCGAGGAGGTCTACTCGATCGCCATGGCCGCCGCCGGCGTCGGCGCGGCCGCCGGCGAGCTCTCCGTGCTCGGGACCGACGTCAATCCCGAGGCGGTGTCCGCGGCCGCCCTCGGCGTCTTCGAGCCGCGCCGCGTGAAGGACGTCCCCGAGGCGCTGCTCGGCCGATGGTTCGCCTCCGCGGGCGGCGGATACGAGGTCTCTGCCGACCTGCGCGCCCTGGTCTCGGGCTTCCGCCCGCACAACCTGGTCGGGCCGGCCTGGCCAGTGCCGCCGCCGGGCGGATGGGACGCGGTCTTCTGTCGAAACGTCATCATCTACTTCGACACGCCGACGACCCGGCGGGTGCTCGCGCGCTTCCTGCAGTGCCTGGCGCCGGGCGGGTGGCTGTTCCTGGGCTACTCCGAGTCGCTCTTCCGGCTCTTCGACGGCTTCGAGCTCACCGAGGTGGCCGGGGCCTTCGTCTACCGCAAGCCGCTTCGCCCGGCGGAGGCTCGCCCCGCCCCGGTGGTGCACCTGTTTCCGGTGGCCGCCCGCGAACCCGACGGGCCCACGGGGCCTTCCGGGGCGGAGCCGCCGGCGCCGCAGGAGGTCCAGGACGAGGCCGCGGCCCTGATCGGGCAGGGGCGCTTCGCCGAAGCCCGGAACCGGCTCGAGGGCCAGCTCGCCCTCCGGGAGGACCTGGGACTCCGGCTCACGCTCGCGAACCTCTGCGGCGTCCTCAAGGACCCGCAGCGGGCGCGCGCGAGCTACCAGGCGGCGCTCGCGGCCGAGCCGCTCTCGGCGGAGGCCCACCTCTTCTTCGGGCTCCACCTCCTCGACGGCGGCGACCCGGACGCGGCCGCACGCGAGCTGTCCCGCGCCCTGTTCCTCGACCCGGACCTGGCGCTGGCCCACTACTTCCTGGGGCGGTGCCGCGAGGCGCAGCGGGACGCGTTCCGGGCGCGGCTCTGCTACAAGAACGCTGTGGACGCATGGCGGAGGCTCCCGGGGGGGCGGCGGCAGGCCTTCCTCGGTCACTACCCCGACCTCCCCGACGACGGGGATTCCTGGGCCCGGGCCGCCGAGAGCGCGCTCGCCGCGCTGTGATCCCATGGCGGCACGCAAGCGCATCCTCCTCCTCGACGACTCCGCCATCGCGCTGGAGCTCACCCAGGCGGCCCTCGAGGAGCGGGGCTACGAGGTGGTGGCGGCCCCGAACCTGGCCGAGTTCCGCCGCCAGCTCGGCCAGTTCCGTCCCGACCTGGTGCTGACCGACCTGGAGATGCCCGACACCTCGGGGAAGGAGGTCATCCGGAGCCTGAAGCAGGGGCTCGGAACGGACCGCATCCCGGTGATCCTCTTCTCGTCCCGCCCGGACGCCGAGCTCGCCCGGATCGCGCTCGCGTCCGGGGCCGACGGGCACCTCTCCAAGGCCAACGGGATCGAGCGGCTCGGCGAGATGGTGGACGAGCTCGTCGGCTCGATCCTGTGGTGAGGCGTCGCGGCCGAGCCCGCCGGGAGGGGCGAGCCTCCCGCGCGGGACTGCCCGCCCCGCGGTCACGGGCGGCGGGGTTCCCGGGCGGCCCCTGACCCCGGGCGGCGAATTGCCGCCCCCGGGGGCGTGTGCTAGCGGTGGGGCGTGCGCGCCTACGAGGTCATTCACCGAAAGCGCGATGGGCGCCCCGTGCCGCCGGAGGCGATCGCCGAGCTCGTCCGCGACTACACCGAGGGGCGGGTCCCCGAGTACCAGATGGCCGCGTTTTGCATGGCGGTCTTCTTCCGCGGCCTCTCCGATCCCGAGATGCGCTCCTTCGTCACCGCCATGCTCCACTCCGGCGACGTCCTCGACCTCTCCGACGTCCCCGGGCCCAAGGTGGACAAGCACTCCACCGGCGGTGTGGGCGACAAGGTGTCGCTGGCGCTCGCGCCGCTCGCGGCCGCCTGCGGTGTCAAGGTGCCCATGGTGAGTGGCCGCGGCCTGGGGCACACCGGCGGCACGCTCGACAAGCTCGAGGCCATCCCCGGCTTCCAGGTGAACCTCCCCGTGGAGCGCTTCCGGGAGATCCTCGCCTCCACCGGGGCCTGCCTCATCGGCCAGACCGACCGGATCGCCCCCGCCGACCGGAAGCTCTACGCGCTGCGCGACCTCACGGCCACCGTGGAGTCCGTCCCGCTCATCGCCGCGTCCATCATGTCGAAGAAGCTCGCGGAGGGCATCGACGCGCTGGTCCTCGACGTGAAGGTGGGCAGCGGCGCGTTCATGAAGCGCACCGAGGACGCCCGGCGGCTCGCCGAGGCGCTCGCGTCCATCGGGCGCGGCATGGGCAAGCGGGTCTCGGCGCTCCTCACCGACATGGACCAGCCCCTCGGCAGGGCGGTCGGGGGCGCGCTCGAGGTGCGGGAGGCGGTCGACCTCCTGCGCGACGAGGGCCCGCGAGACCTTCGCGAGCTGACGGTGGAACTCACCGCCGAGATGCTGGTGCTCGGGGGGGTCGCACCCGACCGGCCGGAGGCGCGAAGGCGCGTCGTCGCCGCCATCGGCGACGGCCGCGGGTTCCTGAAGCTGTGCGAGATCACGGAGGCGCAGGGCGGCGATCCCGACGCGCTCGCGGACCCGTCGCTGCTCCCGTCCGCCGAGTCCACGAGGGACGTGCCTTCCCGGGAGCGCGGCCTCGTGCAGGCCATCGACGCCGAGGCCATCGGGCTCGCCGCCATGGCGCTCGGCGCCGGCCGCTCGCGGATCGAGGACCGGGTCGACCCGGCGGCGGGGCTCGTCGTCGAGAAGAAGGTCGGCGACGCCGTCGAGGTGGGCGAGCCGCTCGCGACGCTCCACCTGGGGCGGGCTCCGCTGGAGTCGCCCGACGCGGTGGAGGCCCGCGTGCGGGGCGCCTACCAGATCGGGTCCGCGCCGGTGCCTCCGGAGCGGCTGATCCTCGAGCGCATCGAGGGAGGCCCCCCATGAGCCGCATGCCCGACACCAACACCCGGCTGGACTACGCCGCGGCATGGGTGCGCGGGCGCACCGACCTGCGCCCGGCGCTCGGCATGGTCCTCGGGTCGGGCCTCGCCGCGGTCGCCGACGGGCTCGAGGAGCCCGTGACGATCCCCTACGCCGAGATCCCGGAGTTCCCCGTGTCAACCGTCGAGGGACACCCCGGCCGGCTCTCGCTGGGGAGCCTCGGCGGCGTGCCCGTGGCGGTGATGCAGGGGCGCATCCACGGCTACGAGGGCGGGGCCCAGGAGAACCTGGCCTTCGGCGTCCGGCTGCTGGCCCGACTCGGCGCCGGCTCGCTCGTCCTCACCAACGCCGCCGGGGCCGTGAATCCCGACCTCTCGCCGGGCGCGCTGGTGCGGATCGTCGACCACCTGAACCTCTCCGGGCAGAACCCCCTCGCCGGCCCGAACGACGAGCGCATTGGCCCGCGCTTTCCGGACATGAGCGCGCCCTACGACGCCCGGCTGGGCGAGCTGCTCGACGGGTGCGCCCGCCGGCTCGGCATCCCGCTGCCCGCGGGCGTCTACGCGTGCGTGGCGGGGCCGAGCTACGAGACCCCGGCAGAGGTCCGCATGCTGCGGGCGCTCGGTGCCGACCTGGTGGGGATGTCGACCGTGCCGGAAGTCATCGCCGCACGCCACATGGCGGTCCCGGTGGTGGCCGTCTCCGTGATCGCGAACGCGGCCGCCGGGCTGGGCGGTCGTCCCCTCTCCCACGCGGAGGTCCTCGGGGCGGGCGCGGAGGCCCGCGCGCGCCTGGGCAAGCTCCTGGAATGCTTCGCCGCCGCGGCGGCGCGTTGACGCGGCCGCGTCCGCTGCTAGGCTCGGGCGCTCCTGCGAGGCAAGGAGGCGACATGCCAGACCCGACCGGCCCGGGCGATCGCGCCCCGTCGACGGAGGAGGACCGGCGCGACTCCAGGCGCGTCTCCGTCCGCCTGCTCGTCCGGGACCTCGCCGAGGGGGGGTCCTTCGAGGAGCAGGACGGCAACGTCGGGCTCGGCGGCGTCTACTTCGCGAAGGGCCACCCACCGCCGGGAAGCCGGGTGGAGGTGCGCCTCCTCATCCCCGGCACCCGCACGGAGCTGCGAGCCACCGGCGAGATCGTCCAGGTGAACCAGGGCACCGACGGATTCGGCGCCCACGTGCGCTTCGCCAACCTGCCGCTCGAGGACGAGATGGCCCTGGCCCGCTTCCTGGACAAGGCGTGAAGAAGGACGACCTCGCTGGCATGGCGCACCGGGCGCGCCGCCGCGCCTACGCGCCGTACTCGCGCTTCCGCGTGGGCGCCGCGGTGCGGGCCGGGGGACGGGTGTTCGCGGGCGCGAACGTGGAGAACGCGAGCTACGGCCTCACCGTCTGCGCCGAGCGCGTGGCGGTGGCGACGGCGGTGGCGGCCGGGGCTCGGAAGCTGAGCGCGGTCGCGGTGGCGAGCGGGACGGTGCCGCCCACCCCCCCGTGCGGCATGTGCCTCCAGGTGCTCGCCGAGTTCGGCGGACCCGGCCTGCAGGTGACGCTGTCGGGCGCCCGCGGCTCGCGCGTGGAGACCACCCTCGGCGACCTGCTCCCGATGGCCTTCGGGCGCGCGCAGACTCGCCCGGCGGCGATTGCCCGCCGCCCGCCGCCGGTGAGATGATTGGCAACGTCGGGCCCTGAGCCCGCCGCCGTGGATTCGATCGAGAGGATGCGGGTCTACCGATCACTGGACGAGGCCGGGGCCCTGCGCGGCTGCGCGGTCGTCATCGGCAACCTCGACGGCGTCCACCTCGGGCACCGCAGGCTGCTCGAGACCGCCCGGGCCCGCGCGGCGCCGCACCGCGTTCCGGTGGTGGTGCTGACCTTCGACCCGCATCCGGCCCGGGTCCTGCGCCCCGCCATGGCCCCCCCCACGCTGACGCCGCTCCCGCGCAAGCTCGAGCTGCTCGCGCGGGCCGGGGTGGACGCCACGGTGGTCCAGCCCTTCGACCTCGAGTACGCGCGCACGCCGGCCGAGGTCTTCGTCCGCCGCGACCTGAAGGAGCGGCTTGGCGCGGCCGACGTCGTGGTGGGCTACGATTTCACCGCTGGTCACGAGCGGGCCCGCGTGGAGGCGCTTCGGGAGATGCTGCTCGCCTGCGGGGTGGGGCTCTCGGTGCTCCAGCCGGTCACGGTGGACGGCCTCACCGTCTCCTCCACGAAGGTCCGGGAGTTCCTGCTCGAGGGCAACGTGGCGGGCGCCGCGGTCCTCCTCGGCCGCCCCCACGACGTCGACGGCGCCGTGGAGCGGGGCGCCGGCCGGGGCCGGGGCTTGGGCTTCCCCACCGCCAACCTTCGCCCCGGCGGGCTCCTGCCCGCCCTCGGCGTCTACGCCTGCCGGGCCCGGCTCGGGCTCGCCGCCGGCCCCGACGGGGCCACCGAGTCCGGCGGCGCCGCGCCGGTCGCGGCCGTCTGCAACGTCGGCGTCAAGCCGACCGTGGAGGAGTCGGGCCCGGTCGGGCTCGAGGCGCACCTCCTCGACCTCCCCGACCGCGACCTCTACGGCGAGCAGCTCCGCGTCGAGTTCCTGGCCAGGCTGCGCCCCGAGCGGCGCTTCCCCTCCTTGGAGGCACTGCGGGAGCAGATCGCGAGGGACGTCGAGGCGACCCGGGAGCACTTGCGACACGAGGTGCCGATGTAGGCCTCCGTGGGCAAAACTCGCTTGGATTCCGGGGATTTGCATC
>Ga0335069_10014970_pt1 | contig 10846 bp, 14 predicted proteins | sample Lox_Sample_11_FD_206714 | JGI IMG/M metagenome (GOLD analysis project Ga0335069, IMG submission 206714) | Soil microbial communities from Loxahatchee National Wildlife Refuge, Florida, United States - Lox_Sample_1.1 | ecosystem: Environmental > Terrestrial > Soil > Wetlands | place: USA... | reverse complement strand
GAAAATGCCGTCTCCATTTGGGGAATAGACGTTGATAAACGTGTACCACAGCTGAGGTGGGCTGTTCGGATCGGTTACATCGTATAAACTTAACGAGACAGACTCTCCCGGTTGCCAACCGAAGCCGGTAATGTTTACAACATCCCCTTGCGCATATGACTGATAATCCGTAGCTATCCATGCAGCCTGCGCGAGGCATGGCAATGCCATCGAGATCATTATGGCAACGACGCACATCATTACTACGCTGATTTTTTGCTTCATTATAACCAACCCCTCCCTTTCGTATTTTTTCCTCAGTGTTCTGGCTATTATTCTATTTCGCTCAAAAAAAAAGCCAAGCTAACCATGCGCTTCTTTCGGCAGCCCGGCTGTCTCTTTTAAAGACCCGTTGCTTTCCGCCCCCCCTTCCCAGAGGGTTTGGCCTTTCGGGATGTGCATATTTTCTCTTAAAAAAAATCTAATACAGTAAATCATGGAATTCACTATTTGTCAACATTTTTTTCTGGCGTGTGTAGCGAGCACGTAAACTGTCCGGATGATAATGGATAGGCAAGGAGGAGCAATCCATGAAGCGTTCGGAGGTACTACAGGAGGTGCGGAAGATGCGGTTTGAGGAAGCCTATGGGGGATGGAAGCGAGGGCGTCTGACGCAGCAAGAGGCGGCAGCGCTGCTTGGGGTATGTGAGCGGACGTTTCGGCGGTATCTGGTCCGATACGAGGAAGAGGGGATGCTGGGACTGGTGGATCGTCGTCTTGGGCAGCTCTCGCACCGTCGTGCTCCGGTAGATGAGGTCATGGCGGTTGCGGAGTTGTACAGCCGCCGCTACTGCGGCTTTGCGGTGAAGCATTGTTACAGTTGGTACCGGAGGGCCCATGGGGGCACGCGGAGCTACACCTGGGTGAAGAACCGGCTGCAGGACCGCGGGTGGTAGTCAAAGCATCCCGCAAGGGTGCTCACCGGAAGCGTCCCCGGGCCCCCTATGTCGGCATGATGCTGCATCAGGACGGCTCCCGGCACGAGTGGGTGAGAGGAAGGTTCTGGGATCTCATGGTTACCATGGACGATGCCACCGGCAAACACTACTCGATGTTCTTTGTCCAGGAGGAAGGCACCGAAAGCAGTTTTCAGGGGGTCAGGGAGGTCATTGACAGCCACGGGGTATTTGCCTCGTTGTATACGGACCGTGCTAGCCACTACTGGCATACCCCCTCTGCAGGCGGAAAGGTGGACAAGGAACATCCCACACAGTTCGGCGCTGCCATGAGACAGCTTTGCATCGAGATGATACCGGCCTATTCTCCCGAGGCAAGGGGACGATCAGAGCGCGCCTTCGGCACTCACCAACAGCGGCTCCTCAAGGAACTCGCCCTTGCCGGCATCACCGACATGGACGAAGCCAATGCCTATATCAGAACCACCTATCTGCGGGCCTACAATGAAGAGTTTGCCCTGGCCCCTGAGGAGTCTGCCAGCATGTTCGTCCCTTGGGCCGGTGCCCCCATTGGGGATATCCTCTGTGAAAAGTGCGAACGCACTGTGGGCAACGACAACTGTGTCAGGTTCGATGGGCTTGCCCTTCAAATCCCTCCTGACCGCTACCGCTATCACTACGTCAGGGTCAGAGTGAGGGTCCATCGATATCCCGATCGTACTCTGGCCCTGTTCTATGGCCCTCGAAAGCTGGCACTGTACAATTCAAAGGGTAAGGAGATCACGGCGTGTGCACAGGTCGCCGCGTAACGACAATATGCGGAACCTTGTTTCATGTGTTCCCCCTCTACAGAAAACCGGACAGTTTATGTGCTCCCAAACCGGACAACTCTATTTGTTGACAACAGATTTTTTCTGGCGTTTCCTCATTCATGAATTGACTTGTAAACGATGTTGCCGCAGGGAGAAGCGAAAAGGGATCGTTGACTCATAATGTATGCTACCGAAAAAACATGCACAATAAGGGACATTTTCAATGAGTTTACGATCGAAGCGAGTGTATCTTGAGGCAATATATCTTTCTTACCGAAGGCTCCTAATGAGTCAACCAATCACTCATCACTCGTCTTGTAGCCAAGTTTTTCTATGCTTTCCCTGGTCATCTTCAGGATCTCCTCTTCTACGATTTTCCCATCGTCAAAGTCTATTACGATTCTCCCCTCTTCCACATCAATTGAGCTCACCCCATCCATGTGCCCGATAAACCTTCTCAATGCGAGAGAACACTCTTCGCAAAATTCCTTCTGGACATTAAGAGAAACGGTCTTCATGATGAATCTCCGGAGTGCGTTATCTCCCTCACTGCACAGCCGTATTCCTGTCAGCGTCTGCCGGCAGGAGTGTCCTCCTCGTTCGGTGTCGCTTTCCTGTTGGTCATTGCGGCATCAAAATATCCAGAAGCCGCTCAAGTTCATCCAGGGAATAGTATTCTATCTCGATTTTCCCCCTCTTTCCTTTATGAAGGATGCGGACCTTTGTGCCAAGACTATGGATTAGTTTTTCCTGGAGAGATTCTATCTGGGGGTCCCTCTTCTTTGGACGGATCCTCTTTTTTCCTTCGGCCCCCCACGTTTTAACCAGATTCTCCGCCTCCCTGACACTCAATCCTTTATGGATTATCCGTCTTGCTGTTTCGACCTGAGCAGGCCTTCCCTCGACCGACAGGATAGCCCTGGCATGACCCATTGACAATGTACCATCATTTACGAAAGTCTTTATCTCGTCAGGAAGTTTCAGAAGCCTCAGGTAATTTGCGACGGTTGCCCTTTCTTTCCCGACCCTGACAGAGAGTTCTTCCTGGCTAAGGTTAAAGTCCTTAATAAGCCGATGGAAGGCTTCCGCCATCTCCAGCGGATTCAGGTCCTCACGCTGAATATTTTCTATTAGCGCGATTTCGAGGGAATCAACGGATGAGACATCCTTTACCATGGCAGGCATCTTCCTTAATCCTGCCATGGATGCGGCTCTCCATCTCCTCTCCCCGGCGATGAGCCTGAATGTGCCGTCACCTGTGCGCGACACAATTATGGGCTGTAAGACACCCTTTTCCTTTATGGACGCGGCAAGCTCTTTGAGTGCCGTATCTTTGAAGACCTTGCGCGGTTGCTGTTCACCCGGGATGATTCGGTCAATATCGATGGCGATGATATCTTCTGCCCTGTCAGGCAGCAGAGAGCCGAGACCTTTACCGAGAGCCGTTTTCACTGAGGATCTCCTTTGCCAGGGAAAGATAACTTTGGGCCCCGATGGAACGGGCGTCATAGAGCATTATGGGCTTGCCGTGGCTTGGCGCTTCGGCAAGGGATACATTGCGGGGGATAACAGTATCGAATACCTTCCCTCCGAAGTGATGTTTCACCTCTTCGGCAACCTGGTGGGAAAGACTATTCCTTGTATCAAACATTGTAAGGAGAATGCCCCTTATTTCGAGGGAAGGATTAAATGAATTTCTCACCCGATGGAGCGTCCTTGTGAGAAGGCTGAGCCCCTCGAGGGCATAATATTCGCACTGGACCGGTACGATTACCGAGTCAGCTGCTACCAGGGCGTTCAGGCAGAGCAAGCCGAGAGAGGGTGGACAGTCTATGAGAATATACTTATATTTTTCTTCCAAACCTTCGATTATTCGCGAAAGGATGCGTTCTCTCCCTTCTCGTCCCACCAATTCTACTTCAACCCCTAGAAGGTCAACGACTGAGGGAATGAGCGAAAGGTGTTGGACAGAGGTCTGTACCACAGCCTCACCAGGGGTGCACTTCTCTGCGTAGGCATCATAAAGGCTTCTCCTCACCTCTTCACGGTTTATGCCGAGGCCGCTTGTAGAGTTTCCCTGGGGGTCTGTGTCGATTAAGAGGATATCTTTCTCAGCTAGGGCCAGTGATGCCCCAAGGTTAATGGCAGTGGTGGTCTTTCCGACCCCTCCCTTCTGATTGACGATGGCGATAGTTTTTGCCATTTTATTAATTCTAACAGAGTTGAAGTTCACAGGGCAAGGCAATACAGATGCAGGGGGCTAAGGGCATAGTGCAGAAGGGTTCGAGACTAACATGCCCGATTCCTTTTGCTCTTTACGCTACGCTGTTGTGCATATGTTCCACGTGGAACATACTCTTTTCACACAACTTTAAAGCTTAGTTGTTGCCAAAGGGGCCATTATGGGGGCATTGAGTTCCATTTACTATGACAGGGCACTGTATGCCCGAAAGGGAAGGAAGGGGGAAATGGCAGACCCAGAGGACGAGGTCTGGCCTTTTGTCCATAGGAAGGCCCCGGCTTATTCTTGCTACTATTCTCTTTTCGAGATGTATGCAGTATGTCTTGTCTGTCAAAAATGCGGTGTTCATGGTTACCTCTTATCACGGTTCTCTGCTTATAGACTAACAGAGAATACGGAAGCAGGGCAAGGAAGGTCAAAATATGTGTTCCACGTGGAACAAAAATCAGGAAGGGGGGAAAATAAAGAAACAAATAACTATATAAATTAATAAAGGATGTATCTTTTTATAGTTATACAGTTGTTGGAACAATCATAAGCACTGGACAAACAGTATCTATTATCTTGTCTGTCCTGGGTGCGGGAGCTCTTCATAAGAAGAAGCCTATGAAAAGGACGTATGCCGCAGAGAAAAATGCCAGGCAATATTATGAGCGGCCAAAGACCATTCCTGCCCTGTACACATTTTCACCTGATGCAGCACACCATCTGACAAATCCTATTTTGTGAGTGCATTGGAGGCCTCGTTTGATCATTATCTTCTGACCTTTATTCAGGGGTCGAAAGACATAAATACCCAGTCCATGCTCACTGATGTCAACAGTAATACTTTTAAATATCTCCTTTGCGGGATCAGAAGCGCAACTACATCCTATTTCGTGCTCGAATGGATTACGTGTATGTATTCTTCTCTCCCTCACAATGTGAAGTTCCTTTTACTGCATTTAAATAAATACCTCTCTCCACTCACGGCTTACCCTTTAATAACTCAGGCTTACTCAAGACCCGCTGCCTTTCCTTATCCTCACGGAACATAAGAGGCCGATACAACCCAACTATGCCGCAGGCATCTTACTTAGAGCCTTGATGGCACTTCGCACAATTCTTCTTATCTTCAGCCTTGAAGGCCTTTGTTCCGTCATGGCAGGCACCACATGACTTATGTCTGCTAACGGCCTCCATCTTGATCTCTGTACTGCCCTTTTTCATCTGAAACGGCGAGGGGTGGCAGTCAGTGCACCCAAGGCCCTTGTTCGCATGGGTGCTGCCATCAAATACGACCTTTCCCGCTCCCCCTCCCTTGTACTCAACGACCTGCCCTGCCATTACCGCAAAGGCACTGCTTGCGAGAAGAGCTACCATCAGTATTGCTACCAAAACCTTTCCCATACAGATTCCCTCCATATCTTATAAGTAAATGGTGCAACCAGTTATCATTTATACCACAGTTTTGTCCGTATATCCACTCTTTTTTTCACTTTGGCAAAAAGCGGGAATTCTCCCCGCCGATCCCTTTACTTTCATTTTCTCTCCTCCTTTCTTGTTGTTCTCTTTCTTTGTGCTGGTTACAGCTTAGCAAAGAATTGTGAATGTCCAGCGAAAGGATTATGAAAAACTATGAAGGGCTACAAGGGGAGTGAATGGGTAAAAGTCGCCGCCTTTCCGTATTCGCTGTGTCCCATTATTCTCCGCCCTGTTATCAGAGATGCCGGCCCTGATAATCTGGTGTGAATCGAAGCACCTGACATTAGTCCCTCGCCTTAAATCCAGGGCAACCTTCAAATCCCCTGCATCCCGCTTTTCTGAGGCGGCATTCAGAATTGACGCACGTGATGTTGAAGATAGTTGATGCGTGATACGCTCCGGATTTTGGAGGGATTTCTTCTGGTGTCAGATCCGCAAATTCTTTCCTGATGACTATGAGAAAACGCTTGATATGCGTAGTCGGCAAGGATAGAGTCAATACCTCGCAGTGCAGCTCCTTTATCCCCTTGAGTTCCTCTTTAACCTTGGGCCCCTTGCTCAGAATGAGCCTTCCTCCCTCATTTATATGGGGCGACGCCTTCCCGATGAATTCCTTTATCTCAAAGAGCGCTCTTGTGACTGCCACATCCACTGTGAGTGATTTCACCTCTTCGATTCGCTGCTCCACCACCTCAATGGCATCAAGTGTAAGTGTCCGGGTAATGTGCCTCAGAAAGTTCGCCTTTTTCCTCGATGGCTCCAAAAGGTGCATCCTGATCGCGGGCCTCATGATCTTTAAGGGGATCCCCGGAAATCCTGCGCCGCTCCCCACATCCATCACGCTCACCTTTCCGTTCGGCAGTGCGTTCAGATAGAGGAGGGAGTCGAGAAAGTGTTTTACGATTATATCCTCATCTGTTTTGAGGGAAGTGAGGTTGTATGCCTTATTCCATTTCTTGAGCTCAGAGAGGTAGGTCATGAAAGCCCTCACCTGCGCCGGCGCGAATGGCAACGACAGCTCTGTCAATCCCTTAATGAGAAGCGATTCAGAAGGCGAAGATGAAAGGCGCATTTACGTAGCCTTTCGGCGATATCTTTCGACCGCGATGACTATGAGGGAAATTGCGGCGGGGGTGACTCCGGGAATCCTGCTCGCCTGACCTATATTGGACGGTCTAACCGCTTCAAGTTTAGAGACGATCTCCCGTGAGAGGCCACTAATGCAGGTGTAATCAATTGACTCAGGTATCTTCTTCTCGTCCATTCTCTTGAGCTTCTCCGCCGTCTCTTTCTGTCTGAGTATGTAACCATGATACTTTGTCTGGATCTCCACCTCTCTGCAGATATCTTCTGGTAGGGGCCTCTCAGGTGGTGAAAACCTTTTTATGAACTCATAGGTTATCTCCGGCCTCTTTAAAAGTTGTTCCAGTGAGGAATCCTCTTTTATGGGCGAGGAGTGTAAGGCGGCCAACCCTTCATTCACCATGCACGGCTTAAGCCTTGTAGCTCTGAGCCTCGATACTTCAGTCTCCATGAGGATTCTTTCTTCCTGAAATCTCCTGTATGCGGATTCGTGGAGAAGGCCGATGCGGTGACCCTTTTCCATCAAGCGGACATCGGCGTTGTCGTGCCTCAGAAGAAGCCTGTATTCTGCCCTGGAGGTGAACATCCTGTAGGGCTCATTGGTGCCCTTTGTAACCAGGTCATCAATAAGAACCCCTGTGTACGCCTCATGTCTGCCGAGGACCAGGGGTTCTCTGCCCCTGATCTTGAGTGTGGCATTAATCCCTGCCATGAGCCCCTGGGCAGCAGCCTCCTCATACCCTGAGGTCCCGTTAATCTGACCCGCAAGAAACAACCCTTGTATCAGCTTTGTCTCAAGGCTGTGCATTAATTGAGTGGGATACACAAAATCATATTCAATGGCATAGGCGGGCCGCATGATCTCCGCTTCTTCAAGTCCCGGGATGGTCCTCACAAGTCTCACCTGCACATCATAGGGGAGACTTGTGGATATTCCATTTGCATAATATTCATTCGTCTCAATGCCCTCTGGTTCGAGAAAGACCTGGTGCCTCTCCTTATCAGCGAATCTCACCACCTTATCCTCCACAGAAGGGCAGTACCGCGGACCGATAGACTTTATTCTTCCGCTGTAAAGGGGTGAGCGGTCAAGATTTTCGCGAATGACCCTGTGGGTCTCGCTGTTCGTATAGGTGATATAACAGGGGAGCTGTGGACTCGTAATCCTCTCGGTACTGTAGGAAAACGGCGGTGGTGGGTCATCGCCGGGCTGGGGCACTGTCTTTGAAAAATCGATGGTATTTGCATCCAGCCTTGGTGGCGTTCCAGTCTTGAGCCGCCCCATTTTCAAGCCAAGGTCCCTTAAGGAATCGGAAAGACCGGTGGAGGGAAACTCTCCTGCCCTTCCTGAAGGGAAATGTTCGAGACCTATATGGATTAGTCCCTTCAAGAACGTGCCTGTGGTTACGATGACTGCTTCTGTTCTGTAAAAGGTTCCCAGAGTTGTCAAAACTCCCTTGACCGTCCCGTCTTCCACTACAATCTTCTCAATTGTTGCCTGTTTTATGGAGAGGTTTGTTTGGGATTCCATGGTCTTCCTCATCGAAACTCTGTAAAGTACCCTGTCCGCCTGAGCCCTTAGGGACCACACTGCAGGACCCTTGGATCTGTTAAGCATCCTGAATTGTATTCCCGTCCTGTCTGTATTTTTTGCCATTTCGCCACCGAGGGCGTCGATCTCCCGAACCAGGTGTCCCTTTGCGAGGCCACCGATGGCAGGATTGCAGGACATTTGGGCAATGGTATCAAGATTCATGGTAAAGACGCATGTGGACATCCCCATGCGGGAGGAGGCCAGTGCAGCCTCACACCCCGCATGACCGGCCCCGATCACGATGACGTCGTAGCAAAAATCTTTTTTCATAAACGCTTCTGCAAAACGATTGAGCGGTATCTCTTGAGGGAAAAATTACTCGGGGTTTGGTTGCCCAGCCTCAAATTAAGTTCATAGAACATTCGGTGAATATACGTTATTTCAGAGATAAACGGCTATATTATTTTTTTCCAAAAGTCTCACCAGGTGAAAACCATGTCTATAGGACTCACATCTCTCTTTTTCCCAGAAGACAGACCGCATAAGCAGCAATCCCCTCTCCGCGCCCCACAAAGCCCATGCCTTCATCAGTCTTGGCCTTAATATTTATGACACCCGGAAGGATATGGGCTTTTGAGAGAGCCTTCTTCATCGATTCAATATGTGGTGCGAGCCTGGGCCTTTCGGCGATAACCACCGAGTCGATCCATTTCACCTCAAACCCGCTGGCATCGGCGAGCTCAGAGACATACTTGAGCATCTCCACACTGGACGCATCTTTCCATATCGGATCCGAATCAGGGAAATGTCTTCCGATGTCACCAATCCCCAGGGCTCCAATAAGGGAGTCGATAATGGCATGGCAGAGGACATCACCATCTGAATGGCCCCGGAGGCCTTTTTCAAAGGGAATTTCAACGCCCCCGATAATGAGCCTTCTGCCTCCCACGAGCCTGTGAGAATCATATCCTACGCCGATTCTCATATTCCCGTCTTCCCCCGCTCTTTCAAGAGGTGCTCTGCGAGAGGGATATCTTCAGGTGTGGTGACCTTTATGTTTGAATACGAACCCATAATGATTTTCACCCTTCCACCGCTTCTTTCCAAGAGTGCGGCATCGTCCGTGGAATAGAATTTTTCCGCCATAGCTGCACGGTAAGCCTTTATGAGTGTCCTTTGGATGAATATCTGGGGTGTCTGAATTGCCCACAGCGTTTCACGTTTCAACGTCCTTTTCACGACGACGCCAGCCACCTCTTTAATGGTGTCCTTCACAGGAACTCCCACAACCACCCCGTCAAAACCGGAGATACCCTGGAGTGCAGTCCTCACAATCCTGCTTTCTATGAGAGGGCGTGCACCATCATGGATAAGAACAAGATCGTCACTGTCTTTTATGAGCTTAAGTGCATTGTATACAGAATCCTGCCTTTCTTTTCCCCCCGGGGCAATCCTCTTTACCTTTGAAAGTCCATACACTTCGAACATCTTAATACCTGTCTCCATATCAGGTTCCTTTAACACAGGGATGATTTCGTGAACCTCATTCATGGACTCGAATATTTCCAGCGTCCAGACGATGAGGGGTTTACCGAAAAGCACATGAAACGGCTTATTGGTGTCCGGGCCGAATCTCTTTCCCAGACCGGCACCGGGCACAATAGCGATCACTTTTTCTTTCATGGCCGTCAGGTCTGCTTTATTGCCCTGAATTCTTCCTTTTCGTACTCTTCCCTTGGCTTGGAGAATATCATCCTGCCTGCAGTTGTCTGAAGCACACTGGTTACAGAGACCTCTGCATTTTTCCCTATGAGTCTCCTCCCGTTCTCTACCACGACCATAGTCCCATCATCCAGGTATGCGACCCCCTGGTTGTATTCTTTGCCCTCTTTGATCACAAAGACCTTTAATGCCTCGCCGGGAAGAACAACGGGCTTGAGCGCATTGGCAAGTTCATTGATATTCAATACGCTTACTCCCTGAAGTTCCGCAACCTTATTGAGATTAAAATCATTAGTGATTACCTTTGCATCATGAACCCTCGCAAGGGCAACGAGTTTTGAATCAACCTCTTTTATCTTGGGAAAATCTTCGTCAGTAATCCTTACGGTGATGTGCGCCATCTTCTGTATCCTGTGGAGAATATCAAGCCCCCGCCTTCCCCGTGCCCTTTTGAGGGAATCAGGGGAATCAGCAATATGCTGAAGCTCCTGCAGGATAAACTGGGGCACCAAGAACACCCCGTCAAGGAACCCCGCCTCGCACACGTCCGCAATCCGGCCATCAATTATCACACTCGTATCTAATATTTTGAGGTGCTCATCTGAACCCTGTCCCCTGAAGCTTCTGAAAAGACCTGAGAGAGTAAGTTTTTCCCCCCGCTTGACCCCCAAAAGCATACCGCCGTATCCTAACAGTCCATTCAGCACAAACGAGACTACCGATATATCAGGAGCCACCCTTCTCAAAGGCAGGAGAAGCAGGTTAGCGAAGATAATTCCCATCAAGAGACCTGCGAGCCCTCCCAAGATTTTTCCGAGGGAGACGGCTTTGAATGCCTTCTCCATTAAAAGTGCAAGGATTCCGCATACCACGCCGAGGGCAGTCCCTTCAATGAATGCATTATATTTCAAGCCCAGAAAATAACCTGACGAAATAAACACCACCAACACTGCTATGCGAATAAAAAACAGCATCCTTTCTCACCTCCCTTCGTTCACTCTCTAGACATATCCGTCGCGTTTCACTATCTCTAAGATCCCTTAATGGTTATATA
>Ga0335069_10014969_pt1 | contig 10846 bp, 11 predicted proteins | sample Lox_Sample_11_FD_206714 | JGI IMG/M metagenome (GOLD analysis project Ga0335069, IMG submission 206714) | Soil microbial communities from Loxahatchee National Wildlife Refuge, Florida, United States - Lox_Sample_1.1 | ecosystem: Environmental > Terrestrial > Soil > Wetlands | place: USA... | reverse complement strand
ATCGACCCCAACGGTCACCGTGACGCCGACTCAAACGCCGACAACCACGGCCACCCCAACGCCCACAGCGACCGCGACGCCGACGCCAACATCGACATCGACGGCTACGGCGACGCCGACGTCAACCCCGACGTCGACTCCAACCGGCACAGTCACGCCTACGCCAACGAGTACTCCAACATCGACGGCTACGCCCACATCGACCCCAACGGTCACCGTGACGCCAACTCAAACGCCGACAACCACGGCCACCCCAACGCCCACAGCGACCGTGACGCCAACCTCTACGCCAACTCCGACACCTACAGCGACCACTACGCCAACATCGACATCGACGGCTACGGCCACATCCACGCCAACACCGACTGGAACGCCAACGACTACGGCTACGCCCACATCGACCCCAACAATCACCGTGACGCCGACTCAAACGCCGACAACCACAGCCACCCCGACACCTACCGCGACGTTTACGCCGCGCCCGATTACGCTGATCGGCTGTCAGATCAAAGACAACACAACCGGCGGCTCAAACACGATCGTCATAACGCCGTCTTCGGGCGTTCAGCAGAACGATCTGGTCGTCGCCTCGATCTCGGCGCTATCCGGATCGGTTACTATTACGCCCCCAGCCGGGTGGCACCTTGTCGTTGGGCCGGATGTAGCTGGTAGCACGCCTGACTATACGCAGGCTTACTACTGGCATGCGGTAGCGTCCGGCGAAGGTGGAACTCCGCAATACACGTTCACACTGAGCGCCAGTGTGAGAGCGCAATCGGGCGTCATCGCGTATCGCGGTACGTGTCTTAACAACACTACCGGCCCATGCTCGACTCCCGTCCAGGCGGCGAGTTCCGGCGTTACGAATGCAAGCAAGAACTCCAACGCCGGCGGCTCGGCTATTCCGGTGACGCAGAATGGCGAGGTTGCGACGATGTTCGGCGCATCGGTATCCACTGTGCCGCTCGTCAACAATTCGAACTTCTCCCAGATTTGTCTGGGGGCCGTGAACGGCGGCCTCAACGTCGCTCACGCGAAGGAGACATCATCAGGCGCCGACGGGCCGTTTACGGCCACGCAGGGCGCTGCCGGCGACAATATCGGCGATGCCGCGAGCATCCTGCCGCAGACCAATTGACGCCGCGACACGGCTGTCGCCATTTAATCCGCCGGACGTCACCGCTCGGACCCGGGCCTTGGCGAACTGCCCAGGCAAAGATAGAGCAACGACGCGTTAAGGTGCAGTCTGTGGAATAAGGGTTAGCACCTCTCCGATGTTCCAACCTTGCTGGCTGCCGAAAAGAGAAGCGGTATAGGGCGGGATGTTTGTCACCGGGCCGCCGTCCTCATGCTCGAGGTCAGCCATCGTGAGGCCCGCGTTGACGCTCGCCGTGCATTCCAGCATCAGCGGCCCCATTACCGGCGGTTTACCCCCGCCTTCGGGTATTACGATATCCGACTGGTCGGTATTGAAGCCCGCCACGATATAGCCGTGCGCCGGGACCCCGTTTCCCGCGCCGGCCTGTGGCAAATCGCTGGCGCTGAGATTGCCTGTACTGACCGTGTTGCTGGGACCCGCGGTCCGGCCGGTACCGGAGTCCCAAACCGGGTCGCCTGACGTTGCAGCGCAGGGGATTGCGTTACCCGCTGTATCGGCATCGTCCAGGCAGGTATGGCGATACGCCAGGATGCCGCCTTCCGCCCTAACGTTGCCGCTGAAGGTGAAGGTAAAGTTCGGAGTTCCAACCTCGTTCGCCTGAATCGCATGCCAATAAAAGACCTCGCCCAATGTTGATGGACTATTGAGACTCGACTTGGAGGAAACCACGCCACCGCAGATGCCATCGCATGATGGGTCGTTGCCGACGAACTTGGGCGGCGGCGTGACGGTTACCGTACTCATGTCCGTCGGATCTCCCCCGGCCCCGGTCGCGATGTAATCAACGTTAACGATGACCAAATCGTATTCCTCAACTCCGGTCGGCGCGGTCAGAGTGATGCTGTTTCCTCCCAGAGTCGTGTTGTCCTTGTTCTGACAACCGAGAAGAGTGATGTCGTATTGGTGCGGCGGCGGTGGCGGAGGAGGGACAGGAACCGGACAATTGCATGCGCCTGCGCCGCTGAAATTCGTCTGGATCGCGTTGCAGCCGTTCACCAGATCATCGACCTCAGCGTCGCCCACCGTATAGGTTTGAAAGTTCTCCACCATCGTCGATGATGTGAACTGCGTCGACGGAAAGATCGGCGCCATGGTCTCGGTGTGACTGATCGAAGCGTGTAGGCTCGGATCAAGCTCGAACGGTGCGCCCGGATTGCAATAGCCGAAAACCCCGGGCGGCGTAGGTTGGTTGGGACTCGATTGGTAATTGAAGTCCGCCGACAGAATGTTAATGGTCCCGGCGATTCTATTGGCTCCGCGCACGGCGGCATTTCCCGTCAAATCGTTGATCACCGACATCGTGAGGACCTGGTCAGCCGATACGGGACATCCACAGCAGGCCTGCATTTCCTCGAGGTCATCGAACACATAGGTCATCGCGCACAGCCATCCGGGAACCTCTTCGTCGCCGTGAGCGTTTGGGTTGATGATTCGCAACAGCTCGTCACCCGCCCCACCGGAAAAACCCGGACCACCCCATCCGCTTGCGCTCGCGTAGAGGCTGGTCCCGACATCGTAATAGCTGGTCTGTGCAAAGTCGGTCTGCGGGAAGCCGACCTGCGCATGCGCTTGCCCCGCAAAAGACAGCCCAAAGACGGTCAGGCAAATGATTTCAAGCGAAAACTGAAAGATACGGATGGATTTGCAATCCGGCATCTGTTTTTCCCCCGGCCGTATAGACACGAATAAGGTGGTGGATCGCGCGCACACCCTTCGCTCTCTATTCTGTCCTTATGGTGAGTTGCTCAGGGAATTGTAGCAATCCCGCTGTTCGCCTAATCTGCACCGAGCGGAGGTAGCACGAATGGCGAAGACGCGGCGTTACTGGGGTCTGATTTTGCCGTCTGACGCGGCGACGATGACGCAGGTCGCGCAGACGAGCGAAGCAGCCGGACTCGAAGGACTCTGGGGCGTACAGGTTTACGGACCGCCGTTTCTTCCGCTTGCTGCCGCTGCGATGGTTACGAAACGGGTGAAGCTCGGCACGGGAGTCGCCCTGGCGTTCACGCGCAGTCCGCTGGAAACCGCGCTCAGCGCGATCGATCTCGACACGATGAGCAGCGGCAGGATGGTGCTCGGTCTTGGAACCAGTATTCGATGGTGGAACGAGAGTTGGCACGGAGTGACGTACGGGAAGCCGCTCACACATCTGCGCGAGGTTGTTCGAATCGTACGCGAAATCATTGCCGGTGCGCATAGCGGCAAGCTCGGCAAGATCGAGGGAGAATATCACAAGCTCGATCTGACGGGGTTTCGCACTTTGGCGCCCTCGGTCCGCGAGAGAATTCCGATCTACGTTCCGGCGGTGTTCGAAGGCGGAGTGCGGCTCGCCGCTGAAATCGCCGACGGTCTTCCCAGCCATCCGATATGGTCGCAGCGCTGGATCGAAAAAGAGGTCACTGAAACGCTCGATGCGACACTGACAAAGGTTGGCCGCAAACGATCGGAGTTCGACCTCAATATATGGGCGTTTGTAGCCATCGATGATGATCGGAAACGCGCAATCGATGCGGCGCGTCCGACCGTGGCGTTCTACGCCTCGATGGAGCAATACGAGAAATACTTCGCGGCGCACGGGTTTCAAGCCCAGGCACGCGCCGCATTTGCCGCCGCATCGCGCGGAGATCAGGCCGCTATGGCCGCAGCGATACCCGATGAAATGGTCACCACATTTGCAATCGCCGGAACCGCGGGCCACGCGCGCGAGCGCGTCGAAAATCTTTGGAAGCACGCGGATTCGCTGACGCTTGGGCCGCCTCTGATCGGGATGGATCCCGCCACGATTGCACGATACACGGGAGCGATCGCGCAGACATTTTATAATCGCTGAGCACCGCAATTCGCCCGATCGGCGGGGTCGGTCGCTACCAGTGCAGTTCCTCGAACACGAGGCTGCCGGTCTCGAAGCGCTCGCGGCCCAAAACCCGAGCGTCGAATCTCCCGTATGAACCCGTGGCAATCAGATCGGCGAGCGCCTGCCCCGCTGCGTACGATTGCATCACTCCGTGGGCACTGAACGAATGCGCTTCATAGATGCGATCCGCAGCGCGGCCGATAATCGCGCTGCGATCGGGCGACATCTCGTACAGCCCGGCCCATCCGCTGACGTAACGCAATCTCTCGAAGCAGCTCGCGCGCGCGTACATCCGCGGCCATATCTCGCGCTGAAAAAACTCCTCGCCCTCATATTCGAAGTTGTAGCCCGTCGGCTCATCCATCGGCGAGTACCCGGTCAGGATGTGCGGTCCCTCGTTATGAAAATAAACGCCTGATGTATCGAAGATCATACCGTACGCTTCCAGCGTCGTCGCCCTGCAATCGGCGATGCATATCTGACGGCGAACCGCAGCCGTCGGGCTTGTCAGTCCTACCAACTTCAGAACGTTTGGAGCCCAGGCTCCTGCCGTAATCGCGAGTGCGTCGGCTTTTATTTCCGTTAGCGTGCCCTCGGCGGGCTCGCCGCGTTTCCTTTGTGTGAGCATTCGCAACAATTGCTCTTCGTCAAGAGCTGCATCCGAATGCCAACAATGCACGCAAACCCCCGACGGCCCGGTTTCGACTTCATAAACATAACTGCGATCCAGCAGCACTGCCCCGAAACTGCGAGCGCGCTCGCGATAGTGGTTGCGTAACAAGTCGGGATTTATTAGTCCGTCGCCCGGCGACAACGTCGCGCCTGCGACACCAGCGAGTTTGTCGAATTCGGGAAATCTCCTGGCCACTTCTGAAGGGGACAGCAATTCTATCGGATGCTCCAGATCGCGCTGTACGGGCAGGATTTGTTGCGCCGTTTCCCAGCGCGCGTCGTCATATAAAATCAGGTAGCCCTTCTGACGAAACCCGACTTCATTGCGGATGGATTCGTAGTATCGAATCGACGCGCGGCTGAGCGCGATATTGACGGGCTGCCACCATGTCGCACGAACCCCGCCGGCGTTGAGTTCGCTGGAGCTGAATCGACCGCTCTGATCGATGTCGATCACAACTGGGCGCAACTTGCGCTCGCCCAACGCCATCGCAAGCGAGCTTCCGATCACACCGGCGCCGATGATCGCGACGTCGTAATGCTGATGCAGAATGTCAGCGGCATCGTGCATCGCAGCGCCCTCCGCCCAATGCTATTGTACACCTTCATCACGAATTTCGCGATGAAGTGCATACGCAACCGTCACGGGATGCGTCGATAATCGACAAATTGTCGATGCGCCCGCTCTCGACCTGCGAACCGCCACGAGTTATGAAGGATCCACATCGAAGGAGCGCATCACTGATGGATAGCAAAGCGGGAGCTCGGGAGCATCTCGAAAATCGCCGGCACGACCTGATTAAGCTGAGTCATCGGATTCATGCTCATCCTGAGTTGGGCTGGGAGGAAGAGAAAGCCTCGCGATGGGTTTCGGAAACGCTTTCCGACGCAGGGTTTCGAGTTCAACTCGGGGTATGCGATCTGCCGACCGCGATAATTGCCCGCGCCGGGTCCGGTCCTTTGAACATCGCATTCTGCGCTGAGTACGATGCTCTGCCTGAGATAGGCCATGCTTGCGGCCATAACGTAATCGCGGCGATGGGTGTTGGGGCGGCGATCGCGGCGGCACGCGTCGCCGACGATATCGGTCTTACCGTCACTCTACTTGGGACCCCGGCAGAAGAGGTCGGCAACGCCGCCGGAAAGATTCTGATGCTTGAGCGGGGCGCCTTCGAAGGCGTACACGCTGCCATGATGGCTCATACGGCGCCGATCGATCGCGCGACGTTTCCACTCATCGCGGGCGCGATGTTCGACATCACCTACACCGGTCGTGAGGCGCACGCTTCTGCCTCGCCGGAGCAGGGAATCAACGCCGCGGACGCGATGGTTGTGGCGCAAACCGCAATAGGATTGCTGCGCCAGCACATCCGCAGCACCGACCGCATCCACGGCATCGTCACCAAGGCCGGCACCGCCTTCAATGTGATACCCGCGCTCAGCACGGCCAAGTATATGGCGCGATCGACTACGATCGAGCAGCTCAAGTCGCTGATTCCGCGGGTGCATCGATGCTTCGAGGCGGGTGCGATCGCGACGGGATGCTCGATACGAATCGAGGGCGGCGAAAGGCCGTATGCCGAGATGGTTGATGACCTCGAGCTTGCGACGATCTACCGACGCAATGCGGAATCTTTAGGGCGGGCGTTCATCGATTTCGAAGGCGGGCCGGCCGCCTCGACCGACATGGGCAACGTTTCGCACATGATACCGGCAATTCATCCTGCGATCGGAATCAATTCGCTGCCTGCCGTTAATCATCAGCCTGAATTCACAGCACATTGCATCCGCGAGGATGCGGACCGGGCGGTGTTCGACGGCGCCCTTTCCCTCGCGTATACAGCGATCGATGCGGCTCCGGAAAGCGCGCTCCGACAAAGACTGATGTCGCGGCAGTAACCGCATAGCGGTCAGTTGATCGTTTCGTACTTGCTGCCGCTGCACTTGCGAGGAATCGGCTTGGCGGCGGCGAATCCATTCGACGAGCAAACGTAGTAATCGCGCTTGTCCCCCTTCATTCTTGGGAGAGTTGCGAGCGCGCCGGTGAACAGTTTGTACTGTTCGGCTTCCGCGGCCTCGCTCGTACTGAACGATTTCGCCGCGTCGACGTCGTGCTCGGCTTTGGCCTCGCGAATGAAAGTCTGCCAGGGAACGTCGTTCAGGTGCCCCGCACCATTTTGCGACGCCGCCATGAGATTGTCGTGAGTCGAGGCGACTTCCGGAGTCGCCACTTTGTTTATCGGCTCGCCGCCCATCTTGCGGATAAGATCGGCATTGCGATTCATCCCAATTTCTTCGCCTCGCGCGGCCGCCCGAAACAGGCTCGCCGCTTTTCCGTAGCCTTCGCTGTCAGCCTTGGTTGCGTAAGCGAGATAGCGCTGATGCGCATCGACGCCGGCGTTGTACGCCGCGATCAGATTTTTCAGGGTCTTCGCGACCGCGTTATCGGCGCCGATAGCCGGCCCGCCTACGGCAAAGACGACTGACAGCAACAGCGAGATTGAAATCGCAGATTTGCCCACTCGAACCTTCTCCCCTATTTCGCCTTAATTGACCCATCGCAGCGGCGGATTAGCGCAAGACTGCCTGGCGGACCCGGCGTCTCATTTCAGCATCGAACGCCGCGGTCGAAGATGAGAGGCCGATTAAGGGTTTGTTAAGAAACTAGGCGAGGACGTTCACGAGCGGCATCTTGGCCATATCCGAGGCGAGCGATACGAGCGCCTGCTGCTGAAGTTGAAGCTGGCTGTTGGTCGCGGCGGCGTCGGCGACATTGAGGCCTGTCAGACTGTCGATCGCGCCGGTAACCGCGACGGAATTGGAATTCGAATCCGTGATCATGTTGTTGACGGCTTGCAGGTTCGAACCGAGTGCTCCGCGTGCGGAAGCAACCTGCTGAAGTGCGCTCTGGAGAGCGGGCAATGCGGCGGCAACGCCGGTCTTGTTGCCCGCGGAAAGAGCGTTCGCGAGGTTCACCATAGCGCCGATCGCGCCTGTCGCCGTGTCGCCGAAAATCGATTTTCCATCGAACGACAGTTGGGCGGCGACACCGTTGCTGAATTTGACTGAATTGCCGCCCGTATCACCCGAATAAACTCCCGTCGTACTGTACGGCGCCGATAGAGTCTGATTGCCGCCAAATACGTACGCGCCCGAGTATTGCAGATTGGCGGACGACACCAACTGCTGCAGCGCAGCCTGCACCTGGGTCCCGATTGTGGCCATCTGAGTCGTGTTTACGCTTGCATCGGCGCCCTGGGTCGCGGACGCGATGGCTGAAGTGATCGCATTGCCGGCATCCGCGAGCGCACCGTCGATCGTGTTGAGTCTGGCTTGGATTTGGCTTCCAAGAGAAATGTCGTTGGTGATCGCATTCTGCTGCGAATTCAAGTTTGCGGCTTGTGCGAAGGCCGCCGGATCGTCGGACGCAACTGCGACGCGCTTGCCTGTCGCGAGCTGTTCCTGAACGCGCTGAAGATTCCCCGAAACCGTATCAAGCGAACTCGCGATCGAATTGAATTGCAGAAGATCGGGTATGTTCATTGTCCGGCTACCTGAATCAGGAATGTGGTGAGGTCGTTCGCAGCCTGAAGAGCGCGGCCCGCTGCCTGAAGCATATTGCTGTACTGGACCAGTTGCGTGAGTTGATCGTTGAGCGAAACGCCGGTGACCGAGCCTTTCAGCTGCTGCAGCGATTGCAGCATCGCCGATTGCGTCTGCTGTTCAGAAGTCGCGCTCTGGATGGCGCTACCGAAGGTGCTTTCGATATCGGTCAATGCGGCCCCGGCCGTGGCGGTCGGGAATGAAACATCGACTCCTGCCTGGCTTCCTATCGCGGCGAGCGCCGCGGCGTTGGAACCGTCGCCGGGAACGCCCGCCGCGGTAGAAGATGCCGCAAGATTCTGAACCGTGATGGCGGGATTAATCGCTATCGGCCCTCCAGCGTTTCCCGGGATCAGGAACAATGCGTTGTTGGTCGAACCGTCGAGACCGTATCCGGCCTGATGCTGTGCATTTATAGCGCTGGCGACGCTTGTGGCGAGCGAATTCGCTTGGGAACGGACGTTATTGATGTTCGCGGCGCCTGCGAGCATACCGCCGATCGTGCCGCCGAGATCTCCGATCGGAACCTGAATATTTCCATTTGTGAGACCCACCTGCAGCCCAAGAGTAGGGCCGCTGCCCGTCACCGCGAGCGTCAACGCATTCGTACCCGACACCAGGGGGACGCCGCCCACCGAGACGCTACCATTCGCATCCGCCGTCGCCCCGATTAGCCCCGAAAGCTGATTAACCAAAGCGTCGCGTTGATCGAGCAGCGCGGCAGCATCACCGGTACCGCGCGCCTGCGCCGCCGTAATCCGCGCGTTCAAGTCGGCGATTTGTGCTGTGGCCTGGTTCACCTGACTTACCGCAGCGCCCAGACCGGCCACCGACGATGACGCCGCCGACGCTAGAGATTGCGATAGCTGCTGGGCCTGCTGCGCGAAGTCGCTAGCAGCGCTGATCGCCGATGAACGCGCGGATGAATCTTCGGGGGTCGCGGACAGGTTGGTAAAGGCGGTGAAAAGGTTGTCCAGCGCCGCCGAGAGTCCGCTGCCCGACGTGGGATTGAGCGCGGTTTGCGCGACCTGCGCAACCTGAGTGTACGCTGTGTTGTAGTTCAGGGATGACTGGCTTTGGTTGATTTGATCGGTCAGAAACGGAGCTTCGGCGCGCACCGTCCCGAGCACCTGCACGCCTATGCCGGCGCCGTCGAGACCGCCGAGCGCGGCCAGCTTCACAGATTCCGCCGAATAGTTCGGATTCGAGGCGTTCGCGACATTTGACTCGACCGCGGCGATTTGCGCCTGCGCGGCCTCGATGCCGCTGATCGCGATACCGCTAATGTTGACTAACATTTCCGACCGCCCTTTCGATCGACGCTATCCTGACGGCCGCTGCCTTTGCGAGAATCCTCAGCACGCGCGAGAGATTTTCCAGCGCCGACCCCAACCGCATTAGATCGCCTGTCTCGATTTGCGAGCCGCTCTTATCCAATTCCGAGCAAAGAAGGAACAGGCGATGCTCAAGATCGAGCAGACCTTTGATATCCCCGGCGTTACGCGCGCCTTCACTTATGGCCGCGGCCGCGGAGTCGACCTCCTGCGAAGTCATCCGCCGGCTCCGTTAATTGCACGCAGGATTTTTTGCGCCACGGACGACGGATTTGGCGCATAGCTGCCCGAGGCGATCTGGCTTTTGACCCGGGCAACCGCGTCGGCGCGAAACGATGACAAAGAGCTGGCGATTCGCGTGACCGTCCCGAGGAACTGACCGAGTCCGGAGAGGCTGGTCCGATCCTGAACCGCCGCATAATTGGTATTGGCCGAGCTTTGCTTGATTTGCGAAGCCGCCACTTCTCCGGTGGCCGGCGCTTGTACGTTCGAAATATCCGTGGTCGACAGTCCGATGCTCTGAATCGAGTTAGACATTTTGTTAGTCCTTCAAATCGCTTGGGGGAGGCAAGAAAGATGCCGTGCTCGAGGGCATCGGCGGCGCGAGTATCGGCCCGCGATCCACGTCAGCGGTCGCCACGATGCTCCCAAATCGGGACATTGCCGGAGACATACGGGAGCCTGGGGTGGCGCTATCCAAAGCACTCTGAAGCTGCGCGACATTCTGCGCCCTGACGATCGCGCTGTACGGATACGTTCGAGATCCGGCGCCGCCTGTTGCCCGCGCGGACCGACTCAGCGAACGTCCGATCGTCGCTCGCATCCGCGCCATCGCCCGCGAGCCCGCCAGGGTCTTGCCGAGAGCCTGATCCATGAGCGCGCCGTAAATCTCGCCGCTTGCGCCGCCCGACGTACCCATCACCCCCTTGTCGGCGCCGACCATCGCGCGACGCATCTGTCCCGCCATCATCGAGGTGAAGATCTGCGTAAACCCTGCCGCAGCCTTTTGCTGATCGCCGGGTTTGTCGCGGCCGAACACCGGCCTTGAGAATACCGTCCCCGTGATGTTCGCCATTTTGAAATCCCCTTTTGCCCGCAGCTCTAGCGTACGATTAGCTGTCCGTGCAGAGCGCCGGCGGCGCGCAGACCTTCAAAGATCGCGATCACGTCGCCGGGTTTGGTGCCGACGGCGTTAAGCGTCTCCGCGATCTGCTCGACGCTGGC
>Ga0335069_10014967_pt1 | contig 10847 bp, 8 predicted proteins | sample Lox_Sample_11_FD_206714 | JGI IMG/M metagenome (GOLD analysis project Ga0335069, IMG submission 206714) | Soil microbial communities from Loxahatchee National Wildlife Refuge, Florida, United States - Lox_Sample_1.1 | ecosystem: Environmental > Terrestrial > Soil > Wetlands | place: USA: Florida... | reverse complement strand
GCGTGCTGCCGGGCCAGCACCGGCGCCGCCTGCTGCACGCACAGAAAGTAGCCCTTGTAGTTGACGGCGGTGACCAGGTCGAACTCCCGCTCGGGCTGGGTCTTCACCGAGCCGGCCTTCAGCACCCCGGCATTGGCGACGAGGATGTCGAACCCGCCGAAGGCCCGGACCACCTCTTCCACCAGCCGAGCCACCGCGGCCGCCTCGGTCACGTCCACCGCCGCGGCCATGGCCTGGCCGTCGCCGGCCCGGGCGGCCAGCGCGTCCGCCTCCCGCTGCGCCCGGGGCCGGTCGAGGTCGGCCAGCACCGCCACCCCGCCCTCGTCGACGAACGCCCGGGCGATCTCCAGCCCCAGACCCTGCGCCGCCCCGGTGACGATCGCGATTCGCCCGGCGGCGCGGCCGGCCCGGGCGACGCGGGCGATCGCCTTGCGGTAGGCCTCCACCTCCCAGCGCTCGATGAATACCCGGTGCCCCTCGCTCAGTGCCTGCACCGCGCCCAGCCGCGCCGCACCGGTCATCACCCGGATCGCGTCCAGGTAGAGCAGGCGGCAGTTGGCGGCGCCGGCCACGTCGTCGCCGGCGCAGAGGAGGCCCACCCCGGGGACGACCGCCAGCCGGGGGGGGAAGCCGGTCCGGGCGCGGTGGTCGGCCACCGCGGCCCGCAGCCGCTCCAGCAGAGCGCCGTCGCCCTCGCCCGGGCGCGCCTCGAACCAGAGGGGGAAGGAGCCGCAGTAGACGATCTGGTCGGGCGAGAGCGGACCGAGGGAGGCGGCCGCGCGGGCCGCGGGCGAGGCCGCGAAGGCCAGCGCCTCGTCGCAGTCCTCGAGGGCGATCACCGGCAGCGTGGGCCCCTCGGCCAGCAGGCCGCGCAGGGTCGGGGCGATGGCCAACAGCTGGGCCGGCTGGTCCGGCCGCCTGGCGGCGGCGCCGGCCGCCCAGGGCGCAGGGGGTGCGGCGGCGATCCGGCGGGCGATGGCCCCGAGCAGCCACTCGGCGTCGGCCCGCAGCGCCTCCGGCTCGTCTCCCGCCACGATGATCCCGTGGTTGGCCAGGAGCACCGCCCGGGGCGGGCGCCCGTGCGCCCGCCGGTGCGCTGCCAGCCCGTCGCGCAGGGCCCGGGCCAAGAGGAACCCGGGATCGACGAACGGCACCCAGAGGACCTCCTCGCCCAGCAGCTCGCGGGCGATCTCCTGGCCTCGGTCGCAGCAGGTCAGGGCGTTGGCCACGGTGGCGTGGCCGTGCACCACGAACCGGCCCGGGACCAGGTGGTGCAGCAGGGCCTCCACCGAGGGCCGCTGGTTCCGCTCCGGCTGGAGGCGGGCCGCGTAGAGGGCGCGCTTGTAGGCTGCCTCGCGCGGCTCGCGCTCGGCGGGAAGGTCGGCGTCGGCCAGCGCCTCGAGGCGGCCGCGGTCCATGGCCACGAAGCCGTCGCGCCCGATGGCGGCCAGGCCGGCACCGCTCCCCTTCACCAGCAGGACCTGGTCGACCTTGACCGAGGTGTTGCCACCCCCGGCCAGGACCATCTCCGGATCGGAGCCGAAGTAGCGCGAGAGCAGCACCAGCGCGTCGAGCGGATCGCCGGCGCCGTCGAAGGAGGGCCAGGGAAGCCTGGAGGTCATGGAGTCCGTTGGGGGGCCGCTAGGGTTTCTCGTCCAGGATGGTGAACTCCACCCGCCGGTTCTTGGCCCGGCCCAGCGCCGTCCGGTTGTCGGCCACCGGGCGATCGAAGCCGTAGCCGGCCGGCTGGAGGCGCTCGGGGTCGATCCCGCGCTCGACCAGGGCGCGCACCACCGAGGCGGCGCGCCGCTGGGACAACCCCTGGTTGTACAGGGCGGTGCCGCGGTTGTCGGTGTGCCCCTCCACCCGGATCTTGCGGAGCTCGGGGTGGTCCCTGATGAGGGTGGCGATGGCGTCGAGCACGGGCCCGGACTCGGGCTTGATGGTGGCCTTGTCGTAGTCGAAGTGGATCGAGTCCTTGAGCGAGATCTTGCTCGACTCGAGCAGCTCGACCACCGGCCCCTGGACCGGGCAGCCGTCGTTCTCGGCCGGCCCCGGCTCGTCGGGGCAGCGGTCCTCGATGTCGGGGATGCCGTCGCCGTCGCGGTCGGGGCAGCCGTCCATCTCCGGCGAGCCGGGCTCGTCGGGGCAGAGGTCGAGCTCGTCGGGCACGCCGTCCCCGTCCCGGTCCGCCGAGGGGCTGAGCTCGTGGGGCGGCGCGGCAGCCGGCGGCCCGGCCGGGGGCTGCTCGGGCTCTGGGGCCGCCGCCTGGGGGAGCGGGGGCGGCGCCCCCGTCCAGCGCACGCCGGCGAACACCCGCCAGGCCTCCCGCCCGTAACCCGCCTCGCCCAGCCCGGTCCCGGCACCGGCCTCCACCGACCAGCCGCGCGGCAGGAAGGCGCGGACGCCGCCCCGCGTGGAGATCGGGGCGCGATAGCGGACCGTGTGGAGGTCGTCTCCGCGCGGCCAGCCGCCCAGGAGCTCGGCCATGATCCGGGCTCGCTCCACCGGGCCGAGGCCGGGCAGGCCCAGCGAGGCCCCCAGGCCCCCGGTGAGGCCGTCGTGCACCACCAGCTGCGCGTACTGCCCCTGCCCGCGGAGCAGGTAGCCGAGCTGGGCGTCGAGCCGCACCCTGCCCAGCGCCCGGGTGAGCACCAGGCCGGGCACGGCCGACAGGCCGTCGCCGGCGAAGGCCTTGCGGTTCCCGGTGGGGAGCCGGAGGTCGAGGAGCGCGGCCAAGCCGAGCGGCGCGCGCCCCTCCTCGAGGACGGACAGCTTGGCGAAGGCCCGCAGATCGCCCAGCGCCGAGGCAGCGACCGAGTCCACCATGGGGCCGGTCACCCCCCGGTCCCTGAGCAGGGAGAGGTCGGAGTTCTGGTGCAGGACGAGCGGCAGGGCCAAGCCGACCTCGCCCCAGCGCAGGGCGTAGCCGGCGAGGAGGTGGGCGGTGAGCCTCGAGCGCAGGAGCTGCCGTCGATCGTCGCCCAGGCGCAGGGCGAGGAGCCCCTCGGCGTAGTCGAGGATGAGCCCGAAGCTGCGGGTCCCGGGCTCCACCCGCTCCGCGGTCTCGACCGCCATGCCACCCGCCAGGGAGAGGGCCGGCTTGGCCGTGTCCGGGTCGAAACCGCGGGCGGCCGGATCGTCGGCGCGCGCGGTCGAGATCCAGCTCAGGCAGGCGGCCAGCGCGGCGAGGGCCCTGATGGCCGCTGGGCGGTCGTGCATACGGCGGGCAGTGTCGCCGCGGCGGCGGCTTTGGGCAAGGGGCGGGACGGCTCAGGCCGCCGGCGCGGCTCGGGCGGGGGCGAGCGCCTGCCGCTGGACCACCGCCACCAGGGCGTCGTGCACCGCCGGGTCGAGCTGGGTCCCGCGCAGCCGGGCCATGATCTCCAGGGCGTGCGCGGTGGGGAAGGGCTTCTGGTAGGGCCGGTCCGAGGTGCAGGCGTCCCAGGTGTCGGCCGCGTTGACGATCCTTGCCACCAGCGGGATGGCCTCCCCGGCCAGACCGTCCGGGTACCCGGTGCCGTCCCACCGCTCGTGGTGGCTGCGGATGGCCGGTGCGGCGGCGGAGAGGAAGGAGACGCCGGCCACGATCTCCGATCCCACCCGCGGGTGCACCTTGGCCAGGTCGCGCTCGGCGTCGGTGAGGGGCGTGGCCTTGGCCAGGATGGCGTCGGGCATGCCGATCTTGCCGATGTCGTGGAGCACGCCCCCGTACTCCAGCGCCAGGAGGGCGTCGGCGGGGAGGCCCATCTCCCGGCCGATCTCCACCGCCAGCGCCGCCACGCGCTGGGAGTGGCCGCGGGTGTAGGGGTCCCGTGCGTCGATGGCCGAGGCCAGGCTGCGGATGGTATCCAGGTAGCCCGCCTCCAGCGCCTGGATGAGCCGCTTGTTCTCGGCGTCGTAGGAGGCCAGCTCGCGCGACATGTGGTTGAAGGTGTAGGCCAGGTCGCCGATCTCGTTGCCGGTCCGGACGTCCACCTGGCGGCCGAACCGGCCCCGCGCGATCTCCAGGGACCCCCGCACGCACTCGGCCAGCGGCCGGGTCACGCTGCGGGCCACCAGCGTCGCCCCGGTGGCGGCCAGCGCCAGGCAGGCCGCCACCGCGGCGGCGGCGCCCGCGTCCACGCCGCCCCGGGCGAGGACCAGCATCCAGCCGAGCAGCACGATGGGGGCGGCGCTGGCGACCAGGACCAGGAGCAAGAGCGCCCGGGAGAGCCTCATTTGCCGTCCATGGCCCTGGCCAGGGCCCGCTCCAGCGCACGCCGGGTCACCGGCTTCTCGAGGCGGAGCTGGATCTCGTCGGCCCCCTCCATCTCGCGGAAGCTCCGGTCGCTGATGGCGGTGAGCATGATGGCCGGCGCGGGGCACCCGGCCTCCCGGATGGAGCGGAGCGCGTCGAGGCCGGAGAGGCGCGGCATGAGCAGGTCCAGGACCACCAGGTCGGGGCGCTCCCGCGTGCAGAGCGCCACGGCCTCCATCCCGTTCTCGGCCGCCACTACCTCGTGGCCGAGCTCCCGGAGGAGGTCCCCGAGCATGGTACGCACCAGGCGGTCGTCGTCCGCGATCAGGACCTTCACAGTCGCGCCGGAAGATACCACGCGAACGGGCCGCGGGCGCGTCGGCGGCAGGGTCCGGGGCGACCCCAAGCGTACCCCCGGCTCAGGGCCCCAGCCCCACCCACTCCGACCCGTCCTCGTAGACCTCGCGCTTCCAGATGGGAACGTCCTGCTTGAGCCGCTCCAGGCACTGCTGGCAGGCTCGGAAGGCCGGGGTCCGGTGGGGGGCGGCCGCGGCGATGACCACCGCGGCCTCCCCGGGGGCGAGGACGCCCACCCGGTGGACCACCGCCAGGGCCGCGCCCTGGGCCGATCCCACCTCCGCGCCGATGCGGGCCAGCTCCCGCTCCGCCATGGGCTTGTAGGCCTCGTACTCCAGCCGCAGCACCCGGCGCCCCCGGGTCTGGCCGCGCACGATGCCGGTGAAGGTCACCACCCCGCCCAGCCCCTCGCCCCCCACCGCCTCCACCACCTCGGAGAGCGACAGGGGGCGCTCCACCAGCGCGAAGAGCGGGGCCCCCCCGGCCACCGGGGGCACCACCGCCGCCTCGGCGCCGTCCTCGACGGGCGCGCCGTCGTCGGCGAACGCCTCGCCCAGCGCGATCCGGCAGCGGGGCAGGATCCGGCCCAGCGCCGGGTGGCGCGCGGTGAGCACCCGCCTGAGGTCGGCCACGGTGGCGGGCGCGTCGGCCAGCTCCTCGCGGGCGGTGCCGGCGGCCTCGCGGGCGGCGGCGAAGTAGAGCACGCGGACCCCCACGGCGGTCATCTCCCCCCGAGCCGGGCGATCCGTCCGGCCAGGTCCAGGTCGCCGAACACCGTCACGCCCAGGAGCAGGGCGATGAGGGCCACGAAGCCCACCATGTGGACGACGCTCTCGATGCGGGCGTTCACCCGGCGCCGGGCCACGACCTCGTAGGCCAGGAACACCAGCCGCCCCCCGTCCAGCGCCGGGAGCGGGAAGAGGTTCAGCACGGCCAGGACGGCGGAGATGACCCAGAGGAGGTTCACGAAGGCGGCCGGCCCCTCGCGCGCAGCCCGGAGCAGCTGCTGGCCGATGCCGATGGGGCCGGAGAGCTTGGTCCCCTTGCCGCCGGAGAAGAGCTTGCCGAACACGGTCACCTGGCTCAGGGCCAGGGCGTCGGTCCGGCGGAGCGCCTCGGCCAGGGCGGCCGCGATCCCGTCGCTCCGCTGCCAGAGCTGGTGCTGCTCGAAGCCGGCCCGGCCCACGCCCCCCTCGTCGCGCGGCAGGAGGGAGAGGGTCAGGCTCGTGGCCGCGGCGCCCTCCCCTCGCTCCACCCGGAGGGCGATGGCCCGGCCGGGGTGGGCCTGGAGCTGGGACACCAGCTCCTCCCAGGTCGCGACCGGCGCGCCCGCCACCTCCCGCACCCGGTCACCGTCCCGGAGCCCCGCCTGCTCGGCCGGGTACCCCGGCACGAGCCGCCCCACCGCCGGGCCGGGATCGGCGGTGCGCAGGCCCGGTCCGAGGAGGAGCGCCGCGCCGAGCAGTGCGGCGGCGAGGTAGTTCGCGGCCGGGCCGGCCAGGATGGTGAGGAACCTGCGCCAGGCGGCCTGGTTGGCGTAGATGCCGGGGTCATCGGGGTTCACCTCGTCGCCCGGGGCCATGCCGGCGATCCGAACGTAGCCGCCGAGGGGCAGGGCCGAGACGACGAACTCGGTGCCGCCGAGGCGCAGCGCGGCCAGGACCGGCCCGAACCCCACGCTGAACCGCTCCACCTTCATCCCGAAGGCGCGGGCCACCAGGAAGTGCCCCAGCTCGTGGAGGACGATGAGCAGGGAGATGCCGAGCACGGCGGCGACGGCGCCGAGGAGGGTGAGGATCACGGTTCGGGCTCCTCGGAGAACTCCTCGGCGTGGAAGGCCTGCAGCTCGGCGCCCGGCTCCTGCCAGGCCCGGGCGGGCAGGCCGGCCTTGAGGCACACGTGCTTCAAGAACTCCGCCGCGGTCCAGCCGTGCTCCACCGCCACCTTGGGCAAGAGCGCCCCCCGGTGCCAGCCGCGCCGAATGAGCAGGCCGTCCTCTCCCACCCGCACCGAGAGCGGATCGGGAAGGGGTCGCAGCGGGCCCAGGGCCGAGACCGAGACCGAGAGGCGGGAGACGTCGGCCGCCTCGACCGGCGGGAAGCGCGGGTCCTCGGTCGCGGCAGCCACCGCCATCCGCGCCACGATGCGCGCCAGGGGCTCTCTGGCCTCGAAGGTGCCCACGCAGCCGCGCAGCTCGCCGCCCACCTGCACCGAGACGAAGGCCCCGCGGGCCTCGGCCAGCGCGCCCTGGGCCGGCAAGGTCACCTCGCGCGGCGGCGAACCGGCCACCCGGGTCAGGATGGCGGCGCGGGCGATGCCGAGGAGGGCGGCGCGCTCGGTGGCGGTGAGCGGGGTCATGGGCTTCGGCGGACGCCGGTGAGGAGGAAGCGCCGGGCGTCGGCGAGGATCTCGTCGTGGTCGAAGGCGATGGGGGAGGGCAGCTCGTCCCAGCCGAAGGCCCGGGCCTCGGCGGCGTCGTCGGCGCCGGCCGGCAGGCCGTCGGCCCTCCCCAGGAAGACCGCCGAGGCGGTGTGGCGCCGCGGGTCGCGCCGCGGGTCCGAGTACACGTGCAAGAGGTCGGTGAGGACCACCCGGAGGCCGGTCTCCTCGCGGGCCTCGCGCACGGCCGCCGCCTCGACCGTCTCCCCGGCCTCCACGAAGCCGCCGGGCAAGGCCCAGCCCGGCGGCGGGTGGCGGCGCCGGACCAGCACCACCCGGCCGTCGGGGAGGAGCAAGACCACGTCGACGGTGAGGGCGGGCGCGGGCTTCTCCCGGGCGAGGTCCACGGGGGCGGACACCCGTGGAGAGGTAGCGCAGCCCAGGGCGGGGGTCAACGGCGGGCCCGGGCGCAGGCGCGGGGAGCCACTCACCGCGGCGCCACGATGAGCGGTGAGTCCGGGGCGGGTGCGGCCGGAGCCTCCGCACCCGAGGCGGGCCGGCGGGAGAAGGCCCTCTCCACGAGGAGCCGGGCGAAGGGGACGGCGGCGCCGGGCTGGCCCGCGGCCAGGGCGCGGGCCGCGGCCGCGGCGGTGCGGGCGCTCTGCCGGTCGCCCAGCGCGTCCAGGTGGTCGGCCACGGCCAGGAGCCGCCCGGCCAGGCGGGCGCGGCGAGTCGGGTCGAGGTACTCCTCCACGGCGTCGGCCACCACCCGGTCGAGCTGCGCACCGCGCTGCCGCTCGTCGATGTAGAGGGGGGAGACCTGGACCTCGTCGAGCCGCGCCGCCACCTTGCGCAGGAAGTCCTCCTCGGCCAGCCAGCTGCGGAAGAGCGGCAGGTCGTGGAGCGAACCGGAGGCGGCCACCGCGGCGCGCTCCTCCTCCGCCGGACCGGGGGGGAGGCCGGCGCCGGGGGCCGGGGCGGCCTCGGCCGGCCCGAGCTGCTGGAGCCAGAGGTCGGCGCCGTCCGGCACGCGCTGGCCGGTGTGCTCGTTCGTCGCCCGGGCGGCGGCGATCCAGGCGTGGACCACGGTTCGGGGCACCTCGGTCACCCCCAGCGCCGCGCCCCGCACCACGATGTCCCGGGCGAAGGTGCGCCACTCCTTGCGGCCCATGGGGACGACCTGGAGCGAGAGCAGGCCGCGCTCGTCGGAGAGGATGGCCTGGCCCAGCTCGAAGCCGCGGCCGGGCACGGGGCGGGGCAGCCAGGCGGCCCGCTCGCCGTGGCCGTCCAGGGCCGAGGCGAAGGCCGGCGGCGGGGGCTCCGCCGGCTGGGAGGCGGGCGCCGGCGGGGCCGGGCGCGGCGACTCGGGCACCTCCACGCCGCGGGTGCGCAGCAGGTGGAGGCAGCGCTTGGCCTCCTTGGCCACCTCCTTGGAGGCGTGCGCGGCCAGCGCCGCCAGGAGGTCCCCCCGGGAGGCGGAGAGCGCCGCGCGCGCCAGGGCGGCGGCCAGCGGGGCGGGCAGGGAGGCCACCTCCTCCGGCTTGGCCTTGGGGAAAGCCATGAGCAGGCGCGTCGCCCGGCCGGCCTCCTCGCGCGGGACGCCCGCCCGGGCGGCGATCTCCTGGCTCTCCACGTGGGGGTCCCTGAGGAGGGCCAGCAGCTGGTCGGGGTCGAGTGGGTCGGCCGTGGGCATGGGCGTGCAATCTAGACGAGCGCGGGGGATTTCGGAACAGCGGGATGGCCGACCGGCCGGCCCGGGGGCACCCGGTGGCTCAGGCGGAGCGGGTCAGCTCGCCGCGGGCCGCCCGGTGGCGGGCGGCCTGCGCGGCCAGGACCTTGGAGAGGTGCTGGCCGGTGTAGCTCTCCTTCGCCCGCGCCACCTCCTCGGGCGTCCCCTCCGCAACCAGCCGGCCCCCCTCCTCGCCGCCCTCGGGCCCCAGGTCGATGACCCAGTCGGCGCACTTGATGACGTCCAGGTTGTGCTCGATGACCACCACGGTGTTGCCGGCCTCGGTGAGGCGGTCCAGCACGTGGAGCAGGCGCTTGACGTCGTCGAAGTGCAGGCCGGTGGTGGGCTCGTCGAGGATGTAGAGGGTGCGCCCGGTCCCGACCCGGGCCAGCTCGCGGGAGAGCTTGATGCGCTGGGCCTCGCCGCCGGAGAGGGTGGGCGAGGGCTGGCCCAGCTTGATGTAGCCGAGGCCGACGTCGGTGAGCGTGGCCAGGACCCGGGCGATCTCCCGGTGGTGCTGGAACAGCTCGGTGGCCTCGGCCACCGACAGGTCGAGCACCTCGGCGATGTTCTTGCCCTTGAAGGTCACCCGCAGGGTGGCCTCGTTGAAGCGCTTGCCGCCGCAGACCTCGCAGGGCACCAGCACGTCGGCCAGGAAGTGCATCTCCACCAGCTTCATCCCGTCGCCCTGGCAGGCCTCGCAGCGCCCGCCCTTCACGTTGAAGCTGAAGCGGCCGGGCTGGTAGCCGAGGGCGCGGGCCTCGGGAGTCTGGGCGAACACGTCGCGCACGCCGTCGAAGAGCTTGGTGTAGGTGGCGGGGTTGGAGCGCGGGGTCCGGCCGATGGGCTGCTGGTTGATGTCGATGACCTTGTCGATCCGCTCGGCCCCCACCAGCCGCTCGTGCTTTCCGGGGACCTCCCGGGTGCCGTAGTGGTGGCGCATCAGGGCCGGGCGCAGCACGGCGTTCACCAGGGTGGACTTGCCGGCGCCGGAGACCCCGGTCACCGCCACCAGCCGCCCCAGGGGGAAGCCCACCGTGAGGTCCTTGAGGTTGTGCTCCTTGGCGCCGACCACGGTGATGGCGCCCTTGTCGCCGTCGCGGCGGCGACCGGGGACGGGGATCTCCTCCCGCCCGGACAGGTAGGCGCCGGTGAGCGAGGCCGGGTTCTCCTTCACCTCGGCGGGCGTGCCCTCGGCCACGATCTCCCCGCCGTGCATGCCGGCGCCGGGGCCGAAGTCCACCAGCCAGTCGGCCTCCTCCATGGTCTCCTCGTCGTGCTCCACCACGATGACCGAGTTGCCGCCGTCGCGGAGCCGCTTCAGGGTGGCGAGGAGCTTGCCGTTGTCCCGCTGGTGGAGGCCGATGGAGGGCTCGTCGAGGATGTAGATCACCCCGGTCAGCTCCGACCCCATCTGCGAGGCCAGCCGGATGCGCTGGCTCTCGCCGCCGGAGAGCGAGGGGCCGGGGCGGTCCAGGGTCAGGTAGCCGAGGCCGACGTCGAGGAGGAACTTGAGCCGGTTGCGGATCTCCTTGAGGAGCTCGTCGCCGATGCGGGCCTCGTTCCCCTTCAGGTCCAGGGAGGAGAGCCAGCCGTGCGCCTCCTGGATGGTGAGCCGCGAGAGCTCCACGAGGCCCTTGCCGCGGATCCGGACCGAGCGACTCTCCGGCCTGAGCCGCTCGCCCTGGCAGGTGGGGCAGGGCTTGTCGGAGAAGTAACGGGCGTAGTTGCGCCGCATGACCTCGGAGGTGGTCTGCTTGAAGCGCCGGAGCAGCTGGGAGAGCACGCCCTCCCACTCGATGCGGGGCCGGGTCCCGTTCTGCACCGCCTGGGTCCCGAGCATGACCAGGTCTCGGTCGCGCCGGGAGAGCTTGGCCCAGGGGGTGTCGAGGTCGAGCCGCAGCGCCCGGGAGAGGTGCTCCACGAACTCGAACGTCCACCCCTCGCCCCGCTCCATGCCGCTGGCCCAGGGCTCGACCGCCCCGTCGCGGATGGTGAGCGAAGGGTCGGGCACAATCAGGTCGGGGTCCATCTCGGCCCGGGTCCCCAGCCCCTGGCAGTCGGGGCAGGAGCCCAGCGGCGAGTTGAAGGAGAAGTTCTGGGGCGCCAGCTCGCCGAAGGAGAGCCCGCAGGCGTGGCAGG
>Ga0335069_10014966_pt1 | contig 10848 bp, 4 predicted proteins | sample Lox_Sample_11_FD_206714 | JGI IMG/M metagenome (GOLD analysis project Ga0335069, IMG submission 206714) | Soil microbial communities from Loxahatchee National Wildlife Refuge, Florida, United States - Lox_Sample_1.1 | ecosystem: Environmental > Terrestrial > Soil > Wetlands | place: USA: Florida... | reverse complement strand
TCGAACTGCCGCAACTTTCGCTGGGAACACACTGCCTGAAGATTGCCGTTCAGAACTCTGGTCCAAATCCCGCGGAGCAATTGGGGGTGTTGGAGTTCTTGATTCGTGCACCCAGGGCCCGACTCGACGCTTACAAATCCTTGTTCAGGGTTTCTGTCGATCCAGAGCGTGCCTCACTCGATGACCTCTGGCGTGGTGCCGTGACAATCGAAGTGCACGGTCCCGAGGGGCGGTCCGTCACCCCGATGATTGAACTGTGTTCTGGCTCTGCACCGACTCCACTGGCGCGTAAGATCATGCCGACGATGACGATGCCTGCAGCGGCTTCCGCATGGAAAAAGATATTTCGTGAACATTGTGATGGTGATTCTGCGCTAGATAACGAATTCGATGCGGCGAAGTACTGCAAACTCCAGTTTGATGCGGGCGAACTCGGAACGACCACCCTGCTGTTCGAGAACGAGCGCAAACCTCTCCGATGGTTGGTCCAACGCGAAGGCCATGGATTGCAAATGCGACTCGTGAACGAGGGACTCGATATCGACGCGGCCGTAGTCGACTTCTATCCCTACGAGCATCCTGATCAACCAACAAAATCGTGCGCGAAAGCATTTTATAACCCGACAGTGATTTCGCCACCGAGCGGCCTCTTCGTTGCGAATTGTGGCGACATCCGAACTGGCATGATCACCCCGCCGGCGCCGGTAATCAGGGGCCTTGCTGGGCTTGGCATGACTCCGCAATTGGCTCACAACCCGCGGACTGTCAAAAGCCTCGAGTCGCTCATTCGCCTTTGTGAACTATGGTCGACAGCAAGGGTCGTACACCATCCTGTTTCCTTCAGCTTTCGACGAAGAGTTCTTTTGCGAATTGAGTTGGAGATCTGTGACCTATTGTATGGCGAAGCGAAGCTCCTCACAAGAATTCCTTTGTCAGATATGCCTGCGAACGAGGCATCAGGCGCGATATTGCAGAAGCTCGTTCGCTCAATTCCCGAAGGTGCGGTTCGAGCAATCGTCGTCACCCTCGCATCGGAACTGCTAGCGGTACCTACGATGGGTCGTGCGGAGTACTTCGCTCGCAAAATCTTTCCATTGATCCCGTGCTCTACCGCCATTCCATCTCCGGATTCGCTCAGTGGCCGGCCCTGGATGGCGGAGTTTGCCTTGCGGCTCGCCAGCTCTGCTGACGGCCTTGAGCCTTGGGCGGCTGATAGGCTTTCAAAGGGACTTGAGTTTTTGCTTAAATACAACACCATCTTCAGGGCAGCACGGTTCGTCGTGCTCGCTGGTGAGGTTAGCGTTGGACCAAGACCGCTCTCGGCCGGAGCGCTCCACGAACAGTGGGAATGGGCATGAAGCAACTGTCTTTGGCGGACGTAACGCGGACGGTGCTCGACACGCTAGGCTTCAACCCCGCCCAGTACGTGATAACCTCGCCCGAGATTCTTGCGGCGCTCCTTCGGCGCGCAGCGAGCTTTCAGTGCCCCTGCTCCAGCCGCGCTTTAGTCCAGGGCGTGACCGAATCACTTCAGGGGCTCACGGACGCCGGCGGCGCTATCGGAGACGAAATAGAAGGGGTCTTGGAGGAACTCCTTGCGTATGGTGACTTGACTGAGATCGACAAAGCGCCATCGTCTCCGGCGGCACATGGGAGTCTTCTCTATGTGACGCCGCCGAGTTTCGTCCTAGTTCCGAGCGGAAGAATACTACTTCTCGGCATCGCCCCTGAGTCAGTTGAATGGCTGCCGCGGGAACTTGTCGAGAAGGTTGAATACCGAGGGCACATTCGAGCATTGCCAGCCAACAGTGTTCCACAAGGATCGTCACTGCTCAAGGCGGCAGGTTATTTCGAACTACCGCACAAAGTATGGCTCCAAGGCCCCAAGAGCACCGAGCCGATGCTGCAGCATACGAACGGCCTAGTGGAACCCACCGGCATGACAATCTTAGACCCTTCCCAATCGGTTCGGTACTACAAAGGGCGCTGGAAAGCCCCAGGGTCTGCATCGGGATATTTCGTGGCGCGTCGGGAGCAACGGTATGGCGCTCCACTGTGGTGTTTCGCGAAGCTTTCTGCGGGCCGGATTGCAGCCTTGGTCGATCTCCCATTGGAAAACAAGGGATGGCGAGGATGTGATGAAGCGTGGAGACTTCAGGCCGCGCTTGACGCGCTTAACGGAACACCTCAGATCGCTGAACTCGGAGAATGCAAGAACAACCGCGTCGTTCGGTTGAGCTTCCTTTCACCGCTTCCGCGTTGGGCCAAACGTCAACTCGATGTCATCGGCACTCCGCTCGAAGTGCGCGGCGCGCTGTTCTCGTACCTCCTTGCACCATCGGATGTTGCATTCGTGCGTCAGTTTTTGGTGCAGTCATTGTGGATGTCCATTGTAACTGTTGAGGACCATTTGAGGGCGTAAAACATGGCAGTGAGTATTGGAGAGACAATCGCGGAACTCCATCGTTCCCTTCGTGACTACATCGAAGCAACATACCACGTGAGTAATCCAATTCTCGTGAAGCTTCGTCGGGACCTGCTGGATCAACCCGGCGTGATCAGCCAACGCCCTTACCTTGAAACGACACCGCGGTACCGAGAGGGCGCGAACTTCGGGAAGATCATAGGCCTCGATCCAGCCGTGACAGAGATATTCTCGAAGGTCACCAGCGCCCCTCGGCTGATCTACGATCCGCCATACGCTCACCAAGCACAAGCCATTAAGACGCTTCTTGTTGACCGGAGAAGTGCAGTGGTGATGACTGGCACGGGTTCAGGCAAAACCGAGTCCTTCCTACTACCGATCCTAGGACGCCTCGCCGTGGAAGCAAAATCCGCTTCCGCTAGCTTTCGAACGCTCTCTGGTCTCCGGGCAATCATCCTCTATCCAATGAACGCGCTTGTGAACGACCAACTCGGACGGCTGCGTTTGCTGTTTGGCGACTCGCGAATCGCGGAGCAGTTTGAGCGATGGGCAGGTCGCCCCGCACGTTTTGCGCGTTACACAAGCCGCACACTGTATCCGGGCGTCCGCGATCCCAAGAAAGACCAGCAGCGGCTCAAGCCTATCGGTGACTACTACGTCTCCTATTTGGAGAAGGCTGGGCAGCCGCCGTCGCAAGAGCAACAGCAAGCGAAGAATCTTGTCACTGCGTTGCGGAATCGTGGCAAATGGCCCGCGAAGCCGGACCTTGCGAAATGGTACGGTGCCAAGGGGACGCGGTGGTACGATGACAAGACCGACACGTTCAAGCGGTGTGTCACTCTTCCCCACGATCCGGAACTGTTCTCGCGGCACGAAGTTCACCAGGCGCCACCCGACGTCTTGGTGACCAACTACTCCATGTTGGAGTACATGCTGATGCGACCACTGGAGCGTCCCGTCTTCGACAAGACGAGAGAGTGGCTGCACAGCGGCTCTGAAAACACGCTTTTGCTTGTCATTGACGAAGCGCACCTGTATCGTGGTGCGGCTGGGGCCGAGGTTGCGTTACTGATTCGCCGACTTCGGCAGCGGCTGGAGATCACGCCCGACCGTCTCCAGGTGATCTGCACGAGCGCAAGCTTCAAAGATGCGGCATACGCCGGGCGGTTCGCAGCCCAACTGACCGGAAAGAAGCCTGGCGACTTCGAGGTGATCGAAGGCCGCCTTGCGCCGCGCCCGAATCCGGGTCCAGGCAGTCTGCAGGACGCCAGTGTCCTCAGCAGTTTGGATCTCTTGGAATTTTACGCAGCAGAGAATGACGAGAAAAGATTGGCGATCGTCAAGCCGTTTCTTGACTACCGGATGGTCGTGGAATCAACTCTGGGACCTGCTCTTTACGCGGCGCTGGAAGACTTTCCTCCGATGAGTGAGTTCGTCAACGTGACCATGAAAGAAGCGCTACCCGTCGGCACACTCGGGCATCGTCTTTTTCCGGGCGTCGATTCTGCCACGTCGGCACAGGCCGTAACCACCCTCCTCAGCCTCGGCACACTTGCCAAACGAACGCCTTCAGAACCGGGTTTATTGCCGTGCCGCGTGCATTCATTTCATCGAGGACTTCCCGGATTATGGATCTGTCTTGACCCGATGTGCTTGGGCTTAGAGGAGGATTCCCGAGGTGGGCCTACAGGCAAGCTATTTAGTCAACCCCGAGAAACGTGCGACTGCGGTGCCCGCGTCCTGGAACTCTACACGTGCAGGAACTGTGGTGCAGCCTATGCCCGAGGTTACACCGATAACGTCGCGAGTCCAGATTTCGTGTGGTCCGAGGCTGGTGGGGCATTCAGAACCGAGGAAGGGCTCATTTCCGAACTGGAACCAATCGACCTTCTGCTTGAAGCACCCGCCAGCCTCAACGTCGAGCCGATCGATTTCGATCTTATTACTGGCCGCATCAATCCCCCGAATTTAAGTCCGCGTTTTCGCCAAGTATTCATCAACAAAGACCGAGTCCCGCCGAACTCGGGTCCCGACTCAACTGGCCAGCCCGCCGGCAATCCCGGCGAGTTCCGCCCTTGTGGCGTGTGTGGGAGCCAAGCCGGATTCGGCCGTACCTCAGTCCAAGATCATTTGACAAAAGGAGATCAGCCGTTCCAGGCGTTGATCACAAGGCAGATTCAGATACAGCCGCCTGGCCCCCAACCGGCAACGAAGCTGGCACCGCTGCGCGGACGCAAGGTCTTACTCTTTTCGGACTCGCGGCAGACTGCGGCTCGGTTAGCGCCAAACCTGCAATCGTACTCAGCGAGGGATGTGATTAGAACCCTCTTGGTGTGGGGCTTTGCCAGGCTCGCACAATTTCCAAACGTTCAACCACTCGCCTCGCTCGAAGACGCCGTGTTTGCCGTCGTTCTTGCGAGCAAGGTAATGAACGTCCGACTCCGAACTGAACTTTTACCAGGCGAAACGTTCTCCATAGAGAATGATGTCGCGACCCAGGTGTCGACCGGTGCACTCAATGACCCGATTCGTATCCTGACACTACTCATTTCCGCGAGGAGTAGCAATGCGCCAGCATCCCTTCTTCGCCCGATCCTGGAATGCGTTACCGATCCTTACTATGGCCTGGAGTCACTCGCGCTCGCGTCAATCGCCGAGACAGCGATGCATACGCCGAAGCTCGTTGCTCTACCATCGATTCCCAACATCGCGGAAACTCCGGAGCAGAAACTTGCACTTGCTCGTGCCTGGCTTAGAGCGTGGCACCGTCAAGGATTCTGGTTGGACAGAATGCCGCCAGACTGGTGGCAGAGGGACGTCCAATCGCACGGAACCGGACGCTTCGATACTCTGAAGAACTTCCTCTCAAAGCCGCAAATCAAGATATTCGATGGGCAGTGGCTCCCCACGCTTTTGGCCACCTTCACCGAACAGATTGGCGGCAAGTACCGCTTGCGGGGCGGCCAGCTTTCGTTAGCAGTTGGCGGCGGGTGGGCGTACTGTCAGTCCTGCCGTACTACTCAGCGAGTCTTTCCGGGCTCGGCAAAGTGTGTCAATTGCGGGCAACCTTCCGCCGCCCTGTTAGATCCGGATGTTGATCCTGTCTTTCGCGCGCGGAAAGGCTACTATCGCCAGCCGACTGTCGACGCACTATGCGACTCTTCGAAGGCTCCGGTCTCGATTCTTGCGGCCGAACACACGGCGCAGTTAAGTTCAGCCCAAGCGACCGAAGTGTTCTCGAAGACAGAGGAGCACGAATTACTCTTTCAAGACGTTGATCTTGGGCCTGACGACAATGGACGTGACCGGCCGGCGATTGACGTCCTGTCATGCACAACGACAATGGAGGTCGGCATCGATATCGGCTCCCTGTCGGGCGTCGCGCTGCGCAACATGCCACCGGCACGTGCCAATTACCAGCAACGAGCTGGTCGTGCTGGACGTCGAGGGAACGCTGTTGCGACAGTGACAGCCTTTGGAAGCGCTGATAGTCACGATGAGCACTACTTTTCTTTTCCAGACGAAATGATCCGGGGAGACGTTGCTGATCCGACGCTTGCGATGGACAACTACGAGATCGTCCGCCGCCATGTCACGGCCTACCTCTTGCAACGTTATCATCAGGACCGTCTACCCGGAGTTCCGCGGGCTGACCAGGCTACGCTTTTCTCGGTGTTAGGAACAGTTGCGGAATTCATGGGAGACACATCGCCGTTGAACCGCAAGGACTTCGAGTCATGGCTTCGCGGCGACGCCACGGCCTTGCTCTCCGAGGTTGGAGCATGGATACCACAGGAACTCAACAGCACTGATGCAACTAAACTCTTGTCCAACCTTGTGGATGAGACCCTGAACACTCTTGACGAGGCACTGGCCAATGGCTAAACAAACGAAGAAGGCACCTCCATCGGCAACGCCGGAACCGGAGGGCCCAACGGACAACCTCGATGATGTGAGTATTGAAGTTCCAAACGACGGTGACCCGGAGAGATACGATCGCACACCGAGTTCGGCATATTTGCTCGACAGGTTGTTGTACAAGGGTGTCTTGCCGCGCTATGCTTTCCCGACTGACGTGGCCACTTTCTTCGTATTTGACATCGATAAATCCACTTTGTATAAGACCGTATTCCGGTTTACTCCGTCGCAGGGCTTGGCGCTTGCGCTCAGTCAGTACGCACCGGGCAAGGAAGTATGGGTATCAGGGAAGCTGTTCGTGTCTGGTGCCATCTATTCACCGATGAGGAGCGACCTCTTTGAAGCGTGGCAGAATCGCCGCCTCTACTATGAATGCAGCGTATGCCACTATGCACGCACTCAATTGCTTAGTGAAGGTAGTAAAGGAGAGCGACTTGATTGTCCGGCCTGCGGACGACAGGCCACCCTGGGAGAGGCCCGGTATTGGCTTCGGCCTCCAGGTTTTGCCCATCCGGTCTTCGTCGCCGAGCGCACATCGAGTGATGAACCCGCCGAGCGAAGCTACGCGACGCGGGCAAAGCTCATGGCCCCCAGCCCGTCAGATGCATCGAAGTGGGTAACCGTCACGCCCCAACTCAGACACTATCACCTCAAGAACCATCTTCTCGTAACGAATCGGGGACCGCGCGAAGAGGGCTACCACTATTGCACGAAGTGCGGAGTTATCGAGCCGAGTGCGGCTCCGAATCATGCAGTGTTCGCACCGCACTCCAAGCCGTACCCGAGTGGGAATGATGCGACGTGTCAAGGCAACGCTACGAGCACTGGAATTGTACTTGGCACCGACTTCATCACAGATGTTCTCCTCGTTTCGGTAACGGTCACCCCGCCACACGCACTCTACCCGGGGATTCTCGCGACCGAGGTGGCACTGCGCACTGTCAGCGAGGCCGTCGCCAAAGCGGCCTGTGAACTGTTGGAACTTGAATCACAAGAACTTCAAGCGGAGTTTCGACCAGCGCTCACCCAGAGTGGACAACGTGGCATCGAAGCGGAGATCTACCTGTATGATACGTTGCCCGGCGGCGCAGGCTTCACTAAGCAGGCCGGGAAGTTGGGCCGATCACTTTTCGAGCGAGCAATCGCCGTCCTTGAAAACTGTCCTGAGTCCTGCGATCGTTCGTGCTACCGCTGCTTAAGGAGTTACAAGAACAAGTTCGAACATGATCTCCTTGATCGTCACGTTGGTGCTGCCCTACTGCGTCACGTGTTGAATGGACAGCCAATCATCCTTCCACCGGCGCGGGTCAAGCAATCCTTGGATACGCTCTTCTATGACTTGTCGCGTTCCAACGATAAAGCCGTCACCGTGCAACGCGATGTGGCCTATTCGATTCCTGGGCTTGGAAAGGTGACCGTACCCATACTTGCAAGTAGCGGAGAGATGCAATTGATTATCGATCTCGCTCACCCCCTCTGTCGGGACGTTCCGTCACAACCAGGTCTCGAAGAAGTGCGAGAGTATTCTTCGGTGCCAGTGATGCTTATTGACGAGTTGCTCGTTCGTCGAAATCTGCCACGTGCGTCGGCAAAGATTCTGAAGGGCCTGGGCATCATGGTTGACTGAGGGAACGCAATGGCAGCAAGTGATATTCCTACCGTTTCCGCTCCCGACGCGTGGCCAGATTTGCCAAGTGCATGGAGCTTCAGCGTACTTCGAGAGATCGAATCGTGTCCGAGGCGCTGGGCCTTACGCGCAGCCGAATACCCCAATATCTGGGAGAGCTCCGGCTACCCCCCGTTGTTAAGCGTAAGAGGTCTCGAAGGGCAAGTAATACATGAAGCGGTAAAGAGGATCGCCGGAGCGTTATCGGAAGGGGGCTGTCAAAGCGTCAGCGATAGTGCAGCCGTCGAGGTTCTTCGTGGACTTGGGGGCTACACCAAGGTCTTGAATGAATTGATCGAGAAAGTCGTGGGACGGCATCGCAGCAACCCTCGAATGCAGCGTGTTCAAGAACAAGTCAGTGCGGAGCTCGGCCGAGAGGTGCCCATCATGCGGCAGCAGGTCCAGAGGCACTTGCTACACGTTGACCTCACACCTCGACGGCCCTCGCTTCAGCCGGGAGATCGGCGTGACGCACGAGCACCTCTCGGGGAGGGTTCGTACTCCGAACTCAGCCTGCATTCGGCACGTCTCAACTGGGTCGGAATAGTTGACATGCTACAGGTTCGAGACGGTAAGTGCTCAATTTGGGAATTCAAGTCCGGGGCTCCAGATGAGATACATCAGGAGCAAGTGCGCTCTTATGCGTTGCTCTGGATAGACGACGCGGTACGAAATCCTGCAGGATTTCCGGCCGAGAAGCTTGTCCTGTCGTATGCAGACCGGCGGCTCGAACTGGCTCCGCCAGGCCCAGAAGCGCTTGCTGCTCTTCGCAGTGAACTCCAGGGACGGATCGTGGCCGCTACCAAGGCAAGTAGTGAGACACCCCCACCGGCGCGACCCAATCCTGAGAATTGCCGCTTCTGTGATGTGAGACACCTTTGCACGGAGTACTGGGCTACGATGCCAACGTGGAAAGGGGGCAGCGAAGCCGCTGACGGGTTCGGCGACATACAAGTGACGGTGGGATCAAAGCGAGGCCCGCGGAGTTGGGATGCGGTGATTGTCACGTCACCGTGGCTTCCGCAGCTTTCGCCGGCGGTGTTGACGCTCTCGACTACGGGCGACCCGTCGGCCGCCGGATTGTGCAGCGACCTGCGAGTCAGGATTCTCAACGTGCGACTCCTCCAGCAACCGACGGATACAGAAGGACCGCCGGTGGTTTGCATCAACGCACGTTCCGAGGTTTTCAGGATCACATAGCTTGGCTGCTAGGTCGTGTCGTCGTTAAACAAACTCGGCGCGTCGCTAAAGGGAAGCGCCACCTGAGCACCGTGTTGTATGGGAAATTCCAAGGTGTTTCTCGCCACTAGCTCCAGGATTCCCGGGCGACGAATTCTGTTGGCTAACCAGCGGCGCTGCCAGTATGCTGCGATCTGGGCCGTCCCGTGTTTTGGCTGGTCTTGGGGCAGCAAGTACTTGGGTCGACGCTGCACGCCGAGCAGCACCTCTCGGGAATTCTCAGCGAGGCTCACGATGTATACGATCCTCCGGTTACCGTGGAGCAAGAGTTGATCGCTTGGAAGACCGATCAGGTCGAGGCCTTCTCTTATCTTTCGCATCAAGGGGTTGACACCTTCGCCGAATATGCTATTTACCTTGCGACCATCTTTGGTCCGCGCCAGAAGTGTATCAATGATCGCGACTGTCTCGCTGCTGAAGTGGTAAGATCCGTATCCGAGGCTGAAGCCGAGTTCGTCGTATTCAATCTTGGTCCCCGGTCTCCCTCCGACTTCCTCGGCGGCGATCCGGATGCGATTATACTGGCTGGCGCCGATTCCGTACAAGCTTGTTGTGGCAAGTAGCACAAGGCTCGGCTTCCGGACGATCTCTCTACCGCTCATGCTGGATGCAATCAAACTCGGCTGCCGTCCGTAGCGCCTCACGTAGTACTGCGTGACCTCCGGACTACAAAGGAGTGATGATACGAGTTTGCCACCGAGAAGCGTGTTGTAAGGTGCCACGGCACCGCACACGGTGATATCCATCATGCAGATCCCCACACGCTCCGCTTTCACAATTCGAAGGAGTTGACCGATGGCACTCCGGAGCTTAGGCGCGGTGAATGCTTCAGTTAAGGCCTCTTTGCTTGAGTCGGATAGGTGCTCGGTGAATACTTGGTGAATGCCAAGTAGGGTCGCCAAGAGCCTACATCTCTTGGCGCGGAAGAGATGCGACCGTGCTCGCTTCTGCCAGTCCGCAGTGGAGAGGTGGCCGACCTTGGAAAGACTCTTATGCAGTCCTTTCTGAGGATGCTGTCTATGCCGTTGAATTGCTCGCTCGGCTTCCTTGCGTAGACGACTGAGAGTGGTGTCAGTCGGCAGCGCGAGTTCCTTGCGGACGATGACTTCGGATTCAATGAGATCTTTGACAAAAACGGCCTGGATACGCTCTCGAAGCTCTTCCCAGAGCCAGGCAGCCGTTCGTGCCGTTGGTTTCGAGACAATAGTCGTGACTCCAATTTCTGAATCCCACCCAATCCAGCGATCGCGAACGCTTTGTTGCACAACCGCGCTACCAAGCGCTGCGATACCGATTACGGGGTGATTGGGTGCGGCGGAGTCACGAACGAGAATCATCAGCGAACGGCCCGGCACACTTCGATAGGCGGTTGTCCATGTGTGCCGAAAGTACCGCCAAATATCCGACAGTGCCAGACCCGTCTGCTCACACAGAGCGCCCGCTTCCACAAACTGCAGGTAGGGAGCGATTGTGCAGGCGAGTTGTCCAGTTCGCTCCTGCACGTCAGGAATCTCGTTAACGCGTCGGAGTCGGTCAGCCAAGTCGCGTCCGTCCCGCATCAGGGAGTGGATGGAATGCCATCCCTTTGATGTAAGCCGGC
>Ga0335069_10014965_pt1 | contig 10848 bp, 6 predicted proteins | sample Lox_Sample_11_FD_206714 | JGI IMG/M metagenome (GOLD analysis project Ga0335069, IMG submission 206714) | Soil microbial communities from Loxahatchee National Wildlife Refuge, Florida, United States - Lox_Sample_1.1 | ecosystem: Environmental > Terrestrial > Soil > Wetlands | place: USA: Florida... | reverse complement strand
AGACGCGAACGTGCTCCGCGAATGTAGGCAGGCACTCTGCCGCTGTAAATGGGGTTGCGCCCGAAACGACGCGGGGCGCGTCCCGGGTTCCTCGACCCCGGGACGCGCCCCGCCGCACGCGAATGGCTGGTGTGCGACCTACGGACAGGAGCCCGGCGCGGGGGCGTCCTTCGCCGCGTAGCTCTTGTCGGCCTTGAACCTGGTCGTGCCGCCGAAGCTCATGCACTGCTCGCGGCCGCCGATCGTGAAGACGACCGTGACCGGGTTCGGGTCGTCGTCGAGGTCGTGCCCCAGGCCGGCGCCCTTGCCGGTGATCTTCAGGCTCTTCCCCGGCTTCAGCTGGACGCCGGTGATGGTCCCGAGCTTGTCCGTCCACTTGTAGCCCTTGTTCTGGCCGGCCTTGCCCATGTAGGTCCAGTTCGGGCCGGCGGGCAGCGAGTAGGTGGTGTCGAAGGCGCCGGCCGCACTGTCGCTCACCACGCGGAGCGTCGCGCCGTGCAGCACCGGGTCGTCCGGGCCGCCGTTGGCCCCGATCGCGATGGCGGGGTCCTTCGCGAGCGCCGTCATCTTCTTCTTGCTGTCGTCCCCGAGCTTCACCGACAGCTTGAACGTCTTGCCGGTGAGGGGCGCGGGCGCCACCGTGCTGGTGGTGGTCGACGACGTGGTCGTGGTCGTCGTGGTAGGCGGCGCGCAGGCGCCGAACGAGCCGGCGGCGCCCGCGAAGTTGGTGGGCGTCGGGCACGCGAGGTCGAAGTCGTTCGCGTTGTTGTTGGTGTTGGTGCCGCGGGTGAGGCTGTAGGTGCCGTCGTCGGGTGCGTCGGGATTGGGCGTCCCGACCTTCATGGGCGGCGCGCCGGTGTAGCTGCCGTACGCGAGGCAGTCGGTGTAGTTGGCCGGGTTGGTCTGATCCCAGGTCGGCGGGTTCGGCGGCAGCAGGCCGGGCGCGCCCCAGCACACCATGCCGCACCCGGTGGGTATGCCCGACGCCATGACGAAGTCGGGCGTGATGCCGCCCGCGGCGGCCGCCGACGTCGCCATGATCCAGCGCTTGCCGCTGGTCATCGTGGAGCCGAGGTCCGAGGGGACCTCGAGGAGCATGCTGTTGAACGAGCCGTCGCAGTTGAAGGCCGAGAGCTTCGAGTGCGACACCAGGTTCTGGGAGTCGTTCAGCACGCGGATCTCTACGTACTGCTGGCCGGCGACGCCGCCCGCGTTCGCGTTCACCTCGTCGATCACCGCCAGGTGGAACAACGCGTGCGACGGGAGCGGACGAAGGAGCAGCAGGGCGACGGCGGCGAGCGCGGTGCGCGGCATGAACCCCCCTTTGTCTGGCGCCAGGTGGCCAGGGAATCTAGGCTTGCGCGCGCGACGCTGTAAAGGAGATATTGCGCCCGACGGCTAGAAACCCGCGTCGTCCAGGAACGCGCCGCTCGGCGAACCCGGGCAGGTCGCGGGCGCCGGCGCCTTCAGCGACAGGTACTTGACGTTCGGCACGAACTTCCAGGAGATGCCGCCGAAGCTGAAGCAGTACTTCCGGTCGCCGATGCGGAGCACGATGTTCACCGGGTTCGGGTTCGTGTGGAGCGAGAAGTCGAGCTGACTGGCGATGAGCCGCGTCATCTTGTTGTTGCGGACGCGGGCGACGGCGATCCGGCCGTTCACATGGGTCGGGTCCTTGTAGTCGTAGCCGCGGTTCTGGCCGACCAACCCGTAGTAGTGCCACTGGAGCGAGCTCGGCATCTCGTAGGTGTTGTCGAAGCCGTCGCCGGCGGTCGAGAAGATGCGGATGGACGCGCCGTGAATGGTGGGGTCGGTCGCGGTGCCGTTCGTGCCGTCGAGGTTGATGTTCTTCACCTCGAGCTTGATGCGGGGATCGTACTTGGTGCCCAGCTTGAGCTTCGCACCCGCCATGGGCACTGGGGCACTCGAATGGCCGATGGTGGTCAGGGCCACGAGACAGAGGCCCGTCGCCAGGAGTGTCCGGATGCTGCGCATTGTCGATCCCCCCAAAGGCGGGAAATCCGCCCGGCGGGAAAGCATCCGCCGTGCCACCGGGTTTCCCTGTGGAATCGTGGTGGGAACGCCGCGCGGACGCCCGGCGCTTGCAGTCCCACACGATTTTCCTCGGCCCGAGGTCGTATCGGCCGGGGGGGTCAGCGCGTGCAGCGCAGCTTCTTGGCGTCGAGCGAGCAGCGCCCGGTCAGGTCGGCCGTGAAGCACTCGTCGCCGATGACGAGGCGCGGCGAGACGGTCGGATTGAGCAGCCCGGGCATCTGGATCCCCTTGCCCTGGAGGCTCACCTGGACGTCCCCGGAGGGCTTCGCCCTGAGCTGCACCGACGTGAGGCCGGTGCCGCTCCGCCGGTACGAGGTGACCCGGCCGCGGCGGCGCCAGCTGGGATCGCTCGAGGGATGGTCGAGCGTGCCGGAGTACAGGACGCCGTTCGCGTCCCGGAGCTCGAAGGTGAGGTTGTCCTGCGAGTCGGGCTTGATTGCCGTCGCCGGGTGGATGCCGCCCGAGAGTGAGAGCGAGCCGTTTCCGAGCTTGAACTTGAGGCTCTTCACGGTGAGCGGCTCGAACCCGGTCGCAGCCTGGCAGACGCCCGCCTGACAGGTCTCGAGGCCGTTGCACGGATCGCCGTCGGGGCACGGCGTCCCGTCGGGCACCACCGGCCCGACGTTGCAGTGTCCGGATTCGCAGACGCCGGCCGCATGGCACGGGTCCGCGCTCGACGAGCACGACGTGCCGTCGTTCGCGATGGTGCCGTGCGTGCAGATGCCGGCCTGACAGGTCTCGTGCCCGTTGCACGGGTCGCCGTCGTCGCACGACGTGCCGTCGGGCTGGCCGGGGCAGGGGCCGCCGGCCGGCAGACACGTGAGACGGTTGAACGGGTTCTCGAACGCGTACGGCGCCGCGCCCGCGCCGCCCGAGTACGGACCGGTCGCGTAGCACGTGTCGGGGACGCGTCCGGTCGGACCCGCGTATGGCGTGAACTGGCTCGCGTACTCGAGGCGGAAGATCACGGTGTCGTCGGTGAGCGCGTTGCTGTTGCTCTGCTTGCCCGCGATGTAGAGCACGTCCTGCCCGGTCGGGCCGGGGCCCTGCACGATCGCGGTGAGCACGGTCAGGGTGACGTTCTCCGGCGTGCCGTCGCCGTTGGCGTCGTAGAAGACCGTGAAGTCGCCGTCCTTGGTCGAGTCGTGGAACGCGATCGGCGTCATGCCGCCCGGGTTCGGCATGAAGCAGGGCGGCTCGAGGTCGAGGCGGTAGATGCGCGCGCTGTCGCGCAACAGGTAGAAGAGGTCGCCGTAGAAGACGTCGGGGTAGGCGAGCCCGGTGTAGGCCGCGAGTCCGGTGACGTTCGGGGGCGGGTTCGCCGCGTGGGTCGCGATCGGGAGCCGCCAGCTCGGGTGGTTCGCGTACACCTCGGCGGGCGTGTGGCCCGCCATGCAGGCCGCGACGCCGCTCGCGCCGATCACGCCGCCTTCGAGGCACGGCCACCCGGCGTCGGTGCCCTGGTCGACGATGTCGATCTCGGCCTGCTGCGTGTCGCCGCGCTCGGAGACGTAGAGCTGGCCGGTGAGCGGGTGTACCGTCGCCTGGACGGGGTTGCGGAAGCCGCCGCTGAAGATCGCGGAGTTCGCGGTGACGGTGTTGCCCGGACCGCCGGCCGCGGTCGACGGGCCTTCGACCGCCAGCCGCAGCACCTTGCCGGCGTCATTCGCTTTGCCGTCGTTGCTGATGGTGCGGCTCGGGTACTCCTGCGTGCCGAGGCAGACGTTCGTGCACAGCGCGGTGTTCTCCGAGCCCTGGAGCGGGTCGGTGCCGACCGGGAGCTGCGCGTTCCAGCGGTTGTTGCCGCCGTTGTCGCCGACGCCGACGAACAGGCAGCCGTCGGGCCCGAAGGTGAGGGCGCCGCCGTTGCGGTTCGTCGACTCGGTGGGCGGCTCGAGGCCGGTGGCGACGTCGCCCAGGAACTCGCCGAGCCCGCCCGGCGTCTCGTGGTAGACGCGGACGTGCTGGTTCACGCTCTCGTCGGTCGTGGTCAGGTAGACGTAGACCAGCTTCGAGGTGACGAAGTCGGGCGCGAGGGCGATGCCAAGCAGGCCCTCCTCGTTGGTGGTGGCGCGGACGTTGTCGACCGTCGCCCACGTCGTGCCCTCGTCCATGACGGAGCCGTCGGCGCCGGCGTAGGTCGAGTAGACGCGGATCTCGGCGGAGCCGGGCGTCGTGCCCGACGTCTGGCCGAGCGCCTGCACGGCGGCGAAGAGCCGGCCGTCGGGCGCGAGCGCGAGCGCGGAGATCGGGTACTGCGCGTGCGCGACGCCCACCGCGCGGAATGATGCGTTGTCCAGCGATGCGTTCGCCGGCGCGAGTGCGCCGGCGAACAGCGAGCCAACGAGGGCGGCAATCGCCGCCGCGGTGCGGAGCATGGCCGACCCCGGCTCAGGCGATCATGGCCGTGAACGGCTTCACGCCGTTCGGCATGTAGGTGCTGGCGTTCGCGCCAGCCAACACCACCAGGCCCGCCACCATGTTCGTCACGTCCAGGATCTGACCGTTGTCGTCCGGAAGGCCGGTGCTGAAGTTCGTCTTCACGCCTTCCTGGTCGCCGTCGGTGAGCCCGTAGACGCCGGGCTTCACGCCCTTGCCGACGGTCAGCATCGACGTCCACGGGTGGTGGTCCTTGCCGTTGTCGCCGTTCAGCTGCGGCGTGCGGCCGAACTCCGAGAAGTACACGATGGTCGTCTCGGCGAGCAGGCTCGACGCGACCATGCCGGGCTGGGTCGAGAGCCCGGTGACGAAGTCGTTCAGGAACTGGAACATGCTGTTCCAGCGCGAGTCCTGGTCGAAGTTGTTGCTGTGGGTGTCGAAGCCGCCCACCTGGTTGATCGTGACGCTGGTGGTGAGCCCCTGCCGGAACGCGTTGCCCAGCGACGTCGCGAGCTGCCCGCCCTGGTTGGTGCCCTGCGGCAGCGAGCGCGCGAGGTGCGCGAGCTTGTCGCCGCGGAGCTGCGCGTCCTGGAACTGGCCCACCCGGCCGGTGATCGCGCTCGACGTGCCGTCGAGCAGCCGCTGCTGCTCGAGCGCCTGCTGGATGTACGCCTCGCCGAGGGCCGAGGCGGTGAGCTGCGGCGTCGAGCCGTCGGCGGCGCTGATGATCGTGTTGTAGGCGAGCGCCTGGCCGAGCTGGCCGCCGACGCGGCCCGTGAGCCCGCCGTAGGGGCCGTCGAAGCCCGGGCCGCTCAGCAGCAGATGCGGCAGCGGGAGGTCCTCGCCGAGGTGGTGCGCCGCCATGACCGCGAAGTCGGGGCGGGTCGGGTCGAGGTAGCCCGTGGCCACCAGCTGCCGGCTCTGGTCGTGCGACGTCGAGCGGGTGCCGATGCCGTTGATGATCGCGCTCTGGCCGGACCAGTTCGCGAAGAACGTGTCGACCATCGGGCGCGACGTGGGGTTCGAGCAGTACGTGATCGGACCGGCGGTCGCGAGGACCGACGGCGGGAACCCCGACACCGCCTGATCCACGTCGACGTCGATGTTGTCGGTCGTGTCGGCCGGGTCGTGGGCGTCGAGGACCTGCGTCGTGTCCCAGCCGCCGTCGGCGTAGAACACCACGAAGAGGTGGGGGTCCGTGGGCGGACCGGCCTGGGCGCGGCGGAGCGCCGGCCACGGCACCGCGGCGAGCGCGGCGCTGGTCAGGCCGAGCCGGAGCAGCGTGCGACGGGTGATTTCGTCCTTCCAGGGCAAATTCATCGTCCCATCCTCCTCGCCGATCAGTAGAGCATCATGCGCGGGCTGCGCAGCATCGCGGTGAGCAGCCCACGCCAGGCGCGCTGCGCCTGGGTGCCGGGGACCTGGTTGCGGCCGGTGCCGCCCTGGGTCGTGTCGTTGTAGAGGTTGCGGTAGAGCGTGACCCACGTGTCCACCACCGACGAGTCGGTGGCGGCCTTGCGGCCGTAGAAGCGCCGCTCGAGGCCCGCGATCGCGGTCCGCAGCGACGCCTCGTCGGCGGTCGGGTCCTCGGCGCCGGTCACGCCCTTCAGCAGGACGCGCTGGTCGTCGGGCAGCGCCAGGTCGCTGCGCAGCACGAAGTCGGCGGCCATCGCCGCGACCTTGCGCTGCACCATGGCGACCGAGGCGTTGAGGCTCTGCGAACGGGCCGAGACGCTCACTCCGTTGATGCCGCCGAGGATGATCTTGAACCCCTCCTTCTCGTTCGTGAGGAGCGGAACCGGATCCACGCGCGGCGGGTCGGAGTTCGGGTCGGCGTCGTCTTCGTTGTCCTCCGGCGGACGGGTCCAGACGAACCCGGTGAGGTCCTTGACGGCGAGCTCCATGCGCTCAGGCGACGCGCGGCGGACCCAGTCGGCGTCGTTGGTCTCCGGCCGGCCGCGGTAGACGTCGGAGAGCATCCAGCGGCGGACGAGCTTGCGGAAGTTGTAGCCGTCCTCGGTCGTCCACTTGTTGGCGATGTCGCTGGCCGTCGCGAGCTCGGAGTTGGTCTCCGGGTCGCGGAGGAAGAGCATCTTGAAGGCGCGCTTGGTCTGGCACTGCGCGAACTTCGGGTTCGACGTCATCAGGCGGCCCATGTCGCGGAGGTCGCTGCCGGGCACGCCGTAGACGGCCGGCGGCCGCTTGTTCGCGGTGCGCCACCGCTCCGGGTTGCCGCGGAAGAAGTCGGTCGGGCCGGCGTCGCCGTCGAGGCCCGCGTTGTCCATCGGGAAGATGAACGATGCCATCGGGTCGAGCCGGTCGTGGCAGGCCTTGCAGTCGCTGCGCGTGGTGACCGCGTTCAGCACCGCGTTCGGATCGTTGTTGTCGACGTTGCGGGTCACGTCGACGGGGGTGTCGAGGAAGTTGTAGCAGTGGAACACGATCGACCACCGGTTCGCGCGCCGGCGGTTCTTGTTGGTGTCGTTCGTGGTCCACACCTCGTAGAAGGCGCTCGTCGACAGCAGGCCCGCGTGCGGGCGGCCGTCGGTGTAGTGCGTCGGCTGCCAATCGGAGCCGGTGACCGGCTCCATCGGGAACGGCATCCGGTTGGTGTCGCGCTGGAACAGGTCGTTCGCCACCGTGTAGTCGGCGGTGCCGATCTCGGTGAACGGCCGGTCGTTCTTCACGATGTAGGCGATCAGCTCGAGCGCCTCGCCGTAGATCGCGTGGGTCTCGTCGAGCGACTCGTCCCGGTCGTCCTCACGGTCGACCAGAAGCGCGTCGTTGTAGGTGTCCTTCACGCGCTGCAGGAACTCGGGGCTGTTCAGGTACTGGTCCACCAGCCCCTGGTAGGCGCCCGCGTCGGCGTCGATCTGGTCGAGCTCGGCGAGCGACGGCCGCTTGCCGCGCAGGTCCATCGACGCGCGCACCAGCAGCTCGTCGGCCGCGAGCGGAGCGAGCTTCACGTCGCCCGCGCCGCCGTTGCACTGCTGGTTCGACGCGACCAGCTGCGCCCACTGCGTGAGGATGTTGATCTCGTCGCTGCCGTTGGCGAGCTGCTGGCCGCCGCCGTGCGGAATGAGGTTGAGCGGCTTCTTGACCAGGCGCGACTCCTCGGGATGCGCGATGTCGATCATCCCGTCGACGCTCTGCTGCGTGGCGAGCAGGTCGTTGGGGGTGATGCGGAAGTTGGTCGACTGCGCGGCGCCGCCGGCGACGTGGCAGTTCGCGCACACGGGGGTCAGCACGCGCCCCATCACCTGCCCGGTGAAGAACGGGCTGTCGCAGGTCTGGCTCGACGGCGGCGGCTCGGCCGCACGCTTCGTGAGCTGCATCGCGCCCTTGTACTTGCCCGACGAGCCCTTGAGCTTGACGGTGCCGGTGAGGCCCACGCCGGCGCTGCTGCCGCTCCACTTGAGCCGCACGCCGGTCCCGTTGGCGCCGCCGAGCACGATCTTCGTGCCCTTCGACGTCCCGTTGACGTAGTACACGCCGTCGAGCGACGCGTCGCCCAAGCTGAGCGCGAGCGTGCCGTGGACGACTGCGCCCGTCTGCGTGAGTGCGCCGGCGACGGTGCCGGTGTCCCGGCTCGGCACCGAGAGGCTCCCGTCGTACGAACCCGACACGTCGGCCGCGCCGGCCCGAGCGACACTCACGGCGAGGGCGAAGACGATCCCAAGCGACTGCAACCAGCGACGCGTTCCCGTCATCTCCCTGTTCCTCCCCAGAATGCGGGCGTCGAGTTCGTGGCGCGGCGACGCGAAACCGCCGGCCGCATGTCCGACGTGCTGCATCGGACGCCGTGCGTCGCGCTCCGCGTCCTGCGATGTCGCGGCGGCCGGCACGGAGTGCACAAGCGGATTCTCCTGCGGTGTGGTCGGAAGCGTCGTCATCGCCTGCTCGAAAGCGCCCACGAGTCGTAGCAATGGGCGTTCAACCGGGGTGCGTGAGCGAACGCCTACGGGAAGACCTTGCGGGGGCCGCGCGACCGGAGCGCCCCGCCGCCGGCGAAGGACTGCGTGCCCACCCGCATGCCGACCGCGAGCTGCGGGTCGTCGAGCGCCGGGAGGTCGAGCCCCTTGCCCTTCACCGCGATCTTCCCGTTGGGCAGGACGGTCATCGAGAGCGGCGCGCCCCCGAGCGAGCCCGACGCCACGTACTTCTTCCCGTGCTTCTGGAAGGCACCCAGCACGGCGCACGCGACCGGGCCGGTGCCGTCCGCGAGCACGACCTCCCCGGTGCCCGACGGCGCCCCGCTCACCTGTGCGGTCGCGTTGAGCGCGAGCTTGCTGTGCCCCTTGGCGGGCGCGACGCTCGCCTTGGTCAGCGTGAGCGTGCCCGCGTTGCAGGCGGGGTCGAGCGCGTCGACCTTGCCGTTCACGTCGTCGTCCTTGCAGTCGTCGCAGTTGACCTCGCTGAAGTGGCACGACGCGGGACAGCCGTCGCCGTCGATGTTGTTGCCGTCGTCGCATTCCTCGCTGGGGTCCTTGACGCCGTTGCCGCAGCGGGTGGGCGTGCAGTTCGAGTCGCAGCCGTCGCCGTCGACCAGGTTGCCGTCGTCGCACAGCTCGCCCGGATCGACCACGCCGTTGCCGCAGATGGCCGCGGTGACGATGCTGAGGCTCCAGCCGTTCAGCTTGCCGGTCGTCCCGCTCGTGTGGTCGACGACCGTCAACACCCAGTCCCCGTTCGGGTCGTCGCCGAGGAACTGCGCGAGCGCGCCCTCGCCGGTCGTGCGCACGAAGTGGTTCGGGCTGGTCGGCAGCGTGGCGTCGCCGATCGGGACGCCGGCCTGGTCGTCCCAGATCGTGCCGCGGTAGAGGTCGACGTTGTTGCCGCCGAACGCGGTGACGAGGTCGATGCGCTTGCCGCTCGGGGCGGTGAGGTAGAGGTCGAGGTCGCCCGAGCGGTTGTGTTGGATGTCGGTCGTGACGTCGACGTCGTAGAGGTGGTTGCCGACGCCGCTCACCGTGATCGTGCTCGAGAGGCCGGTCTGGTTGTTGTCGGGGATGTTGACCGGCAGCGCGCTGTTCTGCGGTCCGGCGGTGGTGGCCGCGAAGCTCGCCGGCGCCGACGGCGTGAGCGCGCCGATCGGCAGCGTGGTGATCACCAGCGACCAGCCGTGCAGCGTGCCCGTGTTGCCCTGCTGCGTGTCGTCGACGACCACCAGCACCCACGGCCCGGCTGCGGGCTCGCCGAAGATCGCGGCGAGCGGCTCCTCGGGCTGGACGTTCGGGACCGCCACCAGGTTCGTGTAGGTGACGTTGCGGACGTTGGGTGCCGACGGCGTGCCGGCGGCCTGGTCGTCGAAGGTGGTGCCGTTGAAGACGTCGTCGTTGCTGCCGCCGTTGTCGGTGGTGAGCGTGACGGTGGTCCCGCTCGGCGACACCAGGGAGATGTCGAGGTCGGCCGCGTTGGTGTGCGAGATCGCGAGCACCACGTCGACGTCGATGATCTGCTGGCCGGCGAGCTGCGGAAGGGTCATCAGCGAGATCACCGACGAGCCGTCGGGGATCGGGACCTCGACGTCGGAGCTCACGAACGTCTGCGTCGTGGTCGACGGAAACGGCGGCGCCGTGGCGGACGCGGCCCTCGCCATGGCGAGCGCCGTGGCGACCGCGACGGCGGGTAGGAGGTGGCGGTGCAGCAGATGTCGGAGCACGTCCTTCACAAGCAGTCCGCATGCCGAGGACGAATGCATCGCGCGTACGGGACTTCCCCCGGCGCGGCCGGCGAAATGTCGTCGGGGCCGTGCAGACGCGGCTGCGGTCGCCGCGAACGTGCGGTGCGGAGCGCTGGAGCGGGTGCGCGATCTCGCGGCGGGCGGCGCGCCGTCCGCGGCCGTCAAGCAAGGCGAGTGCCGCGCTGACGCACGCGCGGGCTCGCACCGCCGTGGCCGGCGTACGTCAGTTTGGCGGCGTAGCGACGGCCGGCGGCCGTCAGCGCGGGTAGAAGCGGTCGATCAGCGCCCGCAGCTCCGTCACCGTGAGCTGGCCGGGCGCGGTCGGTCGTCCCACTGCAGCATAACTAAGGAGCGATCCCGCGGCCGGGAAGAAGACCCGCGACAACGCACCCACTGTGCCCATCGCCATCGTGACGACGCCGTCCGCGCGTGCGGCGAGCGTCGCCTCGAGCATGGTGCGGACGTCGTCCAGGTCGCGGGCGTGCGCGGCGAGCTTCGGCAGGTCGGCGCCCAGCGCCCGCGCGCGCCGGGCGAGCCCGGTGAGGGTCGCGAGCGGCGGCGTCGCGTCGAGGAAGTGGGCCGAGAGCAGCACGGTGCGTCCGGCGGTGCGCGCCTGCGGGACGATCCGAGCCACCAGCGGCGCCGCGGCGATCTCCACGTCGATTGCATCGGCGTGCGGGAGCCCGGCGTCGTAGAGGGCGCTCCGGCGGTCGTCGGACAGCGGGCGTCCG
>Ga0335069_10014964_pt1 | contig 10849 bp, 9 predicted proteins | sample Lox_Sample_11_FD_206714 | JGI IMG/M metagenome (GOLD analysis project Ga0335069, IMG submission 206714) | Soil microbial communities from Loxahatchee National Wildlife Refuge, Florida, United States - Lox_Sample_1.1 | ecosystem: Environmental > Terrestrial > Soil > Wetlands | place: USA: Florida... | reverse complement strand
GGTTGCGGGGGAGAAGGCCTGGTTGGAATGACGGCAATTACCGTAGAGGTGACCGCGGTCATGAGGCCGCGCCGCTTGCATGGTGAGCCATGCATTCAGCGTAGCGAACGGTGGTCTCGAGGATGTCATCAGATTGCAAAAAGAAAAAGACACAATGCAGCTGTACTGTGTGGATTGCTGCCTAAGGGGCGCTCGAGCCTGCAGTTCTACCTGACCTCAGCTCTCCCGCGCTGCGCTGACGAGTATCACGCCTCGGGAGTCCAGGATCAGTTTTTGTGGAAGCGCTGGATGTCAGCGTTCGTAAAGACTCGCGCCGCGTGAACCTTAGATTTACTGGTTGCGGCAGCTTCGCCCGGCGTGACTCCAATCCCTTGTTCGCGTAAGGTCTGCGGAGTTACCAGGCCAGTGACTCCTGTGTCAAACAAGCTTGCCGGTAGAGGCTTTGTGGGTTCCGTCGAGGTGATCTCGACAATCGAATGGGTGTGGGCAGAGGGTTCACCCGTCCAAAGGATTCTAGAAAGATCAGGCGTGTTCTGGATGGCAGGAGGTGGAAACGAGGAGGGAGTTCCTGTTTCGGCGTTCGTCGCGCTAATCCCCGAAGGAAAAGATAGCGACGGGGTCGCGATAGGACGCAAGAACAACGTTGAGGTGGTGGTGATGAGATACTGCGGGCCGCTGGCAAAATTCGTATCAGAACTCTGGGCGGCGCACACTCCAGCAACGGCAATGACAATGACAAGAGCCAAGCAGGCGGAAAATCGCATGGGGCCTCCGGGGCAGCACACTATCTGATTATGGAACGACTGCACCCGTAAATACCAGAGACCTTCGACTCCAAATGCGGCGCGGACTGCGGGGTCCGGGCGACTGCGAGCTCTCAAGATCGACCGAGCGATGAGTTCGAGCGGAGGGCCGCCTGGCGCTCGCGGCGATTGGAGACGATCACGTAAAGCATGAAAGTGACCACCGCTAAATTGCCGATCAACAGCGCACACCGTAAGAACGTGATGCCACGGAGAAGTTCACGGACTTCCAAAGGGAGGAGCAAAAATCCGGAGACGAACGCCACCCACTCGGCCCAGGTTCGTTGCTTCCACAAGCCATAGGCTTCCGTGAAGCGCAAAGCAGCATAGGCAAAGGCGATTTCAGCGGCCGCCCACAGGCGCGCATCTGTGATGTTATCCGCGAAATCAAGAAATGCCATCGCGTACTTGCGGTCGGTACTGACATGGAGCAGTGCCAGCAGGCTTTCTGCGTACAACCAGAGATCCTTATGCACCAGGGCGAGCGCGGTTATACCCATAAGGATGACGAAAGCTCCCTTGAGAAATTCGAAAGCGGCGACGGCGCGCAACACTCTCCGCTGGCTGTTGCGGCGCTTGGGGCGAGTTACGGAATCTTGCATAGGAGACGAAGGGAATAAGCAGGGTAACACGTGGAAGGAAAGCGAATACATCCCCGACAACGCTGGGGAGTAGTGCAACTGAATTGCGACCCTACCTTCATACGGCACGGGGCACCACAGGATGACGCACGGCGGGTTGCGGAGTTCGGGACGGCGCCGTACCGCCATGCTGGTCCACGTCCTTACCTACGTAACTGGAGCTGCTCAGGGAAGCATGACACGATCAGGCGAGGGATTCTTCTATGCGCAAGATGGTGTGCTGTTTCGGTCTCATCGTGGCGGGTCTAGGTATGGTTTCGGCTCAAACCACGGCTGCTCCGCAAACCGCGCGACAGGCATTAATGGAGATGTTCTTCAGCAAAACGCCGGGGACGCTTGTGAAGCATCTGCCGGCAGTCACACGGGCGGCGCTGGAAAAATCTGGCGCGATGACCACTTTGCAACAGTATTCGCAGATGGCCACGCAACTCCCGACGGACGGGCAGAACCTGAAGACGTTCGAGACAGGGCCGATCCTTCTGGAAGGACAGAATCCCAAGACCGGTGACAAAGTGCAGATCACGGTGGAAAGCGATCGACTGCACGGCGACCAGAATGACATTGCCATCGCTCTTCACATATCCAAGAACGGCCAGCCGCAGCTGACGCCTTTCATGCCGCAGATGACGTTTTCGATGAAGCAGGAGTCGCAGGTATGGAAGCTGAACGAGATTTCAGTGACCATCCACGTGCCGCTAGCGGATCCGGATCTGCTCAAGGCCATCGAAGAGAAGATGGCGCCGGCAGCGGGAGCGCACGTCACGATGGCTTCGCAGAGCGGTATGCCGATGGCAGCGCCGCGTCAGGAATCGCCGATGCAAACCGCCGGCAGCGACGCTCAGGTGATCTCCGCCATGAAGACGATTCTAGCGGCCGAGAATACATATGCGAGCCGCTATCAGAATGTGGGATACACCTGTTCCCTTTCCAGCCTGGATGGATTTGGCAGTGGCGAACCGAATGAACATCAGGCCATGCTGATCAGCAGCAGCCTGGCGGGCGGGAAGCGCTATGGATATGGATTCGTGCTCACCGACTGCAGTGGCGCGCCAGCTAGCAGTTTTCATCTGACGGCGACGCCGGGGGCGAATGTTTTCGGACGGAAGGCATTTTGCGCGGACCAGACGGGAGTGATTCGGTCGGGTGAGGATGTTGCTGCTTGTTTGGCAGGCGGGTCGGTGGTGCAGTAGGTCACTTTGAAGGGTTGGCGCGAGGCCGAGACGGCCTCGCGGACTGCCGGCGGGACGCCGGCGCTACTGCGGCGCTGCTTGCTACGCTACTTTTTGGCGCGAATGGCGGATCTTAGTTCGGCTACTATTTCCTGGCTGGCTCGGATGGCTGCGGCATGCTGATCGACGGGGAAAGAAATCGCTCCTACACGGGCGTGTCCGCCGCCTCCGTAACGCTCGCAGATCTTCGCCAGATTCACTTCGGGTTCCTGCGGCGCCCACGGGTTTGATCCCACCGAAACTTTCACGCGAAAACTGCTCTTGCTGAGACCAACGCTGTACACCGACTCGGGGTGCAGGTAGTAGGGGATGAATTTGTTATACCCCTCGAGATCATGATCGGTGACGTCAAAGAAGATGGTGGCGTCTTTGCATTCGGTGCGCTCGCGCAGGATGCCGATCGACAATTCGTGGCGTCTTAGCAAAGGCGGCAGCAGTGGGGCGACAAACGGCGCCTCGAGGATTTCGGCTAGAGGCTTGGTGGCGAGCAGCGGAATAAGGTTGGGGACGAATCCGTGGTCGGGAGCGGACTCAATGACCATCGTCAGTTTCATGGCCGGCGCTTCCATCTCGACGGCGGTCTTGGCGTCCGGATACAGCGCGCCGTCGATGACGTCGGTCCAATGCACGAGATCGGCGACGGGCTTGGGGTCGAAGCCGAAGTGCTGCTGCGCGATCATGGCGATAAAGCTGGTGCAGGACTTGAAATCGGGATCGTAGAACTTGCGGTTGCTCTCGTTCTGCTCGAAGTGCTCGGCATCTGCGGGAGACAGAAATGCGCTCTCGTGGTGATCGAACCACCAGGTAATCTTGGGCGAACTGGAGTACTTGAAGTCGACGATGGCGTTCTCGTCGCCGTCGAACTGCTTCTCGTCGAAGAGGGCTCCGGCGCGGTGCACGAGTCCGGTGAATTCGAACTGGACGTCGCTGCGGATGCGCTCGCGATAGAAACGGGAGAACAGTGCCGCCGAAGAGGCACCGTCAAAGCACTTGTCGTGATAGAACACCCGAACTCGCAAAGAATTCCCCAATCCGACTCAAAGATCCTGCGGAGGAGGCAAGGAGCGGCCAACATCCGTGCAGGTAAAAGCTAATAGGATTGCCAGCTTGGAGGAAGAAAGTCAAGAGCGCGGGCAAGATGCTCCCCGCCCTGCGAGTTTACATGGCATTGGCTTGTTTCTCGGCGATGTCGCCGAGGAAGGGGATTTTGAACATTTGTCCCTGGTACGCCTTAATGACGAGGATGATCCAGAGAATGAAGCCAGCTAGTCCAATGATCGGCCACAAGAAAAATGTGAGGATGGCCAGAATGTGCAGCGCGAACCAGAGAACGATCCATGCTACATGGAACAGGATGCACTGCCAGGAGTGGAAGCGCACGAAGCGATTGCGATTGTAAGGTTCGAGTACGAGAAAGATGACCGCCGGGATGATCGTGAAATAGGCGAGCATGCCCATCACGTTATCGTTGGGTACGGCACCCGCAACCGGGGCGACCGGAGCGGACGTAGCCCGGCCCGCGCAGGCCGGACACATGGTTCCGCTGGAAATCTGAGTACCGCAAACCGTGCAGAAGGCCATAGACATTCCTCTCAACGCCCTGATGAACACCGCAATTGGCGTCGCGGGCAAGCTATCAAAAAACGCGGGGCGAAGCAATTCGCGAATCTGGCAGCGGCTACTCCGATTTGGCGTAGCGCTCGGCGAAAGCACCGAGACCAGGAACCGGAAACATCTCGCCCTGAATTGCCTTCACCACCAGCACGACCCACGTTAGTAAGGCCGCGAGCGTGGCGAGGACCGCGAGCACAACCAGCAACAGCGGTCCGACTATGGGAATTAGAATCAGCACGTATCCCGCGAGTTTCAGCAACAAGGCCGACGCAAGCGCGGCCGCGAACACCCCCAGGCATTGAATGGAGTGAAAGCGCACGAACATATTCCTGCTATACGGCTTGATGGTGAGGAACATGATCGCCGGGATGAAGGTCATGTAGGCCAGCGCTCCGGCGATGTTCACTTTGAGGAAACCGACCTTTTAACCGGCGCGCGCGGGTTCACGCACGGAGATGCCACATCCGGGACAGAATGCGGCGGTTTCCGGCATTCGCGCCGCGCAGGCGGGACAGGTCACCGGCAGTGGAGTGCTGACATCCATTGAGGCGAACCTTACCAGAACCGACGCCGCGCGACAAACGGGCCATCAGCGGCCGTTCTTGGCCTGGCACTTCTCGCAAACGCCGTAGATCTGGAATGTGTGGCGCGTGGTGAGGTAATGATGACGGCGGCCGATTTCCTGCTCCAGTTGGCCGACTTCCTGGGAAAAGAATTCGACCGAACTGCCGCAGCCGGTGCAGACCATGTGATGATGACTCCGCCGATTGTACTGGTGCTCGTAACGGGCGATGCCGTCGTGAAAGGCGACCTCGCTGGCGAGTCCGCATTCGGCGAGTAACTTGAGCGTGCGATAAACGGTGGTATAGCCGATGCGCGAATCTTTTTTCTGCACGAGGCGGTGCAGTTCGTCGGTGGAGAGGTGGTCGCGGGTTTCGAGGAAGGTGCGCAGGATCGTATCCCGCTGGGCGGTCTGTTTCAGACCCACGTCCTTCAGGTGGCGGTGCAGAATGCCCTGAGCCTCGCGGATCATCTGGCGCGAGATGGTGGGCTGATCATCGATGCGATTTTGCAGCATGAGGAAAGGGCAGGAATGGTCAGGATATCACCGGCCGAGTTGAAAATGAAATTCATTTTCACTGCGAGCTGGACCTCGTTCCCCTGGAATACAATCAAGGATTCTCATGAGCACTGTAGCCGAACTTCGCACTCCGAGCGCGCCCCGTTCGACGGCTGGACGCGTTCTCCTTTGGCTCTTGCTGGCTGTGGTCGCTATCGTGCTGGGATCAGGGGTGTACGCCTGGTACGTGGCGCACTCTGCCCTCCCCCAGCTAGATGGGAAGCTTGCAGTCCGCGGTTTGTCAGAGCCCGTCAAGGTTACGCGCGACCATCACGGCGTTCCTACCATGCAGGCTGCGTCGCTCGAGGATCTCTTCTTTGCGCAAGGCTATGTGACGGCGCAGGACCGGCTATGGCAGATGGACGTGATGCGGCGCTTCGCGGCCGGAGAGTTGGCTGAGATCCTGGGCGAGGATCTGGTCAAAGTCGATCGGGAGCAGCGCATTCTCGGATTACGGGCAGCCGCAAAGAAGTCCATGCAGATGGCGGGTGCGCGCGACGAGAGCTTCTTTGCAGCCTACGCGCGAGGGGTGAATGCCTTTATCGATAGTCACATGGACCGACTGCCGATCGAGTTTCGTATTTTGGGATACAAGCCGAAGCCATGGCTGCCGGAAGATTCGGTGGTCATCGCCAACCAGATGGTCAAGGACCTGAACTACCAGTACTTCTTTGACGCGCTGGCCCGGGAGAAAATTCTGGCGAAACTGGGACCTGAGTTGACGGCGGATTTGTACGTCAATCGGTCGTGGCACGATCGTCCACCGACGGTGATGCGGGAAGATATGGGGCAGCCGCAGGCAGCCGGCGATTCCAATGACGAAGACGATGATGAGGATGATTCCGGACCGGATAACTCTGTGACCAGAAGCGGCCCACTGTCCGCGCCGGACGGGTTGCCGGTAAATGGGTCCAATGACTGGGTGATTTCCGGCGCGCACACGGTTACGGGGAAACCATTACTGTGCGACGACATGCATCTGGGGCATCAGATGCCGAACTTGTGGTACGAGGCACATCTACGTTCAGGCGCGTTGGACGTTGCAGGGGTTACGCTACCGGGCATGCCGTTCGTGATCGTGGGACACAACCAGCGGATCGCCTGGGGATTCACGAACGTGGGCCCCACGGTAACGGATGTTTTCATCGAGAACTTCAACACCGACGGCGCGTACCAGACTCCGAGCGGATGGCAACAGCCGGAGCACAGATCGGAGACGATTCGGGTCAAAGGCAAGCCGGATGTGATCGTCGATGTGAAGACGACGCGTCATGGGCCGGTGATCACGGAACTGGTCCCCGGAGAAACGCGCCAGCTCGCTTTGCGCTGGACTCTGTACGATGGTTTGCATATTCCGTTTTTTGACGTGACCCTGGCGCAAAACTGGCAGGATTTCCGCAAGGCGTTTTCGCAACTGGATGCACCCGGGCAGAACGTGGTTTATGCCGATATCGACGGCAATATCGGATATCAAGCGACTGGAAAGGTTCCTATTCGCGCGGCCGGCGACGGTAGCCTTCCGGTAAGCGGCGCGGACGACACGCACGAGTGGAAGTCATTCATCCATTTCGACAAGTTGCCAAGTGTCTACAATCCCCCTTCGGGAATTATCGCCACGGCCAATGGGCGCATCACGCCAGATGATTATCCCTACTCCGTGAGCATGGAGTGGGAAGCCCCGTGGCGAACGGCACGGATTTATCACGTGCTCGAGTCGGGGCGGCAGTTCTCTCCGGCGGATATGCTAGCGCTACAGACCGACGTGCAATCCGAAGCTCACTTGTTTGCCGCGGAGCGCTTCGTGTATGCGGTGGATCATGCGTCGAAACCATCGGCGCGAGTGAAGCAGGCCGCAGACCTGATGCGAAGTTGGGACGGGCGAATGCAGAGTGCTTCGGTGGCGCCGACGATTACCGACCGTTCGCTCGCGGAATTGCGTCGATTGCTGCTGGAACCCAAACTCGGTATCGCGCCGAGTGATCGGAAACAGGAAAAATCGGTATTGAGCTGGAAGACCTATGCGTGGTCCATGCGGTCGGTTTGGGTGGAAAACATCTTGCTGCATCGACCGAAGCGGTGGCTGCCCGAGAAGTTCCCGAATTACGACGAGTTACTGACGGCCGCCGTCGAAGCGGCGGTCAATGGGCCGGAAGTACCGCAAGATCTCACCACCTGGCGCTGGGGAGCATTCAATGCCGTCGAAATCGATCATCCGGTGCTGGGGAAGATTCCGCTGATCAAGAACTGGGCTGCTCCGGGAATCAAGGAGCAGTCGGGCTCTGGTTACACGGTAAAAGCGGTCACACGATTTCATGGGCCTTCCGAGCGATTCACCGCGAACATGGCGGACCTGGATCAATCCACACTCAATACGGTGACCGGACAAGGCGGGAACTTTCTCAGCCCTTATTACATGGATCAGTGGGAAGCGTGGTATCGGGGGACGACATTCTCACTTCCCTTCAGCTTGCATGCAGTCGAAGCAGCGAAAGCGCACGAGCTGACGCTGGAACCGGCGCACTAGCGACCGCCCTCTCCAAGATCGTCCGAGGCGATTCAGACCTTGTATACGCTGGCGGCTTGAAGGGGGAGCCCAACACGCCACCGAATGGCGTTAGAAGAAATCAATGGCCTTGATATCGCCAATGTTACCAACGATGTTAATGGTGCCCTGGGGCACGAAGTCGTTGATCAACAGAATGTCTTTATTGGTGTCGTACACACGCAGCAACCCGCCCTCGGCTACATACTCGATGTTGCGACTGCTAAAGCCCTGCAGGCCCGTTACGTCCCCGTTATCTGGGGGAATGATGACGGTGCCGTTTGTGGTATTCAGAATCGAGAGGCATCCGCGAACTTCTCCTGACGGGTTGTTCACATTTCCGACATTCGTGCATCCGTAAGAGCCAATGAAAAGCTGCCCGTTCGCACTCATATCCATGCGGTCGTGGGTGCCATTCGTGATGACGTAGCTGGTGTAGGTCTGTGAACCAAGATCAACCGCGTCGAGGCGACCGCAGACGGTCGCGGCCGTTGTTTGCCCGCTGCAGTCATTGCCGGTAGCGGGAGTGCCGGCTACGTACAGCGTCGATCCTTGCAGCAAAGCCCACGTCGCTGCTTCGACAGGGATGGTGTTGGTCACCGTCAATGATCCGAGGTCAAAGATGGCAACGCTGGCTTGAGCGCCCCCACACTCCGGTCCGCAGTTCAGAATGTAGGCGGTGTTGCCGCTCACGATACCGTAGACGGGGCGATCGAATCCCGAAACGATGGTGCAGACGGAGTTGGGCGTGTTGTTCAGGCAGCTTTGATCGACGGGAGGTACGGCGATCCCGGGACTGACGATATAGATTGAGTCCGTGCCGTTGAAAACGATCAGCTGAGTGCCGGGATCGTTGGAGATGACGGTCTGAGCATTTGGAATCGCGATGGTCGTGGAGATGGCTCCACGCAGGTTCATTACGTCGATGGCACCGACGAAAGAATAGCCCGTCACTTGCGCAGACGGGACAGCCGCGTAGCCAACCTCGGTTGCACTTGGCACGACCATGCTGTTGGTGGGACCGGGGAGGTGCACAGTTCCCAATGTAGATTCCGTGACCGTGTTGATGGCGAAAACGCTGTTACTGCCGGCGTCAAAAGCGGTAAGGATGCTGCGAGTTGGATTGACGGCCATCAACCCCGGCGAACTGCCGGCCGACAGGGGGGCGACGCGGGCGATGGTGTCATTCCTGCCGTCGATGAATACCAGGCCTCCGAATGTAGACGTGGAACTCACTCCCTGGGAAGCCAGCACTCGTTCCGAAAGTCCGCTAGTGGTCTGCTTCTTGGAGCTGCCACCGCAGGAAAGGAGACTGAACCCGGCACACAGGCCGAGAACCAACAGCAGTACGCGTCTGGTCAAACCAAAGGCTCCTAACGACATGAAAGAAGAAGATTTAGTCGCGAAATCGAGGATTATAACAGAGTCGAATGCCCTGTCCGGCCATCGTCCCGGGATTGTCCGAGCAAGATCCACGTGCAAGTGAGCAAGCCTTCAAGGATGCAAGAAGCGAATGGCATCCTGTATTCTCAAAAGATTATGGCGGACAACTTTCTGGCCCGGCTCAAGCAGTCCCCGGTCCTGTGCGACGGAGCGATGGGGACGCTGCTGTATGCCAAGGGCATATTTATCAATCGTTGTTACGACGAGTTGAACTTGTCGGCTCCGGACCTGATTCGCGGCATTCACCACGACTACCTGCAGGCCGGCGCCGAAGTCATCGAAACCAACACCTTTGGGGCGAACTCATTTCGGCTGGCGCGTCACAGCATTGCCAATAAAGTGCGCGACATCAATCGTGCGGGAGCGCGGCTGGCCCGTGAAGCCGCCAAGAGCTTCGATGTGTGGGTAGCTGGATCGGTTGGCCCGCTCGGAACCAGAATCGAACCCCTGGGCAAAACCTCGTACCAGGAAGCACGAGACGCGTTCCGGGAGCAGATCGAGGCACTCTCGGAGGGCGGCGTCGACCTGATCATGCTGGAAACGTTCGGGTACCTGGAAGAGATTCACCAGGCGATCCTGGCGGCGCGCGACGTGAATCCGTCGATGCCGATCGTGGCGCAGGTCACCATCGACGAGGACGGAAATTGCCTGGACGGGTCGAATCCCGAGACGTTTGCCCCCAAGCTCGAGGAGTGGGGAGCCGATGTCATTGGCTGCAATTGCAGCGTCGGACCGGTAGCGATGCTCGACGGCATTGAGCGCGTGAGAGCCGTGACTTCCCTCCCGCTCGCCGCGCAGCCAAACGCCGGCATTCCGCGGTCGGTGGAGGGACGAAACATCTATCTGTGCTCGCCGGAGTACATGGGCAACTATGCGCTCAAGTTCGTGGGAGCGGGAGTGCGGTTGGTTGGCGGATGCTGCGGAACAACACCCGAACATATCCGATCGATGAAATTGGAGTTACGGGTGGGGGAAGCCAGGGGTAAGGCGGTGTCCGCACATGTGGTTGGGGCGGCGGTGACACCGAAGCAAAGCAACGCGGTGCCTATCGAACAACGCTCTGGGCTGGGGGCAAAGCTCGCACGGGGCGAGTTCGTAACCATGGTGGAGATCGTGCCCCCCAAAGGAATCGATATCAAGAAGGAGATTGAAGGGGCGCGGTTCCTGAAGTCGGTGGGCGTGGATGCGGTAAATGTTCCCGATAGCCCCCGGGCATCGGCCCGCATGAGCAACCAGGCTTTGTCGCTGCTGATCCAGCGGGAGGTCGGGATTGAGACCATTCTTCACTACACCTGCCGCGATCGAAATGTGCTGGGGATTCAAAGCGACTTGTTGGGCGCGGCGGCGGTGGGAATTCGGAACCTGATCTGCATCACCGGGGACCCGCCGAAGATGGGTAATTATCCGGATGCGACAGCGGTATTCGACGTGGACGCGATCGGCCTGGTGAATATCGT
>Ga0335069_10014963_pt1 | contig 10850 bp, 10 predicted proteins | sample Lox_Sample_11_FD_206714 | JGI IMG/M metagenome (GOLD analysis project Ga0335069, IMG submission 206714) | Soil microbial communities from Loxahatchee National Wildlife Refuge, Florida, United States - Lox_Sample_1.1 | ecosystem: Environmental > Terrestrial > Soil > Wetlands | place: USA... | reverse complement strand
GTCGAGCAGATCGTGCGAGTCCACCGCCAGCTGCCACGCGCCGCCGGTCGACATCAGCATGGCCAGGCAGGCAACGGCAATGTGGGGCGTCCAGCGCCATGCGCCGATGTTGATCCGCGTCACCAATGCCCACAGGCCGACCCAGATCGTGATGAGTGCGGTCAGCGCGAACCATTCGCTGGCCACGTCGCCGACGAGGTTGGTGGGTGCCTCGAGCCACTTGTCGTAGGCCGAGAATCCAAACATGCCCGCGGCGCAGAGCATCGCGACAAGCAGCGAGCGGTGCGGGCGCGTCGCGGCGCGGTCCACCAACTCGGGGGCCAGGGTTTCGGCCTCGGTGCGGATCCGCAAGCGCGTGCGTCCCAGCGACAGCATGGGCCCGGACAGCGCGAGCTCGCTGGCGTTGGCGATGCGTTTGCCGCTCAGGGTCAGGCCGTTGGCGCTGCCCAGGTCGGTCACGCGCACGGCGCCTGCCGCATCGCGCCGCAACGACAGATGCTCGGCAGCCACGTGCGGGTCGTCGAGGATGACATCGCAGGTGACGGCGCGGCCGATGCGGATCATCGTTTCGGCCGTGACTGCGGCAAATCGATGCCGCGCCCGGACTTCGCCCTGCGCGTCCAGCACCTCGACGACGATCAGGGGGACCATTGCAGCGCTCCCAGGAATTTCCGCACGAACTCGATCCCGGTCGAGTATTCGACGCCCGTAACGGCCAGGCTGGTGACGACGGCGCTGCGTGGCCGGTTCTGGCTGACCGCGGTCACGTTGAGATCGTACAGGCCGGGATATTGGCGGTAGCCGCGCGCGCAGACGCGGACCACGGCGTCGAAAGTCTGCAGCGCCACGCTGTCACGGCGGCAGGCGTAGGGCGTGACGTGCCGCGGCGTGCCGGATCCGCGGTTGCCGTAGGCAACGACCGCCTGGCTCAGCCGGCGCGCGAAGCGCATCGCGCCGAGCTGATCGGTGGACAGCAGGTAATGCCGGAAACGCAAGTCGCCGCTGTTCAATCCTTCTTCAAGGTACAGGGCCGCGTGGGTCTGGCACGCCATGCTCTGGCTGTGCACGGGCTCGTGCATGTCGGTATCGCCGCCCGCATTGCAGGTGAAGAAACCCGCCAGCCTGGCTGGCAGCGCATAGCCGGATACCCGTTGGGTGGCCAGCGGCGCGGGAATGGCGCCCAGCATCGAGCTCATGTGCGCCTTGACCTGCTGCGCAATGATGTCCCGGAGTTGATGCGGATCGAGCGGCGCATGTCCTCGCTGATCGAGCAGCGGCATCGCGAACTCAATCGGCACCAGGAAGTTCAACAACTCGCCGCCCGCACCGAAGGCGTTCACGCCGACAACCCGGCCAGAGGAATCCACGGTCGGTCCGCCCGACACACCGGGATTGAGGGCGCCCGAGTAGTAGAGGTGAGGCTCGACGGCATCGTCCACGCGCCCGTTGACCACGCCTTCGGTGATGACCAGCCCCAGATCGAGCGGATAGCCCAGCGAGTAGGCGCGTTCACCCCTCGGTGGAACGTCCGCGCGCAGCGCAAGCGGCACCAGGTCGATGCCGGCGGCGTGGACGAGCGCCAGGTCGTGGCGGATGTCGAATGCGAGCACGGAAATCGCGCCGACCTTTCCGTCGGTGGTGTGGTATTCCATGCGGTACTGGTTCGGATACAGGACTGCGTCGGCGACCACGTGGTAGTTGGTCAGCAGCACGCCCCCTGCCGCCACGGCGAAACCGGACCCATGCCCGGCTTCCGAAACATTGGCCCCGTAGAATGTGCGGATCTGCACTACGCTCGGCCGGAGTCGCGCGAGGAGGTCACGAGCGGACGCGGACATGGCCTCCGTCGCGTTGGGTTGGGCCGCGCTGGCGGAGGCCACCATCGGGAGCAAAGTCGCGGCGACGAGCATCCAGGCGGCCAGGCGGGCCGGGCGGCTGACTTCCAAGAACTGCATCGGCGCTGGTTCCCTGCGGCTATCGATTGGCGTCGGCTTCGACCAGGTTCAGGTAGGACGTGCCGCCGAGCTCGGCCATCTGCCCGGCGATCCAGTCCCTGCGGGAGAGCACGTAGCTCGAGGGTGCATCAACGCGCAGGCGCACCGGGTTCGGCAGGACCGCCGCGAGCAACGCGCTGTCGGCCCGGTTCAGGCGCCGCGCGTCCTTGTGGTAGTAGCGCTGCGCGGCGGCCTGCACGCCGTACACGTCGGGTCCGAACTGGGCGATGTTCAGGTACACCTCGAGGATCCTCTCCTTCGGCCAGCACAACTCGATCAGCAGTGTAAACCCGGCCTCGAGTCCCTTGCGCAGGTAACTGCGTCCCGACCACAGGAACAGGTTCTTCGCCACCTGCTGCGAGATCGTGCTCGCGCCGCGCTTGTGGCGGCTGACCGCGTTGTGGCGCACGGCCTCGCGGATCGACCGGAAATCGAAGCCGGCGTGGAACGGGAACTGCTGGTCCTCCGAGGCGATGACCGCGAGCGCCGCCTGCGGCGAGATCTGCTCGAGATCGACCCACTGGTAGTGGGTCTGGTAGTGGTGGTCGCCTGCCAGCAGCGCGGCGAGCCGGGCGTTGACCATGAAGGCGCTGGTCCACGGGTTGATCCAGCGCAGCAGCAGCACGAGCAGCACCGCCAGCGCCGCGATCGCGAGCAGGGCCTCGAGCAGCGCGCGCCCCACGCGACGCAGGAGCCCGGCGTGTTTCGCCGTCATGGGTGTCGGCGGATCCGGCCGGGACTCAGCTGGCGGTGACGGTGCGCGCGCTGTTGATGACCACGTCTTCCATCGGGGCGTCGGTGTAGCCCTGGCGGCGGCCGGTGCGCACGGCCGCGATCCTGTCGATCACCTCGAGCCCCTCGACGACGCGGCCGAACACGGCATAGCCGTGCTGCCCCGGACGGTGGTCGAGGAAATCGTTGTCCTTCAGGTTGACGAAGAACTGCGAGGTCGCGCTGTGCGGCGAGTCGGTGCGCGCCATCGACAGCGTGCCGCGCTCGTTCTGCAAGCCGTTGTTGGCCTCGTTCTTGATCGGCGCGCGCGTCGACTTCTGCGAGAAGTCGGGCGTCAGGCCGCCGCCCTGGATCACGAAGCCCGGCACGATGCGATGGAAGATCGTGCCGTCGAAGAAGCCGTCGTCGACATACTGGCGGAAATTGGCCACCGTCAGCGGCGCGTCCTTGTCGAACAGTTCCACCGTGAAGGCGCCGTGCGTGGTTTCGAAACGTATCATGGTATGGAGCTCTGCGTGGATGGCGTTGGGGCAAAGTCAATCCGCCGGCCGCCGCGCCTCGGTCACGCGCGGCAATCCGGCCAGGTCGGCATGGCAGCGTACGTGACCGAACCCCTGCGCGACAAGCAGACCGGCGACCGCGCGCTCCTGGCCGGCGCCGTGTTCGAGTACCAGGTGGCCCGCGGCGGCCAGGTGCGCGGCCGCGCCGGCGATGATTGCCGCCAGCGCTTCGAGCCCGGTGGGTCCGCTGCTGAGCGCCGCCGCGGGTTCGTGCCGCAACGCGGGATCGGCGAGCGCGTCGTCCTTGCCGGCGATGTACGGCGGGTTGCTGGCGATCAGGTCGAAGCGCCGGCCCGCCAGCGGCGCGAACCAGTCGCCTTCGAGCAAGCGCACGTTGCCGAGGCCCAGTGCACGCGCGTTCGACGCGGCCACCGCCAGCGCCGCCCCGGACCGGTCGGTGGCGGTGACCTGCCAGCGCGGCCGTTCGCTCGCCAGCGCGAGCGCCACGGCCCCTGAGCCGGTGCCCAGGTCCGCCACGCTCGCCTCAGGCGCGGGCAGCAGCGCGAGGCACCGTTCGACCAGCAATTCCGTCTCCGGGCGCGGCACGAGCACGTCCGGTGTCACCCGCAGCTCGAGTGTCCAGAAGGCCTTGCGGCCCGTGAGGTAGGCGACCGGTTCGCCCCGCGCGCGGCGTGCGAGCAGGCCGTCGAACGCGGCGGCCTGCTCGGGCCGCAGCAAGTGCTGATCGTGCGCCAGCAACGCGCTGCGCGGCCGCGCCAGCACGTGCGCCAGCAGCAGCTGCGCGTCGAGCGCCGGGCTGTCCACGCCGCTGGCGCCAGCCCGCGGCGCCTGCCGCAGCCACGCGGTGGCCCGCGCCAGCGCGGCGGCGACGCTCAGCGATGCTGGCTCTGCATCCATGCCGGTAATGATAGATTGCGCAACCGTTGATTCCGGATCCGACGCTGGAGTGTCTCATGCCTGAGCTGAAGCTGCCGCCGCGCACCGCATCCGTCAGTGACCTGCTCGATGCGGCGACGGTGCTGTTTCGCCGCACGCTCGCCAAGGCGCTGCCGATCGAGCTGTTCGCGGCGCTGTCGCTCGGGCTGCCGCACATGTACTGGATGACCACGGGCAAGCCCTTCGACCTGCTGCACCCGCCGCTCGATCCGCGGTTCTGGGCGCTGGCCGCGGTCGGCCTGGTGTGCTACCAGTTCCTGTCGGGCCTCGTCATGCTGCGCCAGCGCGCGATGCAGGGCGGGGCCGCGCCCGACCTCAATCGCGAGGCGGCCGGGGCGTTGCGGCGCTGGCCGATGCTGGTCGCGACCTATGTGCTGGGCATGGTGGCGATCTATGCCGGGTGCCTGCTGCTGGTGGTTCCCGGGCTGTACCTGTTCGTCTGCCTGTTGCTGCTGCGGCCGGTGGTGCTGTTCGAGACGGCCGGGCCGGTGCAGGCGCTGGTGCGCTGCGTGCGATTGGCGCGGCCGCTGTGGGTGAAATTCATGGCCGCCGCGGTGATCGCCACGCTGATCGTCATCGTCTGCATGGTCGCGGCGGGCGCCTGCCTCGGCGTCGTGCACGCGGTCGTCACGGCCGCCGGCGTCGAGGCGGCGGCCTTCAACGCCTTCGCGGCGGCCTGCCAGGTGGGCGTCGACGCGATCGCGCTCGTGTATTTCAACGCGCTGTGGCTGGTGCTCTATTCGGTGGCCAGTTCCTCGGCCTGATGTTCGCGTTGCAGGGCATCGAGCAGCTCGTCGAGGTCGCCGTTCATGATCGAGGCGAGCTTGTAGAGCGTCAGGTTGATGCGATGGTCGGTGAGCCTCCCCTGCGGGAAATTGTAGGTGCGGATGCGCTCCGAACGATCGCCGCTGCCGACCTGCAGCTTGCGCGAACGCGCCTGCGCGCTGGCGCGCTTTTCCTGCTCGGCCGCCAGCAGCCGCGCCTGCAGCAGCGCCATCGCGCGCGCGCGGTTCTTGTGCTGTGAGCGTTCGTCCTGGCACTCGACGACGACGCCGGTCGGGATGTGCGTGATGCGGATCGCCGATTCCGTCTTGTTGACGTGCTGGCCGCCCGCGCCCGAGGAGCGGTAGGTGTCGATGCGCAGGTCGGCCGGGTTGATGTCGATGCGGTCGATCTCGGTGAGCTCGGGCAATATCGCCACCGTGCACGCGGACGTGTGGATGCGGCCCTGCGCCTCGGTGGCCGGCACGCGCTGCACGCGATGCGTGCCGGATTCGAACTTCAGGCGCGAGTAGGCGCCGCGGCCGACCACGCGGCAGATCACCTCGCGGTAGCCGCCGTGCTCGCCGGCGCTCTCGCTCAGCAGTTCGATCTGCCAGCCGCGCGTCTCCGCATAGCGGCTGTACATGCGCAGCAGGTCGCCGGCGAACAGCGCCGCCTCGTCGCCGCCGGTGCCGGCGCGGATCTCGAGGAAGATGTTGCCCTCGTCGTGCGGATCCTGCGGCAGCAGCATGCGCTGCAGCGCATCGAGGCGCGTGGCCAGCTCGACGCCGAGCCGCGCAGCCTCTTCCTCGCCGAGGGCCCGCATGTCCGGGTCGCCGTCGCTGCGCATCGCCTCGGCCGAGGCGAGCTCGGATTCGAGGCGCCGATAGTCATTGAACGCCGTCGCCAGCGGCTGCAGCCGCGCATATTCGACCGACAGCTCGCGGAACTGCGACGTATTTCCCAGCACCTGCGGATCGGCGAGCATGCGGCCCACTTCCTCGCAGCGTTCGGCCGATTTTTCCAGCTTCTGGCGGATCGAAACCTTCATGGCCCTGCTATAGTCGCATGATCATGCCTGTTTGCCATCGCTGGGAAGTTCGCGCCGGGCGCCGCGCGGCCACGGCCGCCATGCTGGTCGTTTGCTGCGCCCCGCTCGCGGCGCTGGCCGCGTCGTCCGCGGCGGGGCAATCCGGTGCGCCCGCGCGCCTCGACGGCAATGCGGCGGTCAACAGCGCCGAGCAGGCCCTGCAACGCGGGGACTGCGGCGCGGCGAGCCGCCTGTACCTGCAGGCCAGCAAGGCGCTCGAGCAGCCCGAGCTGGCCGAACACGCCAGCGCCGTGTCGTTGGCCTGCGGCCAGTTCGCCACCGCCCGCGCGATCGCCGAATCCTGGTTGCAGTTCTCGCCCGGTGATACCGGCGCGCTGCTGGCGCTGACGCAGTCCGAGCTGGGCACTTACCAGATCGAGGAGGCGCGCCGCCATTTCCGCGACCTGCTGGCCGGGGCCGGCAAGAAGGTGGCGGAGTCGATCGATGCACTCGCGCAGCGCGCCGGGAGCGAACCGGCGCTCGCGATGCTGCGCGACCTCGATGCAGCGCCGCTCCATGGCGCGGACGCGCAGCTCGAACTCGGCGCGCTCGCGCTCGACGCGTGGGACGCTGCGCTGGCACTGCGCTACGCGCAGGGCGCGAAGGCGGCCGGCGCCAGGGCGCCAGCCGCCGCGCTGATCACGGCGCGGGCCGAGTCGATACTCGGCAACGCCGCCGGCGCCGAGGCCGCCGCCCGGCAGGCGGCCGCGGAACCCGGCGGACGCCTGGCGCTGGCGCAGGCGCTGCTCGTGCTCGGCGATGACGGCGCCGCGCAACGCGAACTCGAGCGCCTGCGCACCGACCCTGAAGCCGGCGGGGCCGCGGCGCGGCTGCTGGCGCAGTCGGCGATGGAGAGCGCCGACTACGCGGTGGCCGAGCAGCGCTGCCAGGCGCTGGTCAACGACCCGAACTCCGCCCCACTGGCGGTGTATTACCTCGGCCTGATCGCGGAACGGCGCGGTGACGATTCGGCCGCGATGCGCGATTACTCGCTGCTGGCGGGCAGCGGTTTCGAGGCGCAGGGGCGCCGTCGCGTCGCCGCCATCCTCTACCGGCAGGGCGAACGCGATGCGGCGGTGCGCGTGTTGAACGCCGCGCACGATGCCGAGCCCGACGAGCGCATCCGCAGCGAACTGGCCGCGGCCGACCTGCTGTCGGTGTCGGGCGCGGCCGACGAGGCCATCAGCCGCATCGACAGCGCGCTCAAGCGTTCACCCGGCAATCCCGAGATCGCCTACCAGCGCGCCGTGCTGCTCGAGCGCGCCGGGCGCGTCGATGCCGCGATCGCGCAGCTCGAGACGCTGCATCGCGAACGGCCGCTCGACGCCAGCGTCACCAATGCGCTCGGCTACACGCTCGCCGACCACAAGCGCGACCTGGCGCGAGCGGAGCAGTTGATCCGGGCCGCGCTCGCCACGCAGCCCGACAACCCGGCGATGCTCGACAGCCTCGGCTGGGTGCTGCACCGGCGAGGCCAGAGCGCCGCCGCGGTGGCGCCGCTCGCGCGCGCATTCCGGCTGCTGCACGACGGCGACATCGGCGCGCACTGGGGCGAGGTGCTGTGGACCGCGGGCAAGCAGGCCGAGGCGCGCGCGGCGTGGCAGCGCGCGCTGGCCGCCGACCCCGACAACGTGCTCCTCGGCAAGACCGTGGGCCGTCTCGCCCCCACGTTGAAGGCGCCCAAGCCGCCGCCGGCGCTCGAGCCGGCGCCGCGCACCTCGGTCTGAAGCCGCCGCCCCGCACTCCCGATGCGCGCGCTGCTGGCCGGAATCGTGCTGCTGTCGCTGGCGGCCTGCCACACGCTCGCGCCCGTGGTGGACGCGCCGTGGAGCGAACGCCGGGCCGCGCTGCAATCGCTCGATCACTATCGTTTCAACGGACAGCTCGCCGCCGCCACCGCCACCGACGGGTTCAGCGCGGCGCTGCGCTGGCAACAGCAGGGTGCGGCGAGCGACGTGCTGTTGCGCGCGCCGCTCGGCGTCGGCGGCGCGCATCTCTCGTACGACGGCGCGCTGCTGCGCGTGACCGCGGCCGACGGCTCGCAGCTCGAGGGCGAGGCCGCGCAGGCCGAACTCGTGCGGCTGCTCGGCTTCGAGCCGCCGCTGGCGAGCCTGCGCTACTGGCTGCTCGGCGTGCCCGATCCGCGCCAGCCCGATGCGATCGAGACGCTCGATGACACGCAGCGGCTCGCGCGCCTGCAGCAGGGGTCGTGGCAGATCGATTACGGGGAGTACATGCGCGAGGCCGAACGCTGGCTGCCGCGCCGCGTGACGATCGGGCACGGCCCGCTGCGGCTGAAGCTGCGCGTGTCGAACTGGCAGTTGCCGTGACCGCGCGCATCGATCCGCAGGCGCGGGAGACGCGCTGGTGGCCTGCGCCGGCGAAGCTCAACCTGTTCCTGCACGTGACCGGCCGCCGTGCCGATGGATTCCACGACCTGCAGACGCTGTTCCAGCTGCTCGACTGGGGTGATGAGATCGGCATCGAGGTCACCGACGATGCGCGCATCGAACGGGTCGCGGGCCCGGCCTCGGTTGCGGCGCAGGCAGACCTGGCGGTGCGCGCCGCGCGCGCGCTGCAGCAAGCCAGCGGCACGCGGCTCGGCGCGCGGCTCCACCTGCGAAAACGCATCCCCATCGGCGGCGGCCTCGGGGGCGGCAGCTCGGATGCGGCCACGGTGCTGAAGGTGCTGAACCGGCTGTGGCAGACCGGGCTCGACCTGCCCGAGCTGCTCCGGATCGGCCTGGAACTCGGCTCGGACGTGCCGGTTTTCCTCTATGGTTCATCGGCTTGGGGCACCGGGCGGGGCGAGCGGCTGACCCCGGCCGAGCTGCCCGAAAGCTGGTACCTGATCGTGCATCCGGGGGTGGCCGTGGCCACGGCTGGCATATTCCAGGCCCCTGAATTGACACGAAATTCCCCCCTCGTCACAATGCGCGCCTTTTCGCCGGACCAGACGCGCAACGATTGTGAGCCGGTGGTGCGCGCGCGCTTCCCCGAAGTCGCCGCGGCGCTCGACTGGCTGGGTCCGGGCGCACGGCTGAGCGGTACCGGTTCCTGCGTGTTCCAGTCCTTCGGCAGCGCGGCCGCGGCGGAACGCGTCGCAGCGCGCGTGCCGGATGAGTGGACGAGCTTCGTGGCGCGCGGCGTAAATCGATCGCCGCTCGAAGCCGCGTTGGCGATAATGGCCTGAGAGGCCGGATTTGGGGTGTCGCCAAGTGGTAAGGCAGCGGGTTTTGATCCCGCCATTCGGAGGTTCGAATCCTTCCACCCCAGCCAGTTGAACGCCGAGTGCCGAGGAACGAGATTCACGTGGATTCGCAGTCGATCACGCTGTTCACGGGCAACGCCAACCCGGCGCTGGCCCACGACATCGCGCGGCACCTGATGCTGCCGATGGGCCGTGCCTCGGTCACGCGCTTCAGCGACGGCGAAGTGAACCTCGAGCTGATGGAGAACGTGCGCGGGCGCGACGTGTTCCTGCTGCAATCGACCTGTCCGCCGGTGAACGAGAACCTGATGGAGCTGCTGGTCATGGCCGACGCCTGCCGGCGCGCCTCGGCCGGCAGCATCACCGCGGTGATCCCGTATTTCGGCTATGCGCGCCAGGACCGGCGGCCGCGCGCCACCCGCGCGGCGATCACCGCGAAGCTCGTCGCCGACATGATCTGCGGCGCGGGCGTCGACCGCGTGCTGACGCTCGACCTGCACGCCGAGCAGATCCAGGGTTTCTTCGGCATTCCGGTCGACAACGTGTTCGGCTCGCCGGTCCTGCTCGGCGACGTGTGGCGCAAGGCGTATCCGGACCTGATCGTCGTCTCGCCCGACGTCGGCGGCGTGGTGCGCGCACGCGCGTTCGCGAAGCGCCTCGACGATGCGGATCTCGCGATCATCGACAAGCGCCGCCCGCGGCCGAACGAATCGAAGGTCATGAACATCATCGGCGAGGTCAAGGGCAAGAGCTGCGTGCTGATCGACGACATGGTCGACACCGCGGGCACGCTCTGCCTCGCGGCGCAGGCGCTGAAGGACGAGGGCGCCGAGCGGGTGGTCGCCTACATCACGCACGCGGTGCTGTCGGGCGGCGCGGTCGAGCGCATCGCCGGCTCCGCGCTCGATGAGCTGGTGGTCACCGACACGATTCCGCTGAGCGAGGCCGCGCGCGAGTGCGGCCGCATCCGCCAGCTGTCGGTGGCCGCGTTGCTGGCGGAGACGATCCGCCGCATCCGCGACGAGGAATCGGTGAGCTCGCTCTACATCGACTGAGCGAAGGATTTTGTGAGGGTGGGCGGGCGCTGGTCGCGGTGCCGGCCCTTGGTATAAACGTCTGAAGGAGTCTTCAATGCGTATTGCGTTCGATCTCAGCGCGGAACCGCGCAATGACCAGGGCAAGGGTGCGAGCCGCCGCCTGCGTCATTCCGGCAAGGTTCCCGCGATTCTCTACGGCGCTCATGCCGAGCCGGTACGGCTCTCGCTCGAGCATCACAAACTGCTGCCGCTGGTGGCGGACGAGAAGTTCTACTCCTCGATCATCAGCGTCAGCTTCGGCGAGCACAAGCAGCCGGTCATCGTCAAGGACGTGCAGATGCACCCGGCGCGCAACGCCATCGTGCATGTCGACCTGCAGCGCGTGCTCGAGAACGAGAAGATCCGGCTGCACCTGCCGATCCACTTCAAGGGCGAGGCGGCGGCGCCGGGCGTGAAGACCCAGGGCGGCGTGGTCTCGCACCACATGGCCGACATGGAAGTCACCTGCCTGCCGAAGGACCTGCCCGAGTACATCGAGCTCGACCTCTCGGCGATGAACCTCAACGA
>Ga0335069_10014962_pt1 | contig 10850 bp, 14 predicted proteins | sample Lox_Sample_11_FD_206714 | JGI IMG/M metagenome (GOLD analysis project Ga0335069, IMG submission 206714) | Soil microbial communities from Loxahatchee National Wildlife Refuge, Florida, United States - Lox_Sample_1.1 | ecosystem: Environmental > Terrestrial > Soil > Wetlands | place: USA... | reverse complement strand
TACAGGTTGAAATCCTAAGAGCCTTCGGGGACAGGGACATTCAGAGAATCGCGGTCAAGGCTTCGACGGGTACGGGCAAGACCTTCGATTTCGCCATCCTCACCTGGAACTTCCTCGCCTGTTATGGAGAACCCACCGCTGTTACCAAAGGACTCTTGACCTCCATCGACGGCCCGAACATGGAGGCGAACCTTTGGTCAGAACTCGCCAGGATGTACAACGGTTCCCAACTCCTGAAAGAGATGTTCCTTTTCCAAGACTCCCGCATATCCGCCCGACCCTATCCAAAGACATGGTTCGTTGAAAGACGTACCTGGGACCAGAAGGCGGGGAACTCAGCCCACCAAGACACCCTCGGGCTGGCCGGACACCACGCCAAGTACAGCTTGTACCTCGTTGATGAATCGGGAGGCGTGCCCGAATCTGTCATTATGGCCGGGGAAAGAACTCTGGTTAATAAGGTCGAGGGTGGATTTCAGAAACTTATCCAGGGTGGAAACCCGACCCATCGTAGCGGTCCTCTCTTCAATGCCTTCACCAAGGGTGAGAAAACCTTCAAGAAAGGCATTCAGTTCGTAGGTCCGTGGGCCACATTCAAGATGACAGGGGACCCCGCCGACCCCAAACGGTCCACCCGAGTTGATGTCGAATGGAATCAAAAACAGATTGACACCTATGGCCGGGATTATCCATGGGTCATGGTTTACGTTCTCGGAGAGTTCCCCGACACCGACATTAATTCTTTCCTCGGGATTGAGGATGTCCAAGCGGCAATGACCCGAGACTATCCCTACAACGTTTATGCTCCATTCGCCAAGTATCACGGCCTGGATGTGGCCTACGGTGGAGACGACAAGACTTTCCTGGCCGAACGCCAGGGTTCCAAGTGTTTCCCGTTGACTGAAATCGTAGTTCCGCTTCAAGATCCAAACATCGGGTTCAACATGGCCGGGATAATCCAACCCAGGATGGCCGAAAGGAAATCACGGTATTTGTTCGTGGATGCCACCGGGGGATACGCCGGCGCAGTCATGGAGGCCCTTCGGATTAGAGGAATTAACCCAACTCCGATCAAGTACAACGCCAAACCTACCGATGACTTTTTCCAGAACCTACGGAGTGAACTGCATTGGAGAGCCGCCCAATGGGTGAAGAACGGAGGGGCCTTACCATTTGACGAACAACTTCGGGATGAGGCGGTTGCCACTCAGTACACGATCACCAAAAAGGGCCAAATGCTTTGTGAACCAAAGGAAATTGTGAAGGAAAGACTCGGGAGGTCCCCGGATAAGTGGGATGCTTTTATCAACACGTTTCTGTTCCCCGACCGCCCGAATGACGCTTTGGATGGGCCTTCGGGACAGTCGATGCAATCCTGTATGGACATAAACCCGTTGCGGGAATATATTAAAACCAATCCGGGTGCGAACAATTCCCGAAGCCTATTCGATGCGTGGAGATAAATGGACCTTTTTACACTTGGAAGTATATTCTTGGGTATTGGAGGTGGCATAGGTTCGCTTTTCGGGTCCAACCAAGCCAATAAAATAGCCGAGCAAAATGCGGTGGCTGAAACAAAGCTTTTGAACGAAGCCCAACAACAGGAAGCCCAACAGCAGGAGGATACCCTTCTGATTTCCCAACGAACCGCCCAAGAACAAGAATTGACCGGAGGAATCACGAAATGGGATGCAAGCCATTCCCTGCTCAGTGGTCTTTCGGGCGCTGAGAAAACCACGCCTACCATGCCTTCCCTGGTTTCTCCTGCCCCTAAGTTGGGCGTCTAATGACCCGAAGCGAACTCAACAAACTAACTCTTGACATCGATCATTTGCATGAGAAGCACAAGGCCCATCCCGCCGTTATCCTCATCCAATCCACTAAAGACCGGCAGATTTACGTTTTGATGGTAGGAAGCCCGTCTCGGGAATGGTTGGGGCACGTTTTGAACGATGTGCTTTATAACTTGGCGGGAGAAACCTTCCTGACCCCGAATCTTCCTCCTGGCGTGTTAAAGGGTGGGAACTGATGAAAGAAATACCGATATTGGTTTATCCTGAAAAAATAAGTAACATCCCGAAAACCGATATAGGCGAAAAACTTCCTGAAGGTCCTTATCCTGGGATTTTAATAGAACGAGGAATAAGAATGTCTTTGGTTAAATGCCCCGCTTTAAGTCTCGATGGTCTTCTAAGCATGGAAAACGAAGCATTTGTTGAACATGAATCTTGGAAGGATTTATGAAAAAAGGACCGGGAAGCCGATATGACTACGAACTCGAAGAAATCCTCCGCAAGCACAAAATCGGTAGGGCTCTTGTATTGGTACATCAGCCGAATACTCCTGTGGAGAAGTACGAAAAAATTCTCATTGGAGAAACGCACAAGGAATGGGAAATGACGGCTCTGGAAGGACTGGTTAATACCCTGGAAGAGATGAACCGCCAGGGGCAGATTTTAACGGCCAAGCCCGTCATGCCCGAACCATTACCGGAGGATGTGAAGAATGGGTAATCCGTTTACGATAACCAAGGGCGTCACCTACAAAGGGCCAATGGATCAAAGGAAACTCGACAAGTACATTTTGATGGAACAGTTACGTTCCCGAATGATGTCAGACCGTTCACCCTACGAAGCGTTGTGGGCCGATATTCAATCCATCCTCGATCCTCATGCCATCATCAACGATATGTACCAAGCCGGATTCCCTGATTTCGTTTCCGACCTTTTTCTAACCAGCAACCATCTCCAATCCTTCGACGACTTGGATTCGGGACTTCAAGAGGGAATCATCCCGGCAAACCAAACCTGGATGAGATACGGGTTGTTGGATGAGGAAAGTCCCTTGATGGAGAAGCCGGAAGTTTGGCAGTACCTTCACTCAGCTTCCCGTCAAGCTCAATCCGTTCTATTGAAAAGCAATTTTTACCAACAGGCCCCCAGCACTATTCGGTCGGTGTCTAGGTATTTAACTGGGGCGATCATGATGGAGAAGGACGAGGAAACATTTGTCAGGTTTACCGCGTTCCCAATCGGGAGTTATTACATCTCCAACAACTACCGGGGGATTGCCGACACATTCATTCGCAACTATCGGTTGAGGGTTCGGCAGGTCATTGAGGAATTTTGCACCAACGAAAAGGGCGAAGTGAATATGGACAACTGTTCCGATGCCCTGCAACTCCAATGGAACGATCCCAAGAGGCACGAAGAGTGGGTTGACATCGTGATGTGCATTTTCCCGAACCCAGAATTCGATTCTTTCAGGGCAAAATATAATTCCAAGTACGCCAAGTATTCCCTGAACTACTATGAGATGGCTAGGAACATCGGCCATAAAATTCTTCGGGAAGAGGGATTCTCGTATTTCCCGGTTTATTGCCCGAGATGGTACAGACAACCAACTGATGCTTATGGCGTGGATGGACCTGGAGCTAAAGCAAGGTCACCAATCCGTCGAATGTTCAAGTCCATCCAGATGTGGTTATTAAGCGCACAAAAGCTTCTTGAGCCTCCAATGGGAGCCGATCCCTCGGTTGGTGGTGGGGTTTCCAACAACGGGGTAGGGACAACTCCAAATTTCTTGACGATGATTCCGGGTGGGCCGGATGGGAACAAGAAGTTTGCCCCCATCTACGAACTAAACCCAGCGATGTTGACCCCGATAAAGGAGTACATCCAAGAATGCTCTATCGAGATTGAAAAGATTTGCCGAGCCGATGTCTTCAGGAGATTCGGGAACGACGAGAGGAAAACACCACCTACCGCAACCGAAGTACTTCAGAGGGTTCAAGAGGATAGTAGGGTCTTGGGCCCTATTTTTGGAGCTTTTAATTTTGACTGGCTCCAACCCATGCTTCACGACCTGTTTTACTTGATGGTTGAGGACAGAGTTATTCCTTCGGCGCCCCCGGACTTGCATGGGACTCCGTTGAGGGTTGAAGTCATCTCCCGAATCGCTATCGCCTTGAAACAGGGAGACATCAACGCCTTGAACGCTGGAATAGGGGCGGCTGGACAGATCGCCCAGGTGAAAGCCCAACCAGGGACGGAAAGGCTCAATGGGGATGAAGCCCTGGATTACACTTTCAGGCTTTTGAACCTTCCCCCGAAACTGCTTTACAGTGAGGCGCAGGTGGCTAAGATACGTCAGCAAATGACGCAGATTCGGCAAGCGAAACAACAGGCCGCACTTGCCGAACAACACTCCAAGACCGCGAAGAACTTAGGTCAGGCAGATGTCGGGGGGGATAGTAGCTTGCTTCAAAAAATAATGGAATCTCAAGGAGGTGAGGGTGCTACCTGAACAGGTGCCGAACACGCCAGAAAACATGGTCGGGGTTCAAAGGCTGGAAGAGAACAATAAAGCCTTAAAGTCGGCAATGGGGACAAAAGAAGGCCGACTCGTTTTCTCGGAAATGTTCAAACTTTTTTACATGTTCAAGTCGCCCCACAACGATCACGGGGCCAAGACGTCCTTCCAGTGCGGTCAGCAAAGCGTTTGCCTCTGGTTCCGTGAATGGATGAAAACCGCTGGAATTTATGAGCTTTATCAACTCATGGAGAAGGAGGACATGGAACGTCAAGAGCATTGGGATGGCGTGTTGAAAAATCTAGTGGAAAAACCACAGGGAAGGAAGTAACGTAATGACAGAAGAAAAACAAGGCGAAGTCGCATCGGTTCCCCCGGCAGGGGGCCCTTACGTCCCGCCGCCAGAATCGGTAGCCCAACCTCCAAACCCCGCTACCCCTCCGGTCCAACAGCCTAAAGTTGAAATACCGCCGACTCAGACGAGGGTGCAGACGCCCCCGCCTCCGCCGCCGGTAGCAAAGGTTGAGACTCCACCGAGTACTCCGCCTGCCTCAACTCCACCGGCTGATTCTGGGACCACGGGGTTATTGGGTAATCTAGAAACCCTCAAACCAACCCTCGCATCCCTCAAAATTCCTGAAGGCGTACAGTACGACCAGGAATTCCTGTCCGGTATCGTTTCGACCTCTTCGACGCTTGATGAGGCTCAGAAACGGTTTGACACGGCTCACTCTCTTGTTGTGAAGATGCAACAGGGGTTAGTGGCCAAAAACTCAGAATGGATTTCGAACCTAAAACAGGACCCCGAAGTTGGGAAAGCGAATTGGGAAGCGAGTTTGGATCTGTACCGAAAAGGTGTCGTGGAAGAGTTTGGCAAGGAATTCGCTGAAAGCCTCGCCAAAGGGAAACTCGACGCCGAACCGAACTTCTTCAAAGCTGTTGTCAGACGGATGAGGGCAAAGACCCCAAAACCCGTGGTACAAGGTGAACCACCCGCCCCTGCGAGTGAGGCACCGAAGACCACAGAGGGATTTGCCAAACAAGTTTATTCGGGAATGGCAACAGGATATTCCAAAGTACCAGTGAAAAAGGGTCCGACCTGGTAAGAAATCCGAAAGGATTTAACCATGGCAGGACCGATTACGGGTATCAGTTATCCGACCCAGGTCGAGGTCGCTAAGTCATACGGCCCCGGTGGGAAAGAACTGGTTCCCTTTATCGCCGCTTTAAACCAGGACAACATGAACCTCTATGTGGAGCCCTACATTCCGGGCAATACACAAGGGGGTTATCTCTCCGAAGCCGAGAATTACATGCCTCTTCCATCAGCGGCGGTGGATGGCGTCGGACAGATTCCTAACTTCAACACTTCTCAACAGAATTTCGATACCTACGCTCGGGTTCCCGACGTGTTCGAAATTCCCTGTTCCACCCTCGATGAGTTTAAGGACAAGGAATACTACCGTCTCCGTCAGGTGATGGGCCGTATTCGGGCGATGGGTCACAAAGTCGCCCAGATGTTCTTCTACTCGTCCCTGGCGGTCAACCCGTTGGAGTTCAACGGCCTTGAGGTGAGATACAACCACCTTTCGACCACGAACAGCCCCACGGCGTTGAATACCATCAGCGCGGGTGGGACGAACGCAACTGTCCAAACCTCAGTTTTCTTGGTGGGCTTCAGCCCCGATTCCTGCACCGGGATTTTCAATCCCAACAGCGGGACTCCTGGGACTTACGCCGGTTTCCACCACATTGATGCCGGGATCATCGACTTGTCGAACGCTCCCGACACCGCTGGTGGCACCAATGGACGCATGAGGGTCTATCGGGACTACTTCGAGTACAAAGGCGGTCTTGCTGTTCCAGACTGGCGCTTTGTGCTTCGGGGTTGCAACTTCGATACGACCGACTTGGGCTCCACGAACCCCCAGACCGACGTGAAGTACTGGTTTGAGGAAATGCTTGGCCGTATCCCGAACAGCAACAACGTTCCATACGAGCCAGGTATCTCCTTGCCCCGTCCGACGTACTGGTGGTTTTTCAATCGGTCGATGAAGCGTTACATCGGCCATAACCTGCTCAATACCATGATTTCGGGCGCTGGCATTCGGTCTGAGAATGTCCGCAACCCCGAGAACATGTACATGGGCGCATTCGAGTATGGCGGGGTTCCGGCTGGTATCTGTGATACCATTACCGACACCGAAGCCATAGTCGGCTCATAAGGGAGGAAACCAACATGAGAGCAAATTATTTAAATCAGTTCGTTCCTCCAACGACCTCCACCTTAGTTACGCCGATCACATCGACGCAACTATTGTCGCAGATCGTTTCGCGCCCTGCGGCGACCACCCACCCGGAAGATACGCTTGATCCGATTGGGTTGTTCGTCCAATGGAGCGCAATCACCCTGGCTGGGACCAATACGTATCGGTTCCAGGTTCAGCAATCCTCAGATAACGCCGGGACAACGAACATTTTGTACGTTGCGGATACCGGCGCCATGGGGATTACCGATCCCAGGTTGGTGAACAATTCGTCCCTATTTTTGGCGATTGACTGGAACTTGGTCACTCAGCCATACTTAGGGGTGAACTTGACGCTCGCGGGTAACGGAACGCCGTCCATCTCAATTCTGATGGCCTGTCTACTCAATACCAGCGACGTGCCTCGCTTCACCACTGTTGCCGCAAACTACACGCCCTAAACCAGCGAGTAGATTACTTGGGTGGGAGGGCCTCAAAACCCTCCCATTCATTTTCAAGGAGATGTAAATGTTAAAAGTTATTGAAAAATCCACCGGGAAAGTAATCGAGATCAACGACGAACTTCTCGATGACAAAAATCTTGTGATGGATTACAAGACGAAAGAAGGAAAAATTCTGAAAATAAGCGAAAAAGAATATCGCCAGCGCTTATTCGACACAGGTGGTTATACAAACCACCAAACCTGGAATCAGGGTCACGAAGGAACTCCCGCCTCTTATGCCGCCCAGAAGGAAGCTGTTTTGAAATACAAACATTTTAATCCACGGTTTCACGCAATTCCCGCCAAAGCCTCAACCAAAGCCGAAACCAAAGATGAGACCAAGGAGGGAACCAATGCCTGAGAAAATTCGGATTCGGTACAAGGATTCCCACCCGTCTTGGCCGGGGGATGTCGCTTCTTTCAACGGTCATAACCAACCCGGAGGCTTTCATGGCCCGAAGTACCCTGGATACGAGGAAGACATACCAGGCGATTTTCTGGATGATGTCGTAAAGGAAATTGACTACCGCAACCCCGACAAGAGCATCGAGTCCATCACGAAGATGGAATACCGCAGGCGGATTTACGAGACGGGCGGGTATCACCGTCAACCCGGACAGAAGTTCCACCAACCAGCGCCTCCCCACATTCCCCAGAACAAAACCATGCTGAAGATGTACGTTCCTCCCCGCAAACTCGAACCTTCCGAGATGGAAGAGTTCTTGTGGAAAACGAAGGTGGCCACCCTGTTGTTCGCCGAATTCAGCCCGTTGTGCATGGAGTTCGTCGGGCCCATTCCTGAAGACGCTTTGGCGCTTCTGAAGAAGAAGGCCAAGGAAACCGGGAGTCCGACTTACATCAATCTGCTCAAGGGTCCTGGCAAAGAGCAGGTGAAGACCCCCGACCCGATCAATCCCGAGAAGAAAGGTTCGATGCCCACGGATGCTATCGACATCTCGAAGATGGACGAGATCAACGCGGTCAAGTACGTCAAGGAATTGACCGACATCAATATGCTGTCGGACTATTCGGCCAAGGAGGCCAAGCGGTCCCGTCCTCGGGTGGCGTTTGCCATCGAGGAAAGGATTGCCGACCTCAAGCATTCTGCCGTCGTTGCGGCTGGACAGGCGGCTAACGTCTAATGCCATACAAGTCAGACGCTCAAAGACGTTTTTTCCATAGTGCGGGAGCGAAGAAGGCCGGAATCACTTCCGCACAGGTGGCTGAGTTTGATTCGGCCAGCAAAGGCAAGAAATTGCCCGAGAGAGTGAAAACCAAAGAAGTTATGGGTCACAAACACCACCACTCAAAAGGTTAAGGAGGCCGTTATGAAAGAGCATTACCAACCCAAGGGCGGAAAGCACATGGGGAAGTACGAACCCAAGACCGGGAAACACATGGGCACATTCCACCCCGATGCGGGGAAGTCGGAGAAGGTTCACCACACCGGACACGGACATACCCATGAGAAGGCTGGGGATGGCCACATGACCAAGAGCGTGAAGTTTGACAAAGTTCCTCACGCATACTAATCGTGAATGAACAGTTCCACAGAAATCGCAAACCAGGCACTCCTGAATCTTGGGAGTGCCGCCGAACTTCAGAACTTGGATACGGACAACACCAAGGAAGCTCGGGTCATGCGGAGGCTCTACAACAACTACCGTAGAACTCTCCTGTCTTTGTGGGACTGGCCTTTTGCCACCGTTTTCCAACAAGCGGCTCTCGTAAGTTTCTGGCCTACCCCTCAGTGGGCCTTTGCCTATCAGTACCCCTCTTCCTGTTTGAAGTTCACCCGAATCTACAACTACAAGAACACCGACGACATCATGGACAAGATTGAGTGCGTCCAAGGGAATGATGGGACTCAGAGACTTCTCTACACGAACTTCGGTCCCCCGAACCTTCTTCCGTCAAACAATCTAGTTCCAACTTCGGCGGCAAACGTCTCCACGACAAACTCGTTGCCGATCCCGGTACTGCAATACGTCACCGATGTCACGAATGTTTTAATCATGCCTCAGTTGTTCAAGGATGCCCTGGCCTTGGTCATGGCCGCTTATGCCGCGCCTTCGCTTCCAGGAATAGGGCAAGTGGACTTCAGGGAAAAGAACCTTCAGTTGGGCTTGTCGGTCTTGTCAACGGCGGGAGCCCAGAACATGAACGAAGCCTATATCACTCCCGAAAAGAGAAGTTTGATCGAGAAGGCCGCATTGGGTGGTGGACTGTGTATTCCTATTTCATCGGTCTGGAACCCAGTGCCCGAAAATTGGACACCCTGAGATGAAGGGTACGCTTTCAAAACTCCACTGGACTACCGGGGAATTAAGGCCGGATCTCTGGGGCGCCACCGATCTTACTAAGTACCAAGCCGGACTAAAGAAACTCCTTAACGGTTTCGTCAATAAAGCTGGCGTTCTTTTAAACTGCCCAGGTACAGAGACGATCATGCCGGGTAAGTTCCCGACCAAGACCACTCGATCAATTCCATTTAAGTTTTCCTTCAACCAGCAATATGTTTTTTTGTTTGGTGATAAATATATGCACATCATTGAGGATGGGGTTCCGGTTTTCAATCAGTTCCCTGTTCTCAGCAACTATCAATATCCAGGATTTATAAATACGCTCCCCAATGCCGCCAACCCAACATTGGTGATGAACAATGGTTCTGGGGGCGGAATCACCGGTTCTCAAATTGCCAATGGAATGTTGGTTCAAATTCAGCCATCCAACTCAACACTGAGCCCGAACGTTTCAAGAGATATTCCACTTGCATCAAACGACATGTCTTTGTTTTTTTATAACCGTTGGTTCATTATCCAAAATGTTAATATTCAGGCCGGGAACACATCTTTCACCCTCACCGATTTAAACGGAAATCAAATTTCAACTGTTGGGCTGAGCGCTTACAACAATAACTTGAGAATAAGGACAGTTTATGAATTGACCACGCCATACGCTCACACGGATTTAGCGTTGCTGAATTTCGCTCAATCATTCGACATCGTTCAGCTCAGACATCCCGATTATGCCCCTCAAGAGTTAAAGCGGATAACGAACAGTCAATTCACGATTACCACAAAGAATTACTTCCCCACTCAATTCCAGGGAGCGAACAGTTTGGCCGCAAGTGGTGGAGAGTCAGGGCCGAATTATTATTACAAGGTAACAACGTACAACAAGACGACAAAACAAGAGAGTTTGCCTTGCCCGATAGCGCTTCAGACGAGTGTTTTTCAACAGAACATTCTGACAGCTCAATCGCTTAATCACACAGGCGGTGGACAAGTAATAAGGCTCTCACTCGTTTCCGTTTCTGGGTTGGCTGTAGGTGAGCCAATTCAGGTTTCAACACCGATTATTTATACAAACCCTTCAGGTCATCAATTCACATGGCTTTTCCCAGGAACGAACTATTCGATTTTCGCTTTGGACGCCGTTTATAACTTCATAGATATTTTTGTTGGCGATCAGTACCCAGTGGCGACATTAAGCTTCAATTCCGGTGGATATGTTTTCGCCAACGCATATTCATCGACTGCCCTTCAAATTTTGTCGATTGGGAACGGGAACCCGATGTTGATAACCACCAGGGGACCGCATGGGTTGGTAAATGGGCAAGAGGTTACGCCACAAGGAACGGGTGTTTTTGGATTGGATGGACTGACTTTTAACGCAACGGTTCAATCGCCTACGACTCTTTCATTGAACGGCGTAGATGGGTCCAATTACGATTTATCCGGCTTTGTTCCGAGTGACTATTCAATAATTTCTTCAACGGTCATCATTT
>Ga0335069_10014961_pt1 | contig 10850 bp, 8 predicted proteins | sample Lox_Sample_11_FD_206714 | JGI IMG/M metagenome (GOLD analysis project Ga0335069, IMG submission 206714) | Soil microbial communities from Loxahatchee National Wildlife Refuge, Florida, United States - Lox_Sample_1.1 | ecosystem: Environmental > Terrestrial > Soil > Wetlands | place: USA: Florida... | reverse complement strand
TCTTGATCTAATCGTTAGTGTCGCTACTGCCAGACCCCTTTCCGGGTCCCATCTTCAATTCCACGTCCTTAACAATATCTCCTGCGGAATTGACCACCACCAGGTGATGATCCAGTTCGCTTACCTCAGTCGTATCCACCGAGGGGTTCTCTTTCAGGTTACGGACAGTCATATAGGCTAAGACCTGGTTGTCGATGTTCCTGACGCGAAGCGAGCCTACAAACCCGGCGATATCGACGATGACTGCTGACTTCAAAGCCGTGTCGTCATAAGGACTGGGGATGATATACAAAGTGGTCTTGGCATTTGTAGGAAACTTCCCGGGCCCAACGTTCTTCCATTGATTCGGATCAGGAATAGTGACAAAAAGTTCGTTAGTTCCGCCAAACGCAAAAAGAGAAGGAAAACCGGGGAGTGCCAGGTCATGGGAGTCCCCGCTTAACGGGACTACCTGGAAACTCCACGAAGCCGTTACCTCTGTACCGGATGTGGTATCCGTACCTGTCGATCCCACCTGTCGGTATAGCTTGACAAAAGTCCCATCCTGGCTGATTACTGAGTGGTGGACCGCCCAAAAGAGAAAGTGACCAACGGCTCTGCCGCGAACTAGGGTTCCCAGATCTTGGGAGGGAACGGGTGTAGGAAGAATCAAGAGAAGAAACAATGCAAGTCCCACAAGTAACCGTCTGCTTTTCATGAATTTCTCCTTGATGTTCTAGGGTCTGATCCGGGAGAATTTGGTAACGGCCTCAGCCGTTGGGCCCGGTTCAGTCGGTTCCAAGCTGTTTCTCATCACATTAAACACCAAGGCAATGGAAAAGTTGCGTGCCGTAACGAATGGGCGTCAGACACGGCTAACTTCTTCTGCTTTCATTGCTTACTGCCCCTGTTTTTGTAAGAGATCCACCGGTGAGGATTTGCCGTCGGGTACGGTCTTCTACTATATGCCCCCTTTTGTAAATGATGTTACGGTTTCGGAATTGTGACCCTCCGGAGTCAATCCAAAGGCTTCTCCTCAGGGGGCTTCAGGCTGCGGAAGTCACGGAACAATAGCAGGTCATAGACGATCTTCAATCCCCCGGCCAAAAAGAAGGGAAACCCAAGGAGGGCAGGAAGGGCCATGAACTGCCCGCTCAATGCTGGGGCAAGAGACGCCCCGACGGAACGAGCCACGTTGGTTACTCCAGAGGCAGCGGACCGTTCGTCAGGACAAACCACTGCCATGGTGTAGGATTGGCGCGTGGGCACATCCATTTGTGAAATGCTGAATCGCAGGAGCAGGACAAGGATTGCTAGCCAGGCGTGAGGCATCAACGGCACAAGGATTAGCAGGATGTTAGAAGGGATATGCGTAAAGACCATTGTGTTGATCAGGCCAATTCTCGCGGCGAGACGAACTGATAAAAGCGATGAAATACCGGCCAGGAGGTTTGCACCGAAGAAGATACTGCCGAGTGTGGCCGGGGCCAGGCCAAACTTGACATGAAACCAATAAGCCATGATGCTTTGCACTATGAACCCCCCTGCGAAAGCATCCAGTGCAAACAGTCTGCTTAGGTGAATCACCACTTTGCGGGATTGATGTAACCCTAATAAGCGCTTACCGGAAGCTCCCTGTAGGATTCGCACAGTTTCAATGGCTGGCGAAAGACAAGCAAACAACAGGACAAGCAGAACTCCGATTGCCGAGTAGGCGATCAGGATTGCCCGGTAAGCCGCAAGTAAAGAGACCTCGGCAACCTGCAAGGAATGAATCAGGCCTCCGCCCGCCAGAGCTCCCAAGGCTGTGGAAAATGACCCGACCAGGTTGTACCAGGCGAAAACCCCGGTGCGTTTCCGACTTGGGACAAGCTGCGATAAGGCCGCTTGCTCGATAGAAAGAAAGGGCCCGATCTCGTTGCCGCTGGGACTGATTATTCCGACTATAGCTGCCAGTGTTAGAAGCCAGAAGTTGTCTGTAAATGCAAAGGTCACACTGGCCAGGATCATCAGGGCGGCGCCAACGATCAACATGAACCTTCTGCCAATGTGGTCAGCAACCGTAGTGATCCACAGCGATATCGCTACGTCGCCTGCCAGTGTCAAACTGAGCAATAACCCGATCCTCTGATCAGTCAGACCAATCTGCGCCAGGTACAAAGCCAGCACGATGGATAAGAGACCATATGCAAACAACCGGCTGATTCTGGTGGCAAAAAGAAGGGCGGTGTCAGTCCCCGGTAATTTCATTCAGGGTGTTCGTTGTTCGCTCAGGAAGCAGGCTCAGACAGATTCTATACATTTTATCTTGATGTCGTGAAACCAAACTCCTGAATCTTGCACTTATTTCGATGATAGCTGGAACTTTTTTCCTTCCGTTGCGTACAGTTAGCACAGGGAGAATGTTGAAATGGAGGTGCCTTTTGGCCAAAAAAAGAGTTTTTACGATCACTTTTCTTTCCACGGTAGGTTTGATTTTGTTCCTGGGAGGTTACTGGGTTTTTGCGGCTCTTTTCTCGGTGGATAAAACCATTCCAGCTGAAAAATTGGCGAAAGCAGAAAAAGGATCCATTGCCAAGTCCGTGGTTGCTACCGGCAAGGTTGAGCCTCTGTCAAAAGTGGAAATAAAGTCTAAGGCCAGTGGAATCATCAAATACCTTTATGTAAACGTAGGTGACAAGGTCAAAGAAGGTCAACTCCTGGTCGAGCTGGATAAAGAGGCTTTGGATGCACAATTGAAGGAAGCCCGGGCCGTGTTGAGAGCTTCTGAGGGTCAATTGCAGGAATTGTTGTCACAGGGAAAGACCTTCAAGGCCAGTTTATACAAGGCTCAACTCGAGGCTGAATATAAAGACCACGATTTTCTAGTAACGGAGTTCGCTCGTCGCAAGGAATTGTTCGGCCAGGGCCTGATTCCACGCTCAGAACTCGATTCCTGGGAACAGAAGTTAAAAGCGTCTGAAATTACAAAGAAGTCGTTGCAGGCAGAAGTTACAGTCAGAGAGGCCGAGATCGAGCATAACAAGAAGACGATAGAAAAGGCCCAGGCAGAAATCGTACAAGCCCAAGCCCAATTGGAAAGGGCTGAAGAGAATCTAAAGTATGCCTCTATTCGTGCCCCCATCAGCGGGATTGTGTTGAGCCGGGAATTGGAAGTCGGCGATGCAGTTTCCTCAATCCTGCAGTTAGGCTCCAATGCCACCCTCATCATGACCCTTGGAGATGTGCAGGAAGTATACGTGAAAGGCAAAGTGGATGAGACCGACATTGGCGTTGTACAGGTTGGCCAGCCCGTTAGGATAACTGTGGACGCCTACAAAAAGAGAACTTTCGAAGGAAAAGTTTTCCGCATTGCCCCCATGGGTGTCGAAAAAGACAATGTCACCCGGTTTGAAGTCCGGGTTTCCATTCTCAATGATATTGACTTGTTAAAAGCCAATATGAGTGCCAATGCTGAAATTGTTTTGGAAGAGCACACCAATGTCCTCCTGATACCGGAAAGCTCACTCATTTACAATGAAAAGCGAGACACCTTCGTGGAGGTTCCCGATTCCAATGCAAGAAATGGACGACGCCAGATCCCTGTCAAGATTGGATTGGGGAACGGGAGTCGCGCGGAAGTTCTGGACGGTCTGAAACTGGGTGATCAAGTGGTATTACAGTAAGGCAAACGAGTCAGGGAATACTGAAGGGTCGCGTGGGTGACTGCTGTTACCCGTCGCGAATGGCCCCGGCAGAGCGGGCCGACAAGAACGCATCCTCATGAGAGGGTTTTAAGGAGCCTGGTAGATGGATTTGATTCGACAGACCTGGATGACCTTGAAGGCCAACAAGACTCGCAGCTTCCTGACCATGTTCGGGATTGCTTGGGGGTTGATTTGCCTGATCCTCATGACCGCCATTGGGGAAGGCATGTGGGTCGCCCAAAAACGGAAAGCTGCGAGCCTTGGGCAGAATATCATGATTGTCTGGGGCGGAATGACGAGCAAAGGTGGCGAAGGGGTTCGGGCGGGGCGCAACATCCGCCTAACTTTGGAAGATTATTTCACGTTGAAAAGTGAAGCCTCTTACCTTCAGCGGTTGAGTCCCGAGATTGAACGTTACTTGCCGGTCCGATCAAGTCTTAACAACGGCAGTTTTAGCATTCATGGAATTTTCCCCGATTACATGCAGATGCGAACGATTGAAGTGCACCCGGATGGGAGAGTTATCCATGAAGGGGACAATTCTAATGCACAACGTGTCTGTATTTTGGGCGATGAAGTCAAAACCCAGCTGTTTGACAAAACAAACCCGGTCGGTCAAACCATCAGCATTGGCGGATTTCCGTACCTTGTCATTGGCGAGCTGGTGCACAAGGATCAAAACAGCAATTACAGCGGCCCCGATGCGCAGATGATTTATGTCCCCTTTTACTCGGTGGCCAAGGACTTTCCGATTCCAGATGCTTCGGAGGGGAAGTTTCAGATCAGCAATTTGATTCTCCAACCCAAAAGCGAAAGTCTGGGGGAAGCAGCCGAATTGCAGGTGCGAGCCATATTGGCGAAGTATAAGGATTTCGATTATCTAGATAAAGACGCTCTACCCATCTGGAACACGATTACCGGGGCAAAATTTATCCATAAACTATTTTCCTCTATGAGAGTCTTCCTGGGGACCGTTGCCGTCGTCACTCTTATTTTGGGAGGCATCGGCATCATGAACATCATGCTACTGACGGTCCAGGAAAGAACACGTGAAATAGGAGTTCGCAAATCCATCGGAGCGACCAGCCGGGACATTTTGCTGCAATTCTTTGCCGAGGCCATGACTCTAACTTTCAGCGCCGGCTTGGTGGGGATCGGTGTAGGCTGGGGGATCTGCGCCTTGTTTAACCTTCTACCCAAGATCGACTTTTTTGCGGGATTGATCGTAACGCCTGAAATTGGGCTGATGGCTTTCGGGTTCCTGATATTGGTGGGGGTTCTGTCGGGGATTTACCCGGCTTTTATGGCATCTCTGATCAATCCTATTGAGGCCTTGAGGTACGAGTGATGATTTGGGAAGTCTCCAAAAGAGCATTCTTGAATCTCGTCGCGTATAGGAAGCGATCCGTGATGACCATCCTGGGTATTACATGGGGGATTGCCTCGTTTATTCTGTTGGTGGCTTATGGGGATGGATTTAGTCGGGCCATGATGCTGGGGTTAAGTTATTTTGGCGACAACGTGGTCGTGCTCTGGAACGGGCAAACCTCCATGCAGGCCGGGGGGGCCAAGGCCGGGCGACCAGTGCAAACGACCCCCGGCGACGTGGAGGCTATCCGCCAGCGAGCCACTTTGGTGAAACGAGTCAGTCCCGAAAACTTCGATTATATGCAGTTTCGATGGGGAGATCGGATGGCCAGTGCCGGGGTGCGCGCTGTCAATCAGGAATATGGAGTGATCCGAGGCATGTTCATCAGCGAAGGCCGTTTCCTGAACGCGGATGATCTGGCTAATATGCGCCGAGTGGTCGTCCTCGGCTATGATCTCAAACAAAAACTCTTCAGCCGCTCCCCCGCACTGGGAGAAGACGTCTCCATCGCAGGGGTTCGGTTTGCGGTCATCGGAATCTTGAAGAAGAAAATTGCCATCTCCAACTATTTCACCCAGGATGATATGTGCGGCATGATTCCCATCAACGTTATGGGGACCATGAGGGACATCCGATACAACAGTGTCTTAGTGTTTCAGCCCGTCAGTGGTCCCATGGAGGAAAAGGCGGTCCGACAAGTGATGACTGTCATGGGTGAAATTCATAAATTCAACCCCAAGGACGAGAAGGCCCTGTTTCCACAACGTTTCAGCATGGTTTTTGGGATCATCAACGGTCTCAACACCGCGGTCAAGGTTCTCATGATTATTGTCGGGTTCTTCACTCTTGCCGTGGCCGGTGTCGGCATTATGAACATCATGCTGTTTTGTGTCCAGGAACGGACTCGAGAGATCGGCTTGTTGAAGGCCCTGGGGGCTCATCGATGGCACATCAAGCTTCAATTTTTGGGTGAGGCGTTGGCCATGACCATCATTGGCGGAATTGTCGGCTATTTTGTGGCAGGCGGAATTGCCTATGTTGTCGGGGCCATTCCCTTCTTGAGCGAAGTATTCGAAGACAAAAGTCGTCAGGGGGATATATACCTTTTAGTCGATAGCCATTCTTTCATCGTTTCTTTTGGCACTCTCTCCATAATCGGCTTGTTGTCCGGACTCTGGCCGGCTCTGAAAGCTGCCCGCCTGAATCCGGTTGAAGCACTCAGATATGAATGAAGGCCTGGTTCACTGCTTTTCCCTCTCCCGTTCGTCTCCTTTCCAACACTTTCAATCCGGTTTGTGGCATCGCCTGGCACTCATCTTAGTCGAGTAAAGAGTTAGTGGGTCGTGACAAGTCATAATTGGGGACTCTGTCAGGAACCCAGTGCTTAACGTGGAAGATCCAGCAATGTTCCCGTTTGGTATTTGCAAAAGTGGATGACTTCGGTCAAACTCGCCCGTAGGTTTTGCAGCAGTTGCTTCTTGGTAGGTTCGGTAACCTCCCGAACAAGGTTCACGTCCTTCTCCACATTGTTGGCAAACACTCGCAAAGATGGCCCATGACCCTTTCAAGTTCACTACTGCGGATGGAAGAGTTGCAGTCTTATCGATGAATGTGGGAGCCGCACTCCGTGCGGCGATTTGCTGCTGGGATGAACGACCGCCGGAGTCGCTGCCCGAGGTCGGCTCCCACATTGAAAGCCGGCTTTTCACAAAAAAGGAGGCAAGCAATGATACCCAAGAAATGTTTTAACCGCCGTGAGTTCCTGGGCTCAGCAGCTACGACGCTGGCCGTTTCAATTGTGCCCAGGCATGTTTTGGGAGGGCCCGGATACGTCGCTCCGAGCGATAAGATCGCCTTGGCTTACATCGGTTGTGGCACCCAGGGATTAAGGGAAATGATGCGAGTAGTCGCAAATCCTGAAGTCCAAATAGTTGCTGTCTGCGATCCCGAAAAAGACAATACCAATTACGTGGACTGGTCCCCGAATGACATTCGAGACAGCGTCAGGGAACTCTTAGAGAATCCCACGTGGGGTGAGGGAGTTAAAGGGATCCGGGCAGGTAGAGAGGTTGGGAAAGAGGTTGTAGAAACGTACTACGCCAAAAAGAGATCCTCAGAAAAGTATAAGGGATGCTCCACTTACGCTGATTTCCGGGAATTATTGGAAAAAGAAAAGGATTTGGACGCAGTCAAGATAATGACCCCGGACCATCTGCATGCGACGATTTCCATTGCGGCCATGAAGAAGGGGAAACATGTCGTCATGCATAAACCACTGGCGAATAGGGTATCTGAAGTCAGGTTGGTGGTTGAAACCGCTCGTAAGACCGGAGTTGCCACACACTTATCTGCATGGGGACACTCGATTGACAGCGTGAGGGATATGATCAAGGATGGCGCCATTGGCACGCTTCGGGAAGTACATAACTGGACAGACAGACCCTTTTGGCCTCAATTTCAAAGCCTTCCCACGGACCGGCCGCCGGTTCCTGCCAGCTTTGATTGGAATCTGTGGCTGGGGCCTGAACTCGATCGTCCCTACCACCCTAATTACACACATGCCGTATTTCGCGGCTGGTACGACTTTGGAGGTGGGTCTATAGCAGACATGGGTAATTACAGTCTGTGGCCGATCTTTATGGCGCTGGACTTGCCAGTCCCAAGCAGCATCGAGGCAACTCCTAGTTCTTACGTTGAAATAGTAGATCAAATAAGCGCCGTTAAGATGAATGACTTTTCTTTCCCGAATGCCTGCAGAGTTCGCTTTAAGTTTCCGGCACAAGGAAACAGACCTCCCTTGAGCTTATATTGGTATGACGGGGGAATGAGGCCATTTACTCCTGAAGAACTGGAAATCGACAAGAAGGCCATGCCTGCGACTGGCACAATGTTTGTCGGTGATAAGGGAACAATTCTCGACGGTCGGCTCATACCCGAGAAGAGGATGAGTGAATATCAGGGGGGAAAGGCGATTTCGCAGCAAGAGCGCAGACGTGGCGGACCCAGAGACAATGATTGGATAATTGCCTTTAAAGGTGGGAAACCTTCCCCAGGCAATTTCCTAAACGCAGCAGCGTGCTCGGAAACCATTTCCCTGGCGGGCGCTGTAATACGATTTAGTAGAAGAAACTTCCGTGAAGGCCAGACCACTCCGCCATTGGAGTGGGACGCTCAAGATATGAAATTTACCAATTTGGCCGAAGCGAACCAATTCCTGTATCGCGAATACCGACAAGGATGGAAACTGTAAAGGAGAACGTCAATGCAGAAGATTTCAAGAAGAGAGTTTCTCGAAAGAAGCGCAATGGGCGTCGCAGTTGCCGGGTGTTTGTCCGCGGGAACTTCGTCGCTTGGTGCCGATCCGCTTGGTATTCCCATCGGGTTTCAAATTTACCCGGTCAGAGAAAAGTCTGTGAAAGATTTTAAAGGTACGCTCCAGGAAATGGCTGCGGCAGGCTACCGGGCAATCGAACTGTGCTCTTTTTCCGGTTACGATGATTTCAGCCCTCTGGCAAAAATGAAAGCTCCCGAAGTTCGCCAAACTCTAAAGACCGTCGGCTTGCACTGCGAAAGCTGCCATTACACCCCTGAGGAACTCAAGACCAGTCTGGAGGACAGGGTCAATTATGCGAAGGAACTTGGGCTGAAGTACATGATTCTTTCGAGCTTCGGCCTCAAGCGGGATGCCACACTCGATGACTGGAAGCGAGCTGCCAACGATTTGAACAAGGCAGGAGAGAAGACGAAACAGGCGGGAATCCAGCTTGGCTATCACAATCACGACATGGAATTCAAAGAACTCAATGGCGTACTGATTTACGACGAATTGATGAAGCAGTTTGATGCGAAGCTAATCAAGATGCAGTTTCAATGCGCCGTAGTCAGTATCGGCTATGACCCCGTGACTTATCTTTCGAAATATCCAGGTCGCTTTTGTTCTCTGCACGTCGCAGACTGGTCATCAAAAGAGAAGAAAATGGTCCCCGTAGGCCAAGGTGTTATCGATTGGAAGAAGCTTTTCGTCGCGGCGAAGGCAGGTGGTGTAAGAAACTACTTTGTCGAAATGGACAAGGACTTGATGAAGGCGAGTGTTCCCTACCTTAACGGATTGAAGGTGTAGGTTCACCTTGAGAGTAGCCCAAGACCTTTTCAAGTCAACACGGTCGATGAAAATGATGGAGGGCCCCGCCCCGTCGGGTCCGAGGTCGCGACGGGTGAAAGCAGTCGCTCACGGGACCCTCCACCAGACTCCAGAGTCCGCCAACGGCGGACGATACTACCGGTGATTAGAACGCATAGCTAGTACACTAGGGGGTACCCCGGACTGGGTGCCCGTCATTCCATTGGCGGGATTCTCAGAGGAGGTGTGGAGGAGCCCTACCTACTTCTTCTGTTCGCCCAGCGATTGGACTACAGTTTGCTTTTCTTGAGCACCACTACTCTCCGATTTCAGCTTCTCAAACAAATCAAATTCGGACTTGGATTTTTCCTTGTTTCCCAGTCGCTGATAAACCAGGCCCAGGCGGTAGTGGGGAGCAGGTAAGTTGGGATTGGCCCGAATCGCCTTCTCGAAGGACTGGACACTCTCTGTCAACCGACCTTCTGTCTGTTCAATAATCCCCATCTGAAGGTAGGCTTCCGCAAAATCGGGATTCAAAGACAATGCCGTTTTCAAATAGGCCTTTGCGCCTTGGTAGTCCCGCGTCGATTCCGCCTGGGCCTCAAGATAGAGCATGTTGCCGTAGTGGTAGTAGGCCCACGGGTCCTGGGGTTTGTTCATCAGATACGCTTTGAAAGCTTCGCGGATGGCGGTTTGCCACTCCACTGCCGATTCGTAAGCCTTCCCCAACAAGTAATAGGTTACCTTCGCAGTGGGTTCAAGTTTGGCGGCCTCCAGCAGGACCTGGATCGCCTGTGCATACTCCCCGGCTAGGAAATAAGCGGAACCCAATCCCACGCGCATTCTCCATGACTTTGGAAAGTCGCGAGCGCCTGCCGAAAAAGCAGTCATGGCCGCGTCGTAAGAAACATACTGCAGCAATGCATAGGCATGATCGTAGCAGTAATCCTCATTTCCCGGTTCTAGTTCAGCGGCCTTCTGATAAGCGAGAATTGCCTGATCCCGAAGTTGCAATTTCTCCCTTGCCTGTGCCAGAAGGTTGTACGCCTCAGCAGCCTTGGCTTGGCCCAGCAGTGGCTCTAAGGTCTGAACCGCTTGTGAGTATTTATCCGATCGAAGATAAGCCAGGGCGAGGTTGTAATTCACATCATAGGATTGGGGATATACTTGTCGGACCTGTTCGAGAATGGCAATAGCCGTTTCATACTGCTGGTGGAGCGCCAGCATTGTCGCAATCTGGAATAATCTTGGATCTTGGGGCTGTAACAGGCCTCGGAGCTTCAGTGTCAACTGTTGGCTTTCGGCCGGATGCTTGAGGATGAGCTGGCATTCGAGCATTCCAGTCAGTGCCGGCACATCTCCAGAATTTATCCGCTCGACCCGTTCGAAATAAGTCAACGCCTCAGCAGGTTCTTGTCGTACGAGGGCTATCAGGCCGAGATTGTAGTTCGCCGCCTGACTGTGGGGGTTCAAGCGCAGTACTCTTTGGAAGGTGCTAGCCGCCTCTCGGTAGCGTTTCTCTTGGAGGTAGGTGGAAGCCAGGTAACCCAGGGCCTGATCGTTTTGAGGTTGAAGCGAAACCGCGCGCAGAAAGTGCTGTTCGGCGCTGCTGAACTGGGCTTGAACCGTATCGATCAGCCCCAACATCACCTCAGCATCTACCAGCCCGGGGTTGAGTTCCAGGGCCTTGGAAGCC
>Ga0335069_10014960_pt1 | contig 10850 bp, 11 predicted proteins | sample Lox_Sample_11_FD_206714 | JGI IMG/M metagenome (GOLD analysis project Ga0335069, IMG submission 206714) | Soil microbial communities from Loxahatchee National Wildlife Refuge, Florida, United States - Lox_Sample_1.1 | ecosystem: Environmental > Terrestrial > Soil > Wetlands | place: USA... | reverse complement strand
CACAATCGGGATCGAAGGGCGACCTCGCAGGGGTTACCTTCGCGGGAACGACCATTGATCGGAACCGGCGCTGCTCGCCGATGACACGACCAACCGCAAGCCGGCTTGCGTTGGCGCCCACTCCCCGTGCGGCTTGCCCAGGGGCCCCGGCCACTATGCCGTCAGCGTGTAGAGCGGATTGAAATCCGACCCGGCTTGTTTGCCCGCCATCCAGCGCAGAATGTAGACCGCCCTCGGGTCGGTGAGGTTCTTGGTGAACTTGTTGGGCACCACTTCCAGAAAGAAGTGCGCCAGCAGGTCTTTGTAGTAATCGATGTCCGGCTCGACAACCACGCAATCAACCGGCGACCCGTCCGGCCGGGTGAGCCTCTTGGCGTTGCCTTGATGAAACGTCAATTGCACGTTCGTCACATCAAACTGCGTCTGTTTGTAACTCAAAGTTGCTCCCGGGTGGAAGACGCCGGGGTTCTTCTCTTCCGCAAACGCTCCCATGCCGGCGGCCTTCACCACATCGTCGATCAGGGTTTCGTCCACGTAAGCGAAGAACCGGTCTTGCGCCATCGCAAATTGCGGATCGTCCCAGATGGGCTGCCAGTAATAGTCAAGCGGGCTCTGGCCGCTCGGCAAGGTGATCTGTGACATGGCCGTCAATAGGTTCAGCAGGCAGGCCGCGACCATCCCGCCGGATTGTTCCATCAGGTTGCCATACCGTGTATCAGCATCAGCGATTCCGCTGGAGATAATCTCGGCAAAGCGCGGTCGCACGCTGCTCAATGTCCGCCAGCTTGCGCCGCTGAAATTCAAATGAGCCGCTTCGGGAATGAGCATCAAGTCGACGACCGCTGGCTTCGCCGGGGAAAGGTCGACGGGCTTCCAGGCTGCGCCCTGGTGACCTTTCGCAGACACGATGACGGTGTAGTTGTCGAAGAGATTGTCGAAGTACGTAAGACCCTTGATAAGCTCTGCCGGGCCGCTGCCATCCACATCGATCTCTCTCCACTCGCTCGGCGGACGTCCGTCGAAAATCCGGGCGGACCACTGCACGTTGGCGGGCAGAGGTTCGCGGGTTCCGTCAAACAGGTTGATCAGAATACTCCCGGTCGGCGTAGCACCCATGGCTTCCTCCTGTCGCAAGGTCTTAGGTCAGGACGTTATCTTTTGGATTCGGGGATCAGGATCATCATACCTGACACTTGCAGCGGATGCCACAATCAGCACGACGCGGGGTGTGCGACATAGAAGTTGGGGTCGCCGCCGTCTCACCAGTAGGCGTCCCGCCCCAGCGCAACCGGAATTATTGTAGCGGCGCTCTATGAGCGCCGACGAGACGGCGGGCATAGACCGCCGCTACAGTGCCAGGCGCGGAACAAGGGGAACATCACGGGAGCGGCCTAACGGCGCGCTGAAGCCCTGCCCTTCCCCAAACCCGGTGAGAAACCCAGGATGGGGCGCACCCAGGCTGACACTGCCAGCGGCCTTCTTCCGCGGTTTCGGAAGCGGCCACAGCAGTGCTGGGCAGTATTCGTCGTTTCGTCTATGCGGTAGGCGGTGGAATCTCGATCTGGGGGATTCGGAAGAGCAGGTCGTTGGAGCCGCCTAGCGAGAGGATGCGAATCCAGAGGAACCCGGTGAAGCCGGCCACTCTCACACCTTCGCCGCCCAGCCGGGAGACATAGCTCCACGTGGTTTCGGCAATCTGCGCCGGCCCCCCTGAGCCATCCACAACCAGCTCCGCGGGGCGCGGCTGCGTGCGAAGCTCCTGGAGCGCTTCCTGCATCTGGGACTGGGACGCGAGGCAGGGTTCGGTGCGGCAGTCGAGCATCTTCTCGACGGAGTAAAGAGCGGTGTAGTTGACCCGATCGACGAACGCCATGTAGAGATGCCGGCTGGCAGCGAGGTAGTGCACGGGGACCATCTCCACGGCCTCGAGGAGTGCGAGGGGAATAAGGTGGGCGCACTCGAGATAGTGCCGGGTTTGGTGGAGGGGATAGACCGGCATCGACCACTGCAAACCCAGGACTTGCGTTACCTGTTCCTCGGTGGCGGCTCCGATATGGCGAAGCCATTCACCCACGCGGCCCGTCCCGGAGTCCTTCTGGGCCTTCAACGCCTGCTTAAGCTGCTCGGGACCGACGTAGCCGCGGGAGAGCATGAGCAATCCCAGGGGAACCCGGTGAGCCGTTGCGGGAGGCGGCGCCGTGGCAGAAAGAAGGGGTTCGACGGCAGAAACCAGCGCTTGCTGGAAGCACTCCGGGCCGCAATACCAATGGCCGTCGAGCGAGGTGCCGCGCGGGGTTTCGAGCCACGCGCGCCACGAACGTCTGCGGCGGGGGCAGGCGAGGGCTTCGCATTGTGGTGTGGACCGGCCTAGACCCATACTGGCCTTCCAACGGTTCGAGAACTCATCGCTTTTCGCTGCATCCAGCGGCTCGTCCTGCGTGCCGGCGCCGATCACCGCCGCAAGGATTCAATCCTCTCCACCGGGCTGACAATCTGCGTGACCCTTAGCCCGTAGTTTCCGTCCACAATCACCACCTCACCTTGGGCGACAACCTTCCCGCCCACCAGAAGCTCCACCGGCTCCGCCACGCTTCGATCAAGCTCAACCACCGATCCGGCGTTCAAGTCCAAAATGCTCCGCAAGGTCATTTGCCGTTCGCCGAAACGCAGCGTGACATCCAGCTCCACATCCATCAGTAGTTCAAGTTTGGGATCACGCACGAGGCCCGAGGCGGGAAGCGGCTCGGCCGGCGCCGTGGGAGAAGTCGCCGGGTCGAGGGCTGCTGCCAGAGCGGGGCTGATCTCGACAATCATGGAAAAGGGTGGAGATTTCGCATTGGCCCATTGCAGGCCGGCCCGGACCACCGGTTCAAAGTGCGGGCACTCCAAGCCAGACCATTTGAAGCTGACCTCGCCGCCCGCCAAGCCTTTGAGAGCCGCCGCCGCTGCGCCCGCAAATTGGCGGAACAACTCTCCCAGCGCGTCGCGGTGGTCATCGCTCATGGGAACGTTGGGGTCCGGCGGTTCCGCAAGCAACAACTGCGCCAAACGGACGGCATCACCTTTCGACAGGACAAACGCCTGTTCTCCGGCAAGATGTTGTGACGCCTCGAAGAGCGCACAAACGCCGTCCGCTTGGAGGGCCTCCCGTTGTGTCGACGCCGCCTCTGCCGACAGTTCGTCTGAGGTGTGCGGCGTGCCCGCCACGTCCTGCAACACGCGGGCGATGCTGTCGGTCCAGGCCTGGAGATACTCTCCCATTCTTGCCGTGCGCGGGGCCGTATTCTCGCTGCTCATGCTTTCTCCTTCGGGGCTGAATCTGACCCGTGAACGCGCTGGCTCACTTGCGCGGCGCGGCGGGTTCCGGCCCGGACCGGATACGCGCCGAACAGCTTTTTGCCGCTCACGAGCAAGTTGGCCGGCTCGTTAGGAGGGCAGCGCAGGTGCAAGATGTTTCCTGGTTCCAGTGCCAGCAACTGCGCTACGCGCACGCGTTTTTCCGGCAGAACCAACTCCAGGGAGAACACACCTTCCTGAAGGTGGTTGCTGATTTGCACGGCGCTATTGGCTGCGCTCCGCTGCTTTCGGTAGGCCCCCTGTTGCGTGAGTTTGCGCAGCAGGGCGTTCGATACCGCCGCCGGCAGAGCCACGTTCAGCATCCCGCGTGCCTCAGGCATGCGAACCTCGAAACTCAGGGAAAGAATTTTTTCGTTGGGCGGCATCAGGCGGGGAATCTCCGCTTGTTGGACGCGCTGTTCGAGCGAGAACTGCACTTCCAGGACCGAGTGCCAGGTAGCTTCCAGTTCCCTCTCAATGACCTTCATAACGCTTTCGAGAATCTGTTCCTCGATCTCCGTAATCTCCCGAACCGTCGCTTCGGCGCGCCCCGGCCCGCCCAGAAGCAGGTCAATCATGGGGAACGCCAGAGGCAAGTCGAGCTCCACCGCGGCCGAGGCTCCCACAGGGCGAACCGTCATGCACACCAGGTAGGTGGCCTCCGGGATGCGCTGCAGGAACTCTCCGTAAGAGAGTTGCTCGGTCGAGACCAGGTTGGCTTCAAAGGGAGCTCGCAAATACGCGCCCAGCGAATGGGTCAAGCTTCGGGCAAAGGTCTCGTGCAACTGACTTACGGAACGCAGTTGGTCCTTGGAAATCCTCGCCGACTGCCGGAGATTGCAAGGCGTACAGGCACGCGCCGCAGTGGCGGCTTTGGGCTTCTCCGCCATCTGCCCCTGCGCGGAGCGAAAAAGCTGATCGATTTCCTCTTGACTTAGAATCTTCTCCATGAAGACTCCATTGCGCGCCGCTGGTCGGCCAGGGGCCTGGTCACAGGCGGTTTAGACGTCTGCAGCAAATCGCGTAGGCGCGCGCGCAGGCGCACGAGCGCAGCCGAGTGAATCTGGGACACGCGCGCTTCACCAACCCCCAGCACAGCACCAACTTCTTTCATGGTGAGTTCTTCGAAATAGTAGAGAGATAGGACCTGCCGTTCGCGCGGCGAGAGATCTCCTACGGCTCGGCCCAGAAGTTCCCGAAGCTCTCCTTCCAGGCACCTCGAAAACGGCTCGTCCTCCACCCGCCCCGCTTTGGCGGCGAGTGTTTCCCGTTCCTGGCCGGAGTCTGTGAACTCTTCCTGCAAGCTGCCCAGGTCAAGTCCCCGCAAGTCGCCGAGGAGATGCTGTAACTCCGGCAGTCCCATCCCCAGCTCCGCGGCCAGTTCCGACTCGGTCGCCGGCCTTCCCAGGCGCACCCGCAAGCGTTGGTGCGCCTCTTCCAAGAGCCGGGCTTTCTTGCGCAGCGGGCGCGGGCTCCAGTCGAGATCGCGCAGGCTGTCCAGAATGGCTCCCTGAATGCGGTGCTTCGCATAGGTCTTGAGCTCCACGTTCTTGGCGGGATCAAATTTGTGGAGAGCTTCGATCAAGCCGAGCGTGCCAGCCTGTACCAGGTCGTCAAGCTGGACGTGCGAGGGCAGACGATCGTGAATTCGCCGGGCAATGTAACGCACCTGTGGAAGCTGCTCCAACAGCAGGCGCTCCTGGTCAAACGCCTCCAGATGTGACACGCACTCATAAGCGTTCTTGGCAGCCTTCATCGTTTTTCCCCTTTCCCTTCAGCCTGACTTCTCACTGCACAATCCCCAAGGACTGGATGGCCACCGTGGCGGGGATCTCCCCGGGCGACAGCACCACCAACCTCGGCAGGAAAGGCTCGAGCAGGCGGCGCAGGTGAAAACGGGTCGGACTGTTACAGAGCACGATCGGCGAGGGAACGACCATCGGTTCACCCAAGAGCTTCTTCATGCCTTCCAGCACGCGGCGAATTAAGGAAGGTTGCAGGGCTTGGCTGGAACGGTTCTGCGCTTGCGGCTCCAGAACCTGCGCAAGCTGTTCCTCCACGGCCGAGTCCAACTGGATGATCGTGAGTTTCCCATCGTCACCCAGCAAAGGTTGCACAAGGGCGCGTCCCAGGGTCTGCCGCACCGCCTCCACCAACAGCACCGGGTTTTTGTTGGTGGCCGCCGTGTCGAGCAGGGTTTCCAGGATCGACACTAGGTCGCGAACGGAGACCTGCTCGCGCAATAGTTGTTGCAGCACCTTCTGCACTTCGCCCAAGGTGAGCAGCTTGGGGACGAGCTCTTCCACCAGCTTGGGTTGTGTTTCGGCCAGGGCATCCAACAGCCGCTTGGTTTCGTGCCGGGTCAGCAGTTCGTGGGCGTGTTGCTTGATGACCTCTGCCAGGTGAGTTGCCAGAACGGAAGTCTGGTCAACCACCGCGTAACCGGCGGCCAAAGCGCGTTCGCGCAGGTTGGGAGCAATCCACTTGGCGGGCACACCAAAAGCGGGCTCGCGGGCGTCGCGGCCCTCGAGGGGCTGCGCGTTAGGTTCGGAACTGATCGCCAGCAAGCCTTCCGGAGCCATCTCCCACCGGGCGATTTCCACACCCCGCAGCCGGATCACATATTCGCGCGACCGCAGTTGTGCGTTGTCCGTGATGTGGACGGGGGGAACAATGAAACCCAGTTGCAGAGCAAGGTGGCGGCGCAGGGCGCGAATGCGAGCCAACAATTGGCCTCCTTGCGCTTGATCGACCAACGGCACCAGACCGTAGCCCACTTCCAAGCTTAGATCGTCGAGGCGCAGGAGTGTCTCCAGTTGCTCCTGAGCTTTTTCGGGAGGCAGGGTTGCGGCCGGCGCGACCGCTTCAGCCGCCTTGGTGGTTGCGGCCGGCCGCGCGCGCCGCGCCACCCACGCCAGCACGCCGGCCATGATGAAGAAGGGAAGCTTGGGCAATCCGGGGATCAGTCCCAGGGTTCCCATCACGCCGGAGGCAATCCACAACGGATGGCTGCGAGGCAGCAGTTGTTGCCGGAGGTCGACGCCCAGGCTGGACTCGGAGGAAGCGCGGGTGGCCACCATCGCGCCCGCTACCGAGACCAGCAGCGAGGGGATCATGGTGACCAGCCCGTCACCGACCGTGAGGATCGTGTAGGTCTTCAGGGCTTCGGTGAGTTGGACGCCGTGGTAGAAAACGCCGATCAGAAAACCCGCGACGATGTTGATGGCCGTGATCAGCACTGTCGCCAGGGCATCGCGTTGGCTGAAGCGCGCCGCGCCGTCCATGGCGCCGTAGAATTCTGCTTCGCGCCCCACCAGTTCCCGCCTTGCCCGCGCCTGGGCTTCATCGATCAGACCTGCTCCCAAATCCGCATCGATCGCCATTTGCTTGCCGGGCAGAGCGTCCAACGTAAAGCGCGCGGTCACTTCTGCAATGCGCACCGCGCCGTGGTTGATGACCAGATACTGAATGGCGATCAAGGCCACAAACAGCACGAAACCGACGATGTAGTTCCCGCCCACCACAAACTGTCCGAAGGCTTCGATCACATGGCCGGCGGCCGCGGCCCCTTCGTTTCCGTGCAGCAGAATGCGCCGGCTACTCGCCAAGTTGAGGGACAGCCGGGTCAAGGTAAGCAGCAAAAGCAACGAGGGAAACACAGAGAACTGCACTGGCCGCGTGATGTACATCGCGACCAACAACACCAGCACTGACGCCGTGAGGCTGCTGGAAAGAAGCAGGTCGAGGATAAAGGTCGGCAGCGGCACAAGCATCACGAACACCAATGCCACCGCCACCATGGGGACGATCCAGTCAGTGGAAAAACCCGCCTTGCGCGGTGCCGGGGTGTCTGCCGGCCTCTTTGTCAATGCGTGCCTTGCCATTTCCTCAGACCTGCGATTCCACAGAAATTGTTATGGCCCAATTGCGAGCTGTTTGTTCCTTGTGGTCGGGAGCCATCCTGTCCCAGACCCACCGAATTCGCCTTGGCGTCCAGCCCAAAACCTGACCGAACCCAAACGCCTCGACGGTCAAGTGTGGTTAGCCCGTTCGGCCGCACCCCCGCCAGCGGGCGTGGTCGGCGGCGTCGCCAGCCGTTGCGCTCGGTAGATGAAGGCGAGGATCTCAGCAACTGCCGTATACAACTTGGCCGGAATGGCCTGCCCAACCTGTGTGGCCCGATAGAGCGCTTGCGCCAGAGGCGGGTTTTCGACCAGCGGAATCCCGTGCCAGCGCGCCTCGCGCTTGATCTGTTGCGCAAGCAAGTTGCGCCCTTTGGCAACGACGACCGGAGCTTCCATCGACTCGGGCCTGTACTCGAGGGCCACGGCATATTCGCTGGGGTTGGTCACCACCACCGTAGCACGCGCTACGTCCCGTAACATCCGGCGCCGGCGCATTTCACGTTGTAGCCGGCGAATGCGCCCGCGAATCGCCGGGTGCCCCTCCGTCTCCTTGAAATCCTCGCGGACCTCGTCGCGAGTCATACGCAACTGGCGCTCGTGGTGAAGCCGCGCGAGCAGGACGTCGAAACCCGCCCAGAGGAGAAAAACCAGGCTTCCTTTCCACGCCATCTCGAAAATGCGGGCCAACAGCCAACCGAGCGACGCCCGGACGCCCATCCGGGACAACTGCAGAATCTGATCCCAATCTCGCGCCATGAGTGAGATCCCGAGATAGAGCACGAACGCCGTGGGAATCAGCGACTTGAGAAGTCCCTGCAGTGCATTGATCGAGAACAGCCTCTGCAAATTGGTGACGGGATTCATCCGCTGGGGCTTGGGTGCCAGAGCCGCCGGGGCTACCACAAAGCCCCCCAAAGCGAAGCTGCCGGCGATTGCCACAACCCAGCTCAAGAGTAGAATGGGAGAGGTCCAAACCAGCGCCCGCAGGGCAACCCAACTCAGAATGGGCGTGCCCGCCGCCAGATCGTTCCGCGTGGCGGCAACGAGCATGCTTTGCAGGAGGTCCCTCCACTCCCCTCTCCAATCCTGAGGGTGCCACCACAAAAACAGAACCAGAGCCATCAGCGCCAGCGCGGCCGGCAACTCGCGGCTGCGCGGAACGTCACCCTCGCGGCGGGCTCTCTGCCGCCGTCGAGGGGTTGCGCTTTCTGTCCGATTCTGGTCAGCCACTCGTCCCGCTCCTTACCGCACCAAGTGCATGAGCCTTTCACTGGTTGCCAGGGCATCCCCGAAGTAGCGCTCCAGAATCCCCGGCCAAAAACGCAGCCCTCCCACGAGAACCAGAAACGCCACAACACTTTTGACCGAGATGCCCACAAACATTACGGGGAGCTGCGGCGAGGCCTTCCCCAGCAACCCCAGGGCGACATCAATCAGAATCGTCGCAAGCAGGGTCGGGATGGCGATCTGCGTTGCGACAATGAGCATTCCTCCCGCCGCACGCCAGAGCTCCGCGGCCGCAACCGGTGTCACCACTACGGTTCCCGGTGGACAGAACGCAAAGCTCTTGGCAAGACCCCGCAACACCCAGTGGTGAACCTCCAACTGCAAGAAGATCAGCAGGGCTATGATCTGGTAGAAACTCGCGAGCAGAGGTGTCTCGGTATCGGCTAGCGGATTGATCAGATTCGCGAGGGAGTGGCCCACTTGGAACCCCACAATCTGCCCTGCCAACTGCACTCCTTCGAAGACGAACTGGAGAGTGAGCCCCATGACCAGTCCAATCGCCAGTTCTCCCCCGACTATTCGCCAAGCTTGCGACGCCTCGACCGGGGGTAAGCTCGCGGCCACGACCGGATAAAGCAGAGCCGTGAGCACGATCGCGAAGCACGCCTTGACCCGAGGCGACACGGCCTCGCTGCCGAGGAACGGGGCGAAGGTCATGAGCACACTCACTCGTGCCCCCACGACAGCGATGCGAACAACGATCCCCTCCAGCCCGGGCCCCATGCGTCACCCCTTTGACTTCATCCCAAGCAATGGTGAAAATCCGTTAAGAGCTGTAGGGTGAAGCCCACCAACTTGCGCAACATCCAGGGCAACAGAACAAAGGTCGCAGCCGCCACCACTGCCAGCCTGGGAACCGTAGCCACCGTGTGTTCCTGAATCGACGTCATCACCTGCCCGATGCTGATCAACAGACTCACTAGAGTCGCCGCGATCAGGATCGGCGCCGCCAGCCACAGGGTTATCAGCAGGGTTTCGCGCGAGAGCTGCACGACATATTCCGTCGTCATAATCCGACCTCAATAGAAACTCTTCATTAATGAGCCCACCACCAGATTCCAACCGTCGACCATGACGAAAAGCAAAACCTTCAGCGGTGTCGAGATCACCACCGGAGGCAATTGCATCATCCCTACGGAAGTCGTCACCGACGCCACGACCAGATCGATGACTAAGAAGGGGAAGAAAAGGACCGTGCCGATTTGGAACCCCGCTTTCAGTTCCGAAAGGATGTAGGCGGGGATCACCACCCGCATCGAGAGATCTTCCGGCCGGTGCGGGCGAGGCTCCTTCGCCAGTTCGACAAATAGGGCCAAATCCTTCTGCCGTGCGTACTTCAGCATGAAATGCCGTAACGGGACCGCTCCCCTGTCCAAGGCTTCCATCGCCGTGACCCGCTTGCTTTCGAGAGGAACGATGGCAGCTTGGTAGATTTCTACGCCGACGGGCTGCATCACGAAGTAGGTCAGAAACAGCGCCAACCCAATCAGGGTCTGGTTGGTCGGGGTGTTCTGAGTTCCCAGGGCCTGCCGCAGGAAATGAAACACGACCAGCAGCCGGACGAACGGCGTCATCGCCAGAAGCAGAGCCGGCAGAAGCGTCAGGACTGTCAGCAGGACCACAATGGTCCACGGTAGCGACGAGCCCGCAGAATTGAGCCCGGGAATCACTATCCCATTCTGGGGAGCCTTCGGTGCGGCCGCAGCCGAGGTGGGAAACAGCAACACGGGCAGCGCGATCGCCGACCATACCGTAAACCAATTGAACCAACTTTGTCGCATGATGCAATTTGCCGCCGGTCAAGCTATGTGACAGAGAGGCGGCAAGGGAGGCTCCGTCACCAGCCGGCCCTCGTTCAGGCGCGCCAAGAGGGCGAAGGAATTTCCGCTGCCGCCCACCAGGAATTCCTGCTGGTCGAACTCGATGACCGCCAAGAACCTCTTCTCGCCGAGTGACAACGTCTCCCGCACCTGTAGCCGCCGCGTACGCCGGAATTTCAGGGCACGTTGAGCCCATTCCCCGACCTGCCGGAGTGGTGTGCCCCAGGATTTCAGATATGCCGCGCCCTGATCTGCAAGATGGCCATCCATTGCCGTTTACCTCTTTCTCCTTCGACGCGCTCGGCGTCAGGGGTCAAATCAATTCCGTCAAGCGGACCGCCAACCGTTCGTCAATAACGTCAAATTCTGCCCACCCCACCATGACCCCGTTCACCATGACGGGGACATGCGCACCTTCTGGCCGCCGAGTATCCACGACGGAGTCAACGCTCAGAGAAAGAAGATCCCGTATCGTGAAGTGAGGGACTTTCAGTGCCACGTA
>Ga0335069_10014959_pt1 | contig 10852 bp, 9 predicted proteins | sample Lox_Sample_11_FD_206714 | JGI IMG/M metagenome (GOLD analysis project Ga0335069, IMG submission 206714) | Soil microbial communities from Loxahatchee National Wildlife Refuge, Florida, United States - Lox_Sample_1.1 | ecosystem: Environmental > Terrestrial > Soil > Wetlands | place: USA: Florida... | reverse complement strand
GAAGCGCAGGCCTGTTGTCGGCAGCCGAAACAGATGGCTATAGGAATGCGCCATCAGCTCGTTGGCCTTTTTCGATGCCGCATACAGGCTCACGGGATGGTCGACATTGTCGTGCACCGAGAACGGTAGCTTCGTGTTGGCGCCATAGACCGATGACGACGACGCGAACAACAGGTGCCTGCAGCCATTGTGGCGGCAGCCTTCCAGCACGTTGATGAAGCCCTGCAGATTGGCATCGACATAGGCGTGCGGATTCTGCAGCGAGTACCGAACCCCCGCCTGCGCTGCGAGATGCACCACCTCGGCAAAGCCATGCTGCCTGAACAGCGCGGCGGTTGCGGCGCGATCGGCGAGGTCGAGCTTGACGAAGGCAAATTTCGGATCGCGCGCCAGCACCGCAAGCCGCGCTTCCTTGAGCGCAGGATCATAGTAGTCGTTCACGATGTCGAGGCCGACCACCTCGCGGCCCTGCGCCAGCAGCCGCTGTGCGACATGAAATCCGATGAAGCCAGCCGCTCCAGTGACCAGGACCGCTTGTGTCGGCATCCGCGCTTCCGCTTCCTACAATCGCCACAGCTCGATCGTGGACGGCTTGGCGCCGCGATCGAGCTTCATTTTCACATCGAGCACCAGGCCGGCGCCATCGTTCAACAGGCGCTGCACCAAGCGCCAGCCGCCCTCGACAAAAGCATCATGCGCGACCGCCAGGATCACGGCATCTGCGGGCTGAAGCGTATCGATGCTGTTCAAGGCGACGCCATATTCCTCCTTGACCGCACGCGCATCGGCGAGCGGATCGGCGATCTGCACTTTGACACCGAAGGAGTTCAGCTCGCGCACGACATCGATGACGCGGGAGTTACGGATGTCGGGCACGTTCTCCTTGAAGGTGATGCCGAGGATGGTCACGATGCCGGCGCGTCCATTCCGGCGCAACAGGCCGCGAATGCATTCGCGCGCGATCTCGCGCCCCATTTCGTCATTGATGCGGCGGCCCGCCAGAATGACCTCGGGATGGTAGCCCGCCTTCTCGGCGCGATAGGTCAGGTAATAGGGATCGACGCCGATGCAGTGGCCCCCGACGAGGCCGGGCTGGAAGGGCAGGAAATTCCACTTGGTGGCGGCTGCCGCGAGCACGTCACCGGTGTCGACGCCGAGCGCCTGGAAGATCAGCGACAGCTCGTTCATGAAGGCGATGTTGAGATCGCGCTGGGTGTTCTCGATCACCTTGGCCGCTTCGGCGACCTTGATCGAGGGCGCGCGGTGAATGTCCGCGGTGACCACCGAGCCATAGACATCGGCAACGATGTCGAGCGTTGCCGCATTCTGGGCGGAGACCACCTTGGTGATGGTTTCGAAGCGATGCGTCTTGTCGCCGGGATTGATGCGTTCGGGCGAATAGCCGACAGCGAAGTCGGTAGCCGCTTTCAGCCCTGAGGCGTGCTCCAGGATCGGCACGCAATCCTCTTCGACGGCACCGGGATAGACCGTCGATTCATAGACCACGACGTCGCCGCGCTTGAGCACCGCTCCGACCGTGCGCGAGGCCTCGAACATCGCACCGAGATCGGGCCTGTTGGCTGCATCGATCGGCGTCGGCACCGTGACGATGAAGAAATCGGCGCCCGCGAGCGCCGCCTTGTCGGAGGTCAGATGCAGCGTGTCGCGCGTGAGATCGGAGGTCTCGACCTCACGGGTCCGGTCCTGTCCTGCCTTGAGTTCCCCGACCCTGTCGGCATCGATGTCAAAGCCGATCACGCGACTGCCGGCGCGTGCGAATGCAGCGGCAACCGGCAGGCCGACATAACCGAGACCAATGACGGCGATCTTGCGCGCGTGCGACATAAAATAATATTCCGGGCTGTTCCAGACGCCATTGACGCCACTCCGGCGACTGTTTAGCCACCGTATGCTAGAGACCGCAAGGGGTGGCGACCCGCCTGTCGTTAGGGTTACTTCGGCGTGTCCTATTCAAGCCTGATCCGGGCTGGTAGCGGCAGCACGCTCCCTCGCCGGGTCAAACCAAACGTGAGCGAACCCAACCAGTCATGCGCGGATTTCTGATCTTTACGGCCCGGGTGGTGGTGTCGCTGGGGCTGCTCTACCTCGCGCTGCGCGGGATCAATTTCGCCGCGATTCAGGAGCGGCTGAGCCAGATCAACCTGCTCTGGATCGCCCTCGCGGTCGGCGTGACCATCTTCCAGATCTTGCTCGGCGCGCTGCGCTGGCGCGAGATTTCCGATCTTTGCCACGCGCCGCTGACCGACCTCAAGGCCTTCCGCTACAACATGATCGGCAGCTTCTTCAACCAGACGCTGCCGTCATCGATCGGAGGCGATGCCGTGCGGCTCTGGCTCGTCAACCGCTCCGGCGCAGGCTGGCGCGCGGCGACCTATTCCATCCTGACCGATCGCGCCGTGGGGCTGATTGCGCTCGCGCTGATCATCGTGGCGAGCCTGCCCTGGAGCTATGGCATGATCTCGGATGCCAAGGGCCGGCTTGCGCTGGTGTTCGTCGATTTCGCAGCACTCGCGGGCGGGCTCGGCTTTCTCCTGCTCGGGCGGCTGCACTGGGGATGGCTCAAGAGCTGGTGGCCGACCAAGCATATCCATGCCTGCTCCGTGATCGCCAACCAGGTGATCTTCTCCAGGAAGAGCGGTCCGAAGATCGCGGTCTTGTCGCTCAGCATTCACGTGCTGGCGGTGGTGATCGCCTGGTGCTGCGTGCGCGCGATCGCGGCGTCGGGCGATTTCGAGCAGCTGTTCATGCTGACCCCGCCGATCATGCTGATCACCATGATGCCGATCTCGATCGCCGGCTGGGGCGTGCGCGAGGCGACCATGATGGTCGCATTCGGCTATGCGGGCCTGGCACAGACCGACGGCACCGTGGTGTCGATCCTGTTCGGCGCGGTCTACTTCATCGTCGGCGCGATCGGCGGGCTGGTCTGGATCTTTTCCGCCGAGAAGGCCTCAGGCCATATCAAGGTGGCTCACGCAGCCGAGGATTGATCGGCCGCCGCTAGGCGGCGCGCGGGGTATTTCCGCTGAGGTTCGGAGGCATCCGCAACAGCCCGCGCAGCTCGCGCCATTGTGGCACCACCGCCGGTGAAACCGGAGTTAGCCGCTGGCGCTGCATCAACCGGTTGAGGCCGGAGCCGACGGTTGCGATATCGACCGCCGCCTTGATGATGTGGTTGCTGATTCCGGCAACGACCGGCAAGACTTCGCGCGTGGCGAGGCCGTAGCGCCACAGCGATCCAATGAAGACGAGCCGGCCCTGCAGCAGCTTCTTCAGCGCCAGCCGATCCTGGCGATAGGCCAGCAGCACGGCATCGACGGCGCCAAACCTGCTGTGCCGGAAGCTGCGCAACAAGAGGTCCTGATCTTCGGCGTAGCTGATGTCAGCGTCGTAGGGATGCTCCCTGAACCAGCTTGCGCGGCCGCACCAGGTGGGATGCGGCAACGGAAATCCGGCAAAGGGCCGCGCGACGATATCCTCGTGGGCACAGGGCATCGGCAGCTCGCCGACGAGCTCGCCATCGCTGGTGAAGACCACGGCACGGCAACCGACGAGATCGAGCCCGGGATCCTCGCGCAATCGCGCAACCTGGCTGGCGAGCCGGTCGGGAAAGCAGATGTCGTCGGCGTCCATCCGCGCGATGAACTCGCCGCGGCAGAGCCCAACCGCCTGTTTCAGCCGCGTGCCAAGGAACGCAGTGTTTGGCTCACGGACCAGCCGGACACGTGGATCATCGAAGCCGGCGACGATGGCGCCGCTCTGGTCGTAGGAGCCGTTGTCGATGACGATCAGCTCGAAATCCGCAAGCGTCTGCTGCAGCACCGAGCGCACGGCGGCCTCCACGGTCGCTGCGCTGTTGCGCATCGACAGGATGACCGAAACGAGCGGCGGCCGATTCGGGACCGTCATGCGCAGAAAGGCGATCGCGGCAATGTCCGCAGCGCCATCACATCGTGGCCAGCAAGGTCATGCCCGGCAGCCCCAGTCCCGACTTGATGACCTTGAACCGCGAGCCAAATTTTTCCACGATCTCATCGACCGCGCGTACAGGTCCGACATTGTAGTTTGATTCAGCGGATTGAAAGAACGTGTCGTGCGCGAGTGCGCTGGCATCTGGTACGGTCGAGAAAATCTCGTTCAGCTCGTCGCGAACCGATTCATAGGCGTGATCGCCGTCGACGAAGAATAGCGGCCGCGGGGGCCGGCCGAGCTTCTGCCACTGCGCAAGCGCCACCTTGACGCCATTGCCCCGATGCAGGTGAACCTTCTGGAGGCCACGGACCAGGCGGCCATGTTCCTGGCCCGGGTGCTCGACATGCGCAGCGTCCGGCGGCAAGTCGACCGAATGAATTTCATAGCCAAGCTTGAACGCCTGGTCGCATTCGTAGAAGATCCGGGCGGACACGCCAATATGTGTTCCCCAGTCGAACACTACCGACGGTTTGAGCCGGCATGCTGCCGCGGTGATAAGCAGCAGTTCATTGAGCGGGTATGGGTGCGTTCCGACCACCGGCACAATCTTCTCCAGGAGGAAGCTCGAGAGCGTCCAGAGATCGACCTCGAACTCGGATGCGGTGGGATTGCGGACGGGATCCGACCAGGAGCGGCCGATAACGGGCGCCAGCGCCTTGCGGCGAAACTTGTCAAAGATCATGCGGGCTGCAGGAACCGGCATTTGCTGTACCCCTCTGTTAACTCGGCTTCGGTGGACGGCTCGGCTTGCGATCAAACCAAGAGCCATCCCGGCGGGTAAAGATCACCCGTATTTCGCTTGCTCAACTCGTGCGGCGCAAACCACGCGCGCGGCGCAACCACAACCTTGTCCGGGGCGCGATTGAGCCATGCTCCCCACCAGCTGAAGGAGCTGTTGGCAATGACATGATGCCGGCAGCGCGCCATCAGCGCCATATCTTCCCAGGGGCGCTCGGGATCGCCACAGACATGAACGAGCCGCGATTTTGGCACAAAATTCAGCACCTGCTCCGCGGCAGCTGGATCATCAGAAAAGACGAACAACTCGGGGTCTTGGCCGATTGCGCCCTCCAGGCGGCCGAGCGCCTGGCGATAATAGGGTTCGCCGAGGATGCCATGGAACTCGACCGCGCCCGGCTTGAGGTAATCGCCGCGGCGGACATGGACAGAGACAGGCAAGCGACTGGCTTCGATGCGCGCGAGCACGCTCGCGGCCGCCTCGCCGAACGGCTCGCGCGGCGACAGCCAGTCCCGCAACGGCTCGGCAATCGATGCAAAATAGCGCTCGCTCTGGAAGTAGCCGAACAGCGAGGTTTGCGGTCCAAGCGCCTCGAAGGCAGGGTCGTAGTGGAAGAACGGCTCGCGATAATTGTTGGCCGAGGGGGCCAGTTTGGGCAGGCCTGCGCGCCCGAGCAGGCGATCGATGCGCTGCCTCCACAGCGAACGCGCATAGTGATCGGCCGGCTTCTCTGCTGTCGCCTCGGCAGCCATTGCAGGGGCCGCCTCCGGCACGAGCAGGCGATCCAGCAGGAACGAGCGCAATGCGTAGTTCCGGAAACCGGAGAGATCGAGCGCAAGCGCCACGCCATGACGCTCAGCGAGGGCCTTGCCGGCCGCATACTGAAACATCTGGTTACCCAGCCCGCCGATCAGCGATACCGTGATCAATTGACGCTCACTCCGCTGGCTGCTTGCGCCGACAGCGCCGCGACGGATGCGCGAACGCCGGCATCCAGCCCGGTTGAAGGATGCCAACCCAATTCGGCATGCAACAGGTCGGTCGCACCGACGAGCCAGGGCTCGTCATCCTTGCGCATCCCGATCGCCCCGAACCCGAGCAGCGAGACATCCGCGTGCATGGCACGCGCGACGCTCTCGGAAAATTCCCGTACCGAATGGCCGCGGCCGCTGGCGACATTCCAGGTGGCTGCGCCCCCTTTGTCGCGGCAATGCCTGTCGCCGCGGATCAAGGCTTCGATGACGTCGTCGATATAGACGAAATCCAGCACCTGGGTGCCGGCCGACAGCGCGACGCGCTCCCCACGGCTCAGATCCTTGACCAGCGCCGGCAGCAGCCGATGGGGCGCCTCGCCGGGACCATAGGCCTTGAACAGGCGCAGCAGCCGGAAGCCCGCTCCACATTCGCTGGCAATCGCGCTCGCCATCAGACCGCCGGCGGCCTTTGATGATCCATAGAGCTTGGCGGACTCGAGCGGTGCCGTTTCAGGAATGGGATCGTTGGTCAGCGGCCGCCGGTATTCCGCCGAGCTGCCGGCCATGATCAAGCGGACACTCCGGTCGGCGCACACGCGCGCCAGAGCAGCCGGGAGCATCACATTGATGCGCAGCATCTCGGCGCTGTCACGGTTGCCGGGGATCACGCCATAAGCGGCGAGATGAAACACGGTTTCGACATCGGCCCGCAAGACCTGCCGCAGGCTGCCTTCAGTGAGATCGTCGCAGGCGATGATGCTCACTCGATCGCGCCATTCAGGCGGAATGGCGCTGGACGATCGCACCAGCACCGTGGTGCGGCAGCCCTGGTCGAGCAGGCGAGCGACGAGATGCGCACCGATGAAGCCGGAGGCGCCGGTGACGAGCGCGCTAGCCGGCGCCATGCGTCCTCACCAGGGCGCGGTAATGCTCGATCTGCCGGAGCGTGATCTGCGCGGCCTCAGCCGGGTCGGCCGCGAAGTCACGATACCAGCTCGCGGTGAGGTCCACGGTCTCGCCGAACGACAGCGGCGGCGTCCAGCCGAGCAGCGAGCGGGCCTTGGTGCTGTCGAGATGCAGGAAACGTGTCTCGGGGAAGCTGCCGGGCGCATAGGCGATCTCGGGCCTGGTCCAGCTTGCGCTGAGCCGCTCGACCAGATCCTGGACCGTGCGCGCCGCATCGTCGCTCGGACCGAAATTCCAGTTGTCGGCGGTCGCGCGGTCGCCCTTTGCAAGGCGTGCGGCGAGCACGAGATAGCCATGGACCAGCGCCATCACATGCTGCCACGGACGTACCGCGCCCGGGTTGCGCAGCGAGATCGGCTGGCCGGCCACCACGGCGCGGACGAAATCAGGAACGATCCGGTCGGCCGACCAATCCCCGCCGCCGATGATGTTGCCGCCGCGGGCATTGGCGATCAGCACGCCATTGCCCCGCTCGGCCAATGTCGCACGGTACGACGCTGCAACCAGCTCGGCGCAGGCCTTTGATGCGCTGTAGGGATCCTTGCCGCCGAGCGGATCCTGCTCGCGATAGCCCCACACCCAATCCTGGTCGCGATAGACCTTGTCGGTGGTGATGCAGACGACCGCTTTGACATCGGGCGTGAGCCGGGCCGCCTCCAGCACATGCGCGGTGCCGAGCGCATTGGTGGCAAAGGTCTCAATCGGATCCGTGAATGATCTGGAGACCAGCGGCTGCGCAGCCAGGTGAATGATGACCTGCGGCCGATGGCGCGCAATGGCATCGCGCACGGTTGCGAAATCGCGGATATCGCCGATCGTGGATGCGATGCCGTCCGCGACATTGGCAGCGGCGAACAGGCTGGGCTCGGTCGCGGGCGCAAGCGCAAGGCCTGCGACGTCGCAGCCGATGCGCTTGAGCCAGCTGACCAGCCAGCCTCCGGTGAAGCCGGTGTGGCCGGTCACGAAGATGCGCGCGCCGCGCAAGGCCTGCTCGAAATCGAGCAAGGAAGTATCAACGCTCATGAGATTCGTCTGATGAGGGCGTGCATTCAGAAACGCCCTTGTGTCTGCATTTGCTTGTTCTAGGCCTTACCGCTTTGACCCTTGCTGAACATGGTCATGGCAGCCTAGGCGGGCCTGCGCAAGACCGAAACGCAGTCGAGGCCATCCTCACCCCAGCCCTCCGCTCGTCCTTGAATTTTCTGCAACACGACTTCAAGATCGATTGCAGCAGCATACTCCCGCATGATTTTGGCGGACATGTCGGAGCGCGTGCCGCTGTTCTTGGCCCAGTCGCTATCAGGAGCTTTCTCGCCGTAATTCGAATGATGCAGGAACGCCGATCCGCCAGGCTTCAAAACACGCTTGATGTCGCGCAGATAGTCGCGAATGATCAATTTGTCGAAGTGAACCATCGAATCCCAGCTATAGACCAGGGTGATGCTGTCGTCCGGGATCATCTTCAGATGATTTCCGGCGGTGACATGATAATAGAACCGCGTCCCATCTTTGCTGTCGCCGAATCGCAAGCGGCAGGCGTCGATGCAGGATCGGTTGATGTCGACCAGGTGCAGGGATTTAGTATGCCGGCGCAGAAATTCGGAATTGCGTCCATGTCCGCAGGCGAGGTCGAGCACCGTGGTAAAATCGAGATTTCTGATCACGGGGAAAATGTTTTGATTCCACTGCATTTCCATGTGGGGCTCTGCATCGATGAAGTACCCCTTCGAGACGTCGTGCGAATGGCCGCACTGGATGGCGGTCTTCCATTTGACGAGTTCTTCGATCGCAGACTCCACGTTCTTGGTCGGGGCGACTGCCAGACGGTCGAGGTTCTCTCCCCCTTTTGCGGCAATGTCTGCTGCGAAGGCGTGGACCGCATGACCGGTCGGATGAAGGTCGTGCGATTTGATTAGGGCCATGGCGTGGCAGCTCAGTCGTCCTGACAGTGCACGCGCGTCAATCAATCGGACCCACGCGGAAATGTCACGCGGGTTTGCCCTGACCGCCGCATCTTCAACGGACATGCGCTGGAACACGGACAACAGAGACTTCATGCTGTATCACTTTCCTCGACCGAATTGGGGTCACGTATCCGCTGTGTCGCAGCGCCGTCGGATTTTTTGATGCTGGATTGCGCCTTGACGGTGCGCAGATGAAAGAGTGGAGCCGAAAGACCCTTGTCAGAGCGCTGACTGTTTGACCTTATGTTCTCATCTCGCCGCGACAAACTAAGCCCGCCACAACTTCATGCCTGGGTGAATTTCTTGAGTGGCTAACCTCAACCGTGGAGCGAGGACTCTCTGCTCTCGCGCCGCTGTTGGGAGCAAAGCGATCGGCAGCCGTGCATCATCCGACCGCCTCATCCTGCGGCGCGACCTGCATAGGCGACAGCACCGTCTCTCCGCGCAGAATGCGTTCGTAGGATTGAGCAATCTTCGCCCAGTTGAAGCGATCGAGCCATGCACGGCGGCCCGCCTCGCCAAGCCGCTTCAGATATTCCGGAGAGTGAACGGCTTTCTCCATCTCTCGCGCGAGCACCGAAGGCGACACCTTGGTATATCCACGCTCGTCTACGTCGGCCGGACATATCCAGCCGCCGCCGGTCCAGCGCACGATCTCTCTGGAATTTCCAACGGGAACGGTGAGAAATGGCGTCCCGGCTGCAGCCGCTTCAAACAGAACGAGCGGCGAGTATTCCACTTTAGAAGCGAAAACGAAAAGATCAGCCTCAAGGAATGCGCTGATCACATCCTCGCGTGGCATGTCGAGGCACATGATCCGCTTCCTGCCACTGGCGTCTTGCATCGCCCTGTCGGCGCCGGCGATATCGGGTACTTCGAGACGCGGTGGCGGTGGCGGGCCTGCCGTCGGTAGCGGCGCTGCAGGCAAGGTCGGCGGTTTCGGAAACAGCCGATCCCAGACGGCGTGCCAACCTTCACGCCTCAAGAGAACGAACCCCCTCCAAATGGTCTGCGGACGCAGGAAGAGCCGCGCAACCACGTACAACTTGTGCAGCCATTTGGGCATGCTCGCAGGAATCCGAGCCGGCCTGCTCCAGGCTCCGTTGAGGATCAGGGTGCCGTTGTGTCCGCTCAAATCCATCTCGGCGAACGCCTCCCCGACTTCCTTGTGCCCCTTGGCATTGATGGGCGTACCAACCGTCAGGAACAGTAGATCGTCAGCAGCAATACCCAGCTTGGCGCGCAGCCTGCCGTCGGCGGCACGCGCGAAATCGGTCTCGCTGGCGCCGTTGGGAACGATGGAGAATGTCGTGATGCCGTGCCCCTTCGCGAAGTCGATGTCCCGATATTTTTCCGCGTAGAAAATCAGGTGATCGAATTTGCGCAGGATGTCGGGCAATTGCGCGAAGTAACTGGCATAATCCGGTTCATAGAAACACGAGAAACCGCAGGGAACAAATACCTTGCGGACCTTTATCTGGTCCAGCACGGGCCAGAGCGCATCAAAACTCCATTGCTGGGCGGCCTTGATCAGGATCGCATCGCCGTCGAAGCTGGTGATGAACTTCTGGTAGCGCTCGACCTCGCCGCGAAGTCCGCTGACCAGATTGCCGGCCACGTCGAACTCGTGGATCCTCACCCCATTGTGGATGTTCGAGGTGCGGTCGGATTGCTTGCGCGCCGCAACCGAGACGTCGTGACCGGCGGCCACCATCCGCTCCGCGATTTGCCGCATAACCTCCTGCACGCCGCCGCGCGCGGGATAATAGCTTTCGCAACAAAAGAGCAGCTTCATGTAACAACTCTAAATCGAAAATCGCAGGCGTCGCAACGCCCTTTTCACGCGACCCACAGCGTTTCGCGCCGGACGGAACCCGCTTCTGTATACAGTGAAGTGATGCTGCAAATTTCTGTTCCAGACCGCCACGGGATGGTCTGCGTCGTCAAGATTCCCATTGCCAAAGATCGTTCTCCCAGCCTGCGTGATGACGGCGCGCATCGCATTGATATCAGCACTTTCTGACATTTTTTCCAGCGCGCCATGGAACAGGCTCGCAATATCCAGATGAATGCGCTGGGGTTCCGGCTTGCCTGTTGTCGCCGCTGCCAGGTTCTCCGCCGAGATCAGGATCAGCTTCTGCTTGAATGGATCAGCCCCCTCCCGCGACATGCTGGTCGGCACCTCGCGATAGATGGTCAGGCGTTCGGGCAGATTG
>Ga0335069_10014956_pt1 | contig 10853 bp, 8 predicted proteins | sample Lox_Sample_11_FD_206714 | JGI IMG/M metagenome (GOLD analysis project Ga0335069, IMG submission 206714) | Soil microbial communities from Loxahatchee National Wildlife Refuge, Florida, United States - Lox_Sample_1.1 | ecosystem: Environmental > Terrestrial > Soil > Wetlands | place: USA: Florida... | reverse complement strand
CAGCAGGTGCTGCAGTCCGATGTGCGATTCCTGCAGCAGCATCCTAATATCGCCTTCACGATTGAGGGACACTGCGACGAGCGCGGTTCAACCGAGTACAATCTCGCGCTCGGCGATAATCGCGCTAACGCCACCAAGCAGGCGCTGGTTGGGATGGGCATCTCGGCGAATCGCATGCGGACCATCAGCTACGGCAAGGAGAAGCCGTTCTGCACCGAGAGCACCGAGGCCTGCTGGGCGCAGAATCGCCGCGCGCACTTCGTATATCAGAAGTAGGACGCAGGTCAGTGGAAGCTTCGTATCAGGGTGCGGCTGGCGGCCGAGCTTTGTATCAGGGCAGTTCGTCAGCCGTGCCGAACAAGGCCTCCTAACATCGGGCTTTAGCCCCCGCACGCCGCTTACAGGGGCTGAAGCCCAGCTCACATGTGTCACCTATCGGCACGACTGAAGCCGTGCCCTGATACGAAGCGGTGGATACTCGAGAAAATTAACCAGAGATTCGAAGCGAATCCCTCTTACGGATAACACCTATGCGCATTCGCACTCACATACTCGTGGCCGCCTTTGCGGCCATGTTCCTCGCCACCGCTCTTCCGTCGTTTGCAGTCAGCAAGGAGATGATCCAGCTGCAGACCCAGGTGCAGGCGCTGCAGGACCAGGTCGCCCGCATGCAGCAGTCCATGGACATGAACATGGGCGTGGTGAAGAACCTGGTCGAGCAGAGCGCCGACAGCGTCAACAAAATGAACGCCGCGGTCGCCGACATGCAAAGCAAGATGCAGGGGCTCAGCTCGGAGAACAACGGCAAGATTGATCAGCTTTCGACGCAGATCCAGTCGCTGCACGACTCGGTCGATGAGCTGAAGTCGCGTCTGGCGGCGATGAGTAAGCAGCTTAACGATATGCAGCAGGCGGGACAGAACCTGAACCCCGGCCAGCCGGGCATAGCGCCTGCGCCGGGCGGCGGCGCGCCCGCCCCTGGCGGCTCCGGTCCGGATGCAGCGGCAGCGGCGGCGGCGCCTCCACCGGACACCCTCTATAACAATGCGCTGCGCGATTACAACTCCGGCAAGTACGATCTGTCTTCACAGGAATTCGGGGATTACCTAAAGTACTACTCGAATACCGAGCTGGCCGGCAACGCGCAGTACTATCTGGCCGACATCGAGTATCGCCAGGGCAATTTCGAAGCCGCGGTGAAAGACTACGACAAGGTGCTGGAGCAGTATCCCGGCGGGAGCAAGGCGGCGGCAGCGCAACTCAAGAAGGGTTTTGCGCTGTTGGAACTCGGGCAGCGCGAGGCGGGCATCCGCGAGCTGAACAGCCTGATCGCGCGTTACCCGCGGTCGATCGAAGCCTCCCAAGCGCGCGAACGCCTGCGCCGGCTAGGAGTGAGCAGCGGCGGTGCCGTACATCGACCGCCGAGCCAGTGAGGCTCGGTTCGGGCAAGCTCTTGTCGCAAAAGCGCTCTTCCTTTCCTGGCATGGCAGGATACTGCTCCCGCGACAGCCATAAGGCTCTTCATGTCTCCGACTTGCTCAGTAGCGGAAAAAGTAACTTGACTTCCGTCGTGGGAGCAGAAAAACTGGCTCGCCCTCGCGAGAGGAGGAGTTGATATGACAGCCTGTGCGCCGCGAACGTTTTCCGCTTTTGATAGCAACCTGAAATTTGGAATTGTTGCACTCATCCTGGCTCTAGTCACAGCCGGGATGATTCTTGCCGCGCCGCCGTTGCAGGCGCAAACGTTTACTGTCGTTCACAACTTTACGGGAGCGGACGGGGCTAACCCATATCCCGGACTGATGATCGACCGCGGCGGAAAGCTCTATGGGACTACCGTCCGCGGAGGAGCGGGCTCCTGCAATATCCAGGGATTAAGCGGCTGCGGCACCGTGTTCAGAGTGCAACCCACTGGACACGGCTGGTTCCTGAATACGCTCTACAGCTTCCACGGTACTGATGGCATATCTCCGTACTCGAGAGTGATCTTCGGTCCGGACGGCAGCCTCTACGGCACGACCGAACAGGGAGGCGGAGTCGGGTCAGGCACGGTGTTCAAACTCAGGCCGCCGGCCTCGGCTTGCAAGACCGCGCTCTGCAGCTGGAGTGAAACTCTTCTCTATAGCTTCACCGGAGGTCAGGACGGTGGCTCTCCCTATAGCGAGGTTTTGTTTGACCAGACAGGTAATCTTTACGGCACAACGTACGCGGGCGGCGACCACCATGGGGGCACAGTTTACGAATTGACGCCCTCGAATGGCTGGGCAGAAACGGTGATCTACAACTTCGGGGATTCGCAGGATGGCGAAGGACCCTACGGTGGCATGGTCTTCGATGCATCCGGCAACCTCTACGCCACGGCGAGTGCCGGAGGATACACCGGTTGCAATTTTGGCAGCTATTCCGGGTGCGGCACAGTCATCCAGCTAAAGCCTTCGGGATCGGGATGGACGGAAACCGCTCTCTATCGCTTTCAGAACGGAAGCAGCGGTAATACGCCCGAGGCGAACCTGATCATCGACGGCGCCGGCAACCTCTACGGCACCACATTGGGCGGCGGCCAGCATGGCGGTGGAACGGCGTTTGTGTTGACCCCATCGAATGGCAATTGGGAGTTCAACGTTGTGTACCCGTTTACAACCAACGCCACTGATTCCGGCCCGTTCGGCCCAGTGACGATGGACAGCGCCGGCAATCTCTACGGCACGATCAGTGGTGGCGGCCTTTACGGATACGGAGCCGTCTTCAAGTTGACTCCATCCAACGGAGGCTGGACCTACACGGTGCTATACAGCTTCACCGGCGCCGATGACGGTAAGAACCCGTCGGGCACCGTGGTGTTGGACCCTCAGGGCAACCTCTACGGTACGACGTTATATGGAGGCGCGTCGCAATTTGGACTGGTCTGGGAAATCGCGCTGTAAAATCCCCCAGCCTTTCAGGAACTTACGCTCGCCTCGTTCAAGTGAAGCTTGAATAGGATCTACTCGCCCGCTATGCCGTGAAATGAATAAGAAGCATAATGACAGGTATGCTTCGATCGCGTGTCTTCGTGGTCGGCTTGCCAAGGTTGTGTTTGGTAGTCGCTTGCGCATTGTTCACGACGCCAGTCTTGTCTCGGGCCCAACAATACCAGTGGCCCACGCTCGCTGACGTTCTGCGCCAGAACTCCGTTCCTTCTCCGCCGCTCGATGTAGACACGGCCATGAGGATTACTTCCTTTGGAGTTGCGAATGAAGTTTCGCAGTTCGCCATCGCTTACTACCGGGACGGCGGAGACGACGCTCTCCGTCCTCCGCTCTACGTGCTTCGTTACGACAAGGACATGCACCATTGGTATCACCGCGAGTTCAAGGAGGGCGAAGTGCAGGCGCCTTTTACGGCTGGGTTGGATCCTGGTCAGAAGCCGCTGATGATGGACTGCATGGGCTCCGCATTCATTAGCTCAACGGCGGGTTTCCTCCTGGTCAGCACTCATTTTTCGCCCTCGGCAGAATGCACGATGGTTCTGAGGCCGGATTTGAAGCTGCGTGCCGCATTCAGCGGTTGGAAAGTTGCGGCGCTCGATTCGAAGATCGTTTTCGAGCGAAGCGAAATCCACTTCTCCGCCACGCATCCCTTGCGGTTGGCGCTGCTCGACCTGGTTACCGGCCACGAGAGCGACCTGTTCCCGCCGGTGGACGATCGCCTCAGGAAACAGTTCCAGCAGCGCCTCGGCGCACTTCGCAATGACGATTGGTGCCGCGAGCATGATGCCTCGTGCAATCCCCAGGACATGTCAACGGAACTCGGCAAAATCGCGGTTAATGCCGATGCCCAAGTTGTCGCCATCGAGGTGACGTTCAGCTCGGAGGGATTTGGTCCAGATGCGGAATCTCAGCTTGGTGATGAGAAATGCTTCTACGTGTTCAAACTCACTCCTACACTCACATGCCGGGAGTACCGCGAATCTGACCTCAAGCGTATGTTTGGAGACACAGCGCCCGACACCCTCGTTCGGCCCGAAAGTCTGCAGCGCATCTTCGCCCCCGACAACAAAGAATGACTCTTTTGCCGTTACGACAGCCCCCGGCTAGTCATTCCCTGCGCGGGAGTTCCCGCCATCATGCCCTGCGCGAGCACCAGTTCGCGCGCTTCGCGGCGGAAGGCGGGCAACTGCGCTCCGAAGAAGAACCCGGCGACAATGCAGGCGAGACCGCCCGAGGCGACGGTCCACGGCGAACCGATGCGATGCGCCATGGCCCCCGCGAATAACGCCCCGAACGGGGCCATGCCCATAAACATCATGACGTAAACCGACAGCACTCTGCCGCGCAGGTGATCTGGCACCATCGCTTGAATCAGCGTGTTCGATGACGCCATCTGCACCATGATGAAGAAGCCGACGGGCACGAGCAGCAGCGTCGACAGCCAGAAGATCTTCGAGAACGCGAACAACACCAGGCTCACACCAAAGCCTGCGGAACAGATGGCGATCAGCCGTCCCAAGCCGCGCAGGCCTACGCGCGCGGCGAGACTGGCCGCGCCGAGCAATGCCCCAACTCCGGTGGAGCACATCAGGATGCCCAGCCCGCGCGCGCCACCGTGCAGGATCTTGTCGGCGAAGACCGGCATCAGCACCATGTAAGGCATGCCGACAAAGCTGACCAGCCCGAGCAGCAGCAGAATCGCGCGGATCGGCAGCGTGTTTCTGGCGAACGCGAAGCCCTCGAGAATATTTTGCAGCGGCGAGCCCTCGGTCGCGAGATTCGCCGGATGCTCGATGCGCATCATGAGCAGCCCGGCGATCACTGCGATGTAGCTGACCGCATTAGCGAAGAAGCACCAGCCCTCGCCGATTGACGCGACCAGGATACCCGCCACGGCCGGACCGATGATGCGAGCGCCGTTGAACATCGAGGAGTTAAGCGCGATGGCGTTCATCAGGTCGTCGCGGCCGACCATGTCGATGAGAAACGCCTGCCGCGCCGGAATATCGAAGGAGTTCACGATGCCCAGCGCCGCAGCCAAGACCATGATGTGCCAGACCTGCACTACCTTGGTGAGAGTGAGCGCGGCGAGTATTCCCGCGAGAATCATCGACGCCGTCTGCGTGGCAACCACCACGCGCTGTCGATTGTGCCGATCGGCAACGATGCCTCCGATCGGTGAGGCGATAAACACCGGAATCTGGCTGGCGAAGCCGACGACTCCCAGCAGCAACGCCGAATTCGTCATGCGGTAGACCAGCCACGACTGCGCCACGGTCTGCATCCAGGTGCCGATCAGCGAGATCAATTGGCCGGCGAAAAAGAGCTGGAAGTTGCGATGCCGAAGGGCACGCACCGCCAGCGCCAGCTTGGAGCCGCTCGACGCCGGGGGAGTGAACTCTTCCTTTTCGTCCTGCAGAATCTCGCGCAGCGATTCGTGCGACGACGGCTGCAAAATCGACTCGGGTTGGGTGTCCTGCGGCTCGTCGGCCATACCAATTTGATGCTGGACGTAAAGGCCGCTCGTAACCCCACGGTGACGCGAAACGACCGGTCACATCCAGAATACTTCAACTCAGTCTCGGCGTTGGTTGTGTTGCGGAGCTACGGGACGGCGGAGCCGACGACGCTCAGTTGCAATGCTCTCCGCCACCCGCTACCTTTTAGATTGACCCGCCGCAAGCCATCGCCGGAGCAGGTTTTTGCTAACGAAGTCCCAACTTCGCGCCGCTTCTTCCGCGGCGTGAAACGCGTCCTTCTGCGCCCTGAGTTTGTTTATCGCAACTACCTTCGGTTCAAGTTCGGGGCGGGAACGCTGTCGGAAGCTCCTGGACCGAACATCGCCAACGGAACGCTAAAGAGCCGAGCGGAGTGGACTGAGGCGTTTCAGCGTGGCAGGCGTTTGCATCTGCCGCTACATGGCGGCGCGGAGAAGAACTGGGACCATCTGGCCGCGGTCTCGATCATCCTTGCCAATACGGCTCGCTCGGCTCGCATTCTCGATGCAGGGGCCGAGACCTACAGCAACGTTCTGCCCGCACTGTTCCTTTACGGCTATCGCGATCTGCATGGAATCAACCTGAGCTTCACGGCGGCCACGCGCCGCGGCCCAATCCGCTACATTCCCGGAGATCTGACCCGCGCGCCCTATTCCGACGGCTTCTTCGACGCTATCACCTGCCTCAGCGTGATCGAACACGGCGTTTCCCTGCCCAATTATTTTCGCGAGATGTTTCGTCTGCTGAAGCCGAATGGGCTGTTGATCACCTCGACGGATTACTATCCGACGCGAATCGACACTCATGGGCAGTGTGCGCACGGCACCCCAATCAGGATTTTCTCCCGGCAGGATATTGAGGACGCTCTTCAGCTGGCGCAGTCGATTGGTTTCAAGCTAACCGGCGAGGTTGATTTGGAGTGCGAGGAGAGGCCGATTCGATGGGAGCCGTTTGACCTGGACTATACCTTCCTGCTCTTTACGCTTCGAAAGCCGGGACCGGCTTTGGTGAGTTCCGCAATGCCCCCAGGTTCTGCGCGAATCAGGCCCGATTCGCAGCGGGCTCGCAGCGGCTGAGAGATGCGGGGCCGATTACTCGGCCTTGTATTCGATCAGGGTAATATCGCGAAAAAGATTGACGCTGACCAACGTGTAGCGCTTGCTCAGCTCACGTCGTATGCCGCGCGATTCGTTATCGTCGGGCGTGGCGCGAAAGAGCACCAGCCAGACGCGTGGAGCGTGATCCATCTCGCGCTGCCAATCCAGGTTGCCGGGATTGATGGCGATTGATTTGGGACGCGCCGCGTTGGGCGGCTGCAGCCAATCGCGATAGCTCTCGGCCGCAAATTGTCCGACCGACTGGTAGTACAGCACGCGATCGTCCGGACGCGTCAGGGCCACAAGATAGGCAACGGTATCGCGCCAGTCCTCAGTAGCGCGCCGGTAAAGGAGCACCGTGGCGGCTAACGACAAACTGCAGATGGTAACGATTGCCGCTGTGCGCCATGCTCGCATCGACACCCGCATCAAAGTTACGGCCATCATCAGCAGCCATCCCGGCAGGCAAATGATAAGAAAGCGATGATAGAAAGCCGGCCGCACGATCGACACCAGCAACGTGAGCACGATTGGAGTAGCAATCGCACTCGCGATCAGCGTGTAGCGCCAGCGTTGGAGTCGGTCCTCGCCTTGCCCGATGCGCCGGAAGGCCACAAGAAAAAATCCGGCGAGCACTAATTCGAGCGCCAGCAGCACTCCTCCGACCGCTTTGCCGCCATCCGCCGCTACGAAAACGCCAAGGTGATACAGCTCCAGCCACGAGGGCGGCTGTAACCACGAGATATGGCCGACATCCTGCGCATGCATGAGCCACAGGATGGGCGTCGCAAGCACGGCGATGATTGCCCAAGCCACAAACAACGGCTTCCACGGCCGCTGCCTGGCTGGGAGAGTCACCATCGAGACAGCATGCGCGGCCGGAACCAGCACGCCGAAATAGTGGAAATAGGAGGTAAACCCGGCTACCGCCGCATAGGCCAACGCTCGTCCGTAGCTCGGCGTTTCGATCAGCCGCACGAAGAGGTAGGTCGACAGCAGCACCGCCAGCACAACAAAGCTGTAGGCCCGCGCCTCCTGCGAGACGGAGATTGCGCAGGCATTCAAGGCCAGCAACGCGGTGGCGAGGATTCCAACGTCACGCCCAAATAGACGCTTGGCCAGCACGTACATCATGGGCAATGACATTGCGCCGGCAATCACCGACAGCATACGCACCGTAGCTTCGCCGTATCCGAAGTGCAGCCAGGGTTTCAGTAGCAGGTAGTACAGCGCCATGTTGCCTTCGTCGTGCCAGAGGAAGTGCCAGAACACAGGCGAGGGCCTGCGGGCAATCGCTACGCTGGCGATCTCGTCGAGCCAAAAACTTTTGCGACCGAGGGTGATAAGGCGCAGCAGCGTGCCCGCGAGAACGATCGCCGCAAGCACAAGAGAGCTGCTGGGGAAGGCATTCCAGCTTGCCTGGGTTTGCGTCGCGCGCGCCTGAGTCACGGGAGGCAACGACATCTGTTCGAATATAGCAGTTGGAGGCTGCGGCGCAGCTCTGCATCAGCGCGAACCGAGTTAACGCCGCCGGGGTTGGTTGACGGTTCGCTGGATCGCCTCGGCCAGAGTCACTCGCGGACTCCAGCCGGTTTCCTTGCGGATGCGTTGCGTGTCGTACCAGCGGTCCTGCAACGCGCGGCGCAGTTGATGTGCCGACAGACGCGTATCACCCATGGGCATGACGTGGCGCAGCGCCTCGGTTACAGGCGCGCCCAGGTAGAGCAGCCGACCCGGGTAGAAGCGGGTTGTGGAGTGATCGGCGGCGCTTTTGATTTGGTGATAGCGGCCGAGCGTGAGGTCATCGTCATCCAGCACGTTGTATTCACGAAGACCTTTGGCGTTGACAGCCGCAGCCTGCATGGCATCGACGATGTTCTCGACATAGTTGAGGGGAAAGCGGTGTTTCGGATTGCCGAAGACAAAGCCGGTGCTGCCCATACGAAACGCGTACATGCCCAACGGCAGCGGACGTCCCGGCCCATAGATGATGCCCTCGCGCAGAATCACCGTTGGGAGCGCGGTGCGGCGAGCGAACGCGCTCACGAATTGGTCGGCGGCAATCTTCGACTGCGCGTAAGGATCGCGCAGCTCGGGCTTGCTGTCGAACGGCGTGCTCTCGTCGATGCGCTCGCCGGGCTTCACCGGGCCATAGACCGACAGCGAGCTAGCGTAGACGAGCTGTCCGACCGCCTGTTCGGCGCAGGCGGCGAGCACACGCTCCGTGCCGCGGACGTTTACGTCGAAGTAGTCTTTGCGCGCTGCGGAGCCGACCTTCGCGGCCAAGTGGTAGACAACTTCCGCGCCTGCGACGGCACGCGCGATCGATTGAGCCTCGTTGAGGTCGCCATGAACGACTTCGACTCCCGTTTCGCGAAGCCGCTCGGCGCGTGGCGAAGGGCGTGCGAGCACGCGGACCGTCACGCCCTTGGCAAGCAGGTCGCGCACCAGAAAGCCGCCGAGAAATCCTGTACCGCCGGTAACGGTTACGCGCATGAAGAAGTTTCGAGTTTCAAGTTTCGAGTTTCAGAGCGCGCCATTCGAACCGTCGCCCAGAGCTTCTGGGCAGAATGCCGCGCCAATCGGTTTGGCTAATTGCTAACTGCTAATTGCCAATTGCTGCTTTCCTCGACCGCGCTTTTGCCTGTGTGTTAGATTACAACTTCGTTCTGCAATCCTGGTGCGCTGCGTTCCCTTATGGGAACCTCACAAGCAGGCGCTCTTCGAATCGCCGTGTCCATTGCTTTAGTTTTTTGTGTTCTATCCTCCGCAGCTTTTGTGATTCTTATCGAGCAAGAACCACCCGCACTGATCCGCAAGGTGCTGAATTTGTTCCAGACGATAGGCGCTATTGGGCTGATGGCAGGTCTGATCTTCAGTGGAGCTATCGAAAGCGGTGTCAACGGAGCAACGTCTTTGTACCGGATCATGCTTTTCGCCATCCCGATAAATCTGGTGCTGTTTACGGTCGTGGCATTTTTGGTAACGCGGTGCTCCCAGAAGATGTTCTCCGCGAGTGCGTCGCGAGGTCGATAATGATGAAAATGAGGCGACTCACAATGGAGAGAATCGGGTGACGATTGCGGGCTACATCATCCTGGCAATCGCTGCCATTCCCGGCATTTATTACCTGCTGGCGATCTACAGCTCGGCGCGATATTTCCGCGTGGAGTGGCGCGCGAATCCGCCGAACAACGACTTCTTTCCGCCCATCAGTTGCCTCAAACCGATTCGCGGCCTCGACGACGACGCCTACGAAAATTACGCCAGCTTCTGCCGTCAGGATTACCCGGAATACGAGATCGTCTTCTGTGTCGACCGCGACGACCCGGCCATGCCGGTACTGGAGAAGCTGGTTGCCGACTTCCCCGAGCGCAAAATCCGCCTTATCTACGGCTCGGGCCGCAATGCGATCAACGACAAAGTGGGCCGGCTGACGCGACTGGTCAGCGAGGCAAAGTACGACGTGCTGTCGATCACCGATGGCGACATTCGCGTCGGCCCCGATTACCTGCGCGCCGTGGCGCATGCCTTCCGCGATCCGCGCGTCGGCGGCGCCACCACGCTCTACGCCTCGACCGAAGAGACCAGCTTTGTACAGGAGCTGCAGTCGATCGGCATGATCTCCGATTTTTTCGCGGGGATCCTTGTGGCGTGGCAGCTCGATGGCGTGAAGTTCATGTTTGGCCAGTCGATCCTGACCACCAAGCAGCGCATTGCCGGCTTCGGCGGCTATGAGGTGCTTGAGAATCGCCCCGCCGACGACCTGAACGTCGGCCGAATGGTCGCCGCGCAGGCAGAAGTCAAGCTGCTGCCGTATGTTGTGAAGACCGTGGCGGATTTCCGATCGCTGAAGGATCTGTTCTACAAGCGGGTGCGCTGGATGACCGTGATGCGGCTGGTGCGCCGACAAGGGCATCGCGGCCTGATCTTCACCTGGGGGTTGATCTGGGCGCTGATCGCGGTTGCCGTGCATCCTACCTGGCCGGTGGCGGTGGCGTACCTGGGCAGTTATGTTGTGCTGCGTGTGATCATCACCTGGCTGATTGGAATTCACGGGATGAAGCAGAAGGGTGTGTGGCCGAAGATGGTGCTCATCCCGCTGTGGGACGCCGTGGCATTCATGATCTGGGTCGCCAGCTTCGGGCGAAACGTGATTCGCTGGCGCGGCTACGATTACTACATCCGCAATGGAATTCTGGTGCCGGTGAATCCGGCTAAGACGCCGCACGGGAAAAGCAGCGCAGCAGTTTAGCCACAAAAGCAAAACGAAGAGAACCCGACATGAA
>Ga0335069_10014955_pt1 | contig 10854 bp, 6 predicted proteins | sample Lox_Sample_11_FD_206714 | JGI IMG/M metagenome (GOLD analysis project Ga0335069, IMG submission 206714) | Soil microbial communities from Loxahatchee National Wildlife Refuge, Florida, United States - Lox_Sample_1.1 | ecosystem: Environmental > Terrestrial > Soil > Wetlands | place: USA: Florida... | reverse complement strand
CCTCAAGTTGCGCGATTACCCGACCCTGGGACACGTAATTCGTTTCGTATATGAGAAGTGCCCAGCCTTAAGTTCAGCCCCTTCGAGCAAAGGTGTCGAACCTGTTCCGGTCCAGGCACCCCAAGTAGTCCAAGGTATAGCTAACGACAATACGAACGACATTATTAAAGACAAGGTTTTAGCCATCGTTGCCGAGAAAACAGGATATCCGACGGAGATGTTGGATCTGGACCTCGATCTTGAAGCCGACCTCGGTATCGATACGGTCAAGCAGGCGGAGATGTTCGCGTCAGTGCGGAGTGCTTTCAATATTCCGCGCGACGCCGAGCTAAAGCTCCGTGATTTCCCGACCCTTGCACACGTGATCAAATTCGCAACCGATCGGCGGCCAGGAGAAGTCGCCAACCCGGAACCCGTTGCCAGCGTCAGCAAGAAACCGCCTTCGTCAGCAGCCACCGACGTTGCTGCTGCGCGCCCGACGGTGGCTACCTTCGAAGCTACCAACAAAATCCCAAGGCGCGTACCCATTCCGGTTCTTCGACCCGGTTTGTCACTCTGCAAATCGACTCCGGCGTCGCTCGCACCGGGGCGTCGCGTCATCGTGATGCCCGACAAGGGTGGAGTGGCAACCGCACTGATCGAGCAACTGCGGGGGCGTGGGGTTGAAGTTCTGCAAATGACCGCCGGCGCGGACGCCGCCGTAATCAATAACCAAATTGCTGCATGGCTGAAAGATGGCGCGGTTCATGGAGTGTATTGGCTACCTGCTTTGGATCCTGAGGCCGGTCTTCGTGACCTCGATCTTGCCGGCTGGCACAACGCGTTATGGGCGCGAGTCAAGTCCCTTTACATCACCATGAGAGCGATGTACGAGCAGATTGGGCCCGAAGGAACTTTCCTCGTTTCCGGGACCCGCTTAGGCGGACAACATGGTTATGACCAGAGAGGAGCGACGGCCCCTCTGGGCGGCGCAGTTGCGGGCTTTGTCAAAACTTACAAACGTTAGCGGGTAGACTCATTAGCCAAGGTGGTGGACTTCGGAAGCGAACACAATTCCGCCGAGATTGCCAACATCCTGGTTCATGAAACTTTGCGTGATCCCGGGGCGGTTGAAGTTGGCTACAAAGATGGCCTTCGCTGGACGGTGGGATTGGAAGAGCAACCCGCCGCGGATGGGCGGCCAGGCTTAGCGCTTGGTAAGGACTCGGTCTTCCTCATCACCGGTGCTGCAGGAAGCATTGTTTCAGCGATCACAGCGGATCTAGCGGCAGCATCTGGCGGCACCTTTTATCTTTTGGATCTGGTGCCCCAGCCGGACCCAAACAATCCTGACCTCAAGCGCTTTGTTGAGGACAAAGAAGGATTGAAACGTGAACTGTTCACTCGAATCCAGGCCCGAGGCGAGCGAGCGACACCCGCGCTGATTGAAAGCGAGCTGGCGGCTTTAGAACGGGCGAACGCTGCTCAGGCTGCGATCGATGCGGTAGGTGCCGCCGGAGGCGCTGCTCATTATTTCTCTGTGGACCTGAGGAACTCCGACGCGATCGAAAAGGTGATTCGACAAATACGCGATAAAGAGGGAAGGATTGACGTCCTACTGCACGCTGCTGGCATCGAACGCAGTCATTTCCTGCCGGACAAGCAGCCGCAAGAATTCGACATGATCTTCGACGTGAAGAGCGACGGCTGGTTCAACCTCTTGCATGCTGTCGGCGACATGCCGCTCGCAGCGACGGTTGCCTTTAGTTCGATTGCCGGACGATTCGGCAACGCAGGCCAGGCCGACTACAGCTCGGCGAACGACCTGTTATGCAAGCTGACTTCAAGTTTCCGGACCACGCGCCCTGGTACACGGGGCATCGTTGTCGATTGGACGGCGTGGGGTGGAATTGGCATGGCCACGCGAGGATCGATTCCGAAAATGATGGAACTTGCGGGTATCGATATGTTGCCGCCTGAAGCCGGCATCCCGCTAGTTCGAAGAGAACTGGTTAGCGGAGGAACGAGAGGCGAGATCGTCGTCGGCCAACGCCTGGGTGCACTGCTCACGGAATGGGATCCCAGCGGGGGTGTGGATATAGAGATCGCGAGTCCTACAGAAGCAGTCGCACTTGGGCCCATGATCGGTAAGATCGCAGCCTGCAACGTTTATAGCGGCTTGCGAATTGACACCGCGCTCGATCCCAGGATTCAACCCTTCCTTCATGATCATAAGATCGATGGCACGCCCGTGCTGCCTGGCGTAATGGGCATTGAAGCATTTGCTGAAGCCGCGAAGTTCTTGCTGCCTGACTGGAACATCGTGGCAATTGAAGATGTGAATCTGCTGTCCCCATTTAAGTTTTATCGGAATGAGCCTCGAACTGTCAGCCTGCAAGCGCTTATTTCACCAAAAGGCGACGGCGTAGTGGCTGAGTGCAAGTTGACCGGCAATAGATTGCTTCCCAATCAAGCTGAACCGCAGGAGACAACTCACTTCACGGCACGGGTGCGGCTCAGCAGGGAAGTGGCCCCGTTCGCAACTGGACTTGAAGTGCGCAAACCTGAGGGGACGCTTGTGAAAGCGAATGACATTTATCCTCTCTACTTCCACGGTCCGGCGTACCGCGTTATCGAGAAAGCCTGGTGGAACGGAACATGCATGATCGGCAAGATGGCGAAACATCTTCCGAGCAATCACGAGCCGTCAAGGCTTCCAATTGTTCTTAAGCCCCGTTTGATCGAGCTGTGCTTCCAAACCGCAGGTCTCTGGGAAATGGGAGTCCTGGGTCGGATGGGACTGCCGCAGCACATCGATGAACTCATGTTCTATCGCACGCCTGATGTAGAAGCGAGTGCGCTGTACGCCATCGTTACGCCTGACTCATCACACACCAGCTTCGACGCGGAAGTCATGACCACGTCGGGACAGCTCTTATTCCGGCTGCGTGGCTATCGAACGGTGGAACTGCCTTCCACGCTGGACGAAAAACAATTGATGCATTTGAAAGCCGTAATGACTCTGCGGGCAGTTGCGGCATAGCAGTTCTCTTGTCGCAACAATCCTCCATGATAAGGAGGCAAGACATGCACCAAGCAGTTGAACGGCTGGCAGCAACAAGCGACCATCTCTGCCAAGAGTACGCGGACATCGCTTTGCTGCATGCGGCAACTGAATTTTATGAAGAACGACTTGCTTTAGAGCAGGAACAGTTCTACGCCTCGGCGACGCGTGGACGACCTCAAGTTGGCAGCGAAGTGGGCGTCAGGGTCGAACTCCGCTATGAAGGTCATTCGTACTCTTTGCAAACTTACCGGCTAAGTACTCGACAGTACCGGGTTGAAATCGATGGCACCCAGCACAAGATCCGGGTAGAACCGCTGGCACGGTTCGAGTCCTGGCTAACTGCGCAGGGCCGCCGTTCCCACGTTGTATCCGTGCCTGACGGTCGCAGTTACCGTATCGAAGTAAATGGAGTGTCCCATAAGATCGAGCGGGATGACGGAGGCATTATCTACTCTCCCACGCCGGCAGTGGTGGTTTCTGTCCTAGTGAAGCCAGGGGAACTGGTGAGTGCCGGGGATCGCGTGGCCGTCCTCGAATCGATGAAGATGGAGCTGCCAGTGCAAGCCCCGTTTGCGGGAAGAGTGCGCCGGGTCATGATCATTCCGAATATGCAGGTGGACGTAGGAGCTCCGGTGATGCAAATCGATGCCGTCGGCAGCTCGGGGATTGAGCTGGCAGGAAAGCGAGTGGCATTTAGAGAATTAGTTGCAGAACCCCGTGCCTCCGCTCAGACATCTCATAACCCAAGCCTTGAGCTACTTAGGCAGTTCATGCTGGGTTTTGATGTGGATCCCAAGGAGTGCAGCCAGGTAGTCGCTGACTGGAACGCGCAGACTGAATCGAATGGCAAGAGCATTCAACAGGAGAATGAAATTCTCAACATCTTTGCGGACCTGTGTTCCTTATTTAGGAGAGAACCTGAAATATGTAAAGCAGCCGGCGGCGAGCAGCCGAGTGCAGAAGCTTACATGTTTTCGTATGTCCGCTCGATTGATGCCCGCAACGGGGGATTGCCGCCAAATTTCACCACTGCGTTGCGCCAGGCTCTTAGTCATTACGGAGTGGCGACACTTGACCGTTCACCGCAGCTGGAGCAAAGCCTGTTCCTGATTCACAAGTCGCACCAGCGAATGAGTCAGCAAATTCCGGTTGTGGTTCCAATCCTGCAGCGGCGGATGCAGAAGTTGAAGACGCTGCCAACATCGGTCCAGGAATCGACGTGTCAACTCCTCGACCGGATCGAAGCGGTGACCAACGGATCGTTTCCGTCTCTCTACGATTTGGCCGAACCACAACCAATCAAGCAGTTGACTGAGTACGAGCAAAAAGTCATGCGGATGCAGCGCTTTGGCCAGGTCTACCCATATGAAATTGTCAAGATGCTCACCAAGCGCGGGGGTGATACCGAATTTCCCGAGGGTGACTTCATTGAGTACGACCTCGATTGCGAAGGCCGCCTCGTTCCTGTGAATCGTCCTTACGGACAAAATAAAAGCGCCATCATTGTCGGAGTCATCAGGAACTACACCCTTCGTTATCCCGAGGGCATGAAGCGCGTGATTTTGCTGGGTGATCCCAGCAAAGATCTCGGGGCAGTTGCCGAACCAGAATGCCGTCTGATTCTTGCCGCCCTGGAATTGGCATGGCAGGAAAGGGTTCCATTAGAGTGGTTCACTTTATGCGCTGGTGCCAGAATTTCGATGGAGAGCGGCGTCGAGAATATGGATTGGATCGCCCGCGTGTTGCGGGAATTGGTGCAGTTTACCCAGAATGGGGGAGAAATCAACCTGGTTGTGAATGGGATCAATGTCGGAGCCCAACCTTACTGGAATGCTGAAGCCACGATGCTGATGCATACCCGCGGCGTTCTGATCATGACCCCCAAAGGAGCTATGGTGCTGACCGGGAAGCGTGCCCTGGAGTACTCCGGTAGCATCTCTGCGGAGGACAACCAAGGCATTGGTGGCTACGACCGGATCATGGGAGTAAATGGCCAGGCCCAGTACTGGGCCCGCGATATCGAGCAAGCCTGTCACATTCTTCTCCGACATTATGAGTTTGCGTACGTGGCGCCCGGCGAACGCTTTCCACGCAGGGACGTCACCCGCGATCCCGTCGACCGGGACGTATGCCAGTTTCCGATGGGAGAGGCAAACGAAAGTGGATTTCTGCAGGTCGGCGACATATTCTCGGACAAAACTAATCCGGGGAGGAAGAAGGCTTTCCCCATCCGCAAAGTAATGATGGCGGTAGTGGACCAGGACCACTCTCCGCTTGAGCGTTGGGCCGGGATGCGTGGAGCAGAGACTGCAGTGGTCTGGGACGCCCATCTGGGCGGGAACGCGGTGTGCTTGATCGGCATTGAGTCCCGTCCTGTTCCGCGAATGGGATTCGTCCCCGCCGATGGCCCTGAGCAGTGGTGTGCCGGGACGTTGTTCCCACTGTCATCCAAGAAGGCGGCACGGGCAATCAATTCGGCAAGCAACAATCGGCCGGTCGTGCTGTTAGCAAACTTGTCTGGCTTCGACGGTTCCCCAGAATCGATGCGGCGCTTGCAACTGGAATACGGAGCTGAGATCGGACGCGCGGTCGTGAACTTCAAAGGGCCCATGATCTTCTGTGTGGTGTCCCGCTATCACGGAGGCGCGTATGTAGTTTTCTCGCGAGCTCTGAACGAGAATTTGGAAGTCGCCGCCCTGGAAGGTACGTATGCCTCGGTGATCGGCGGTGCGCCGGCGGCAGCCGTGGTTTTTGCAGGAGAGGTGGCCGCTCGCGCTCGCAAGGATGAGCGAATACAATCGCTCACCGCACAGAGAGAAAAGGCGGAGGGAGCTGAAAAAGCGACGTTGCAGGCAGAGTGGGACAAGCTTTACAAGATTGTCCATTCCGAAAAGTTGGGCCAGGTGGCAGATGAATTTGACCGGATACACACGGTACAGCGCGCACTCAAAGTCGGCGCGCTCCATCACATCATTCAACCAGCGAACCTCCGGAGTTATTTGATCGAAGCCGTCGAACGGGGTATCGCGAAAGAAGCAAACGCGCGACCCGAAGAGTTCAAGTCACGAGGGCGAGACAATGTGTCGCCAATTTCCCAGCTTCACGCAGCCAAGGCCTCCTGACGTCTACTGGCTGCCGCAAATAGAATCCGATATCCCTGCCGGGTCCACCTGGCTGAGCGCAGGTGAAATCGAACGGCTGGATAGCATTCGGTTTCCTAAAAGACGAGCGGACTGGCGCCTCGGCCGTTGGACAAGCAAATGTGCGGTGGCCGCTTACCTTCACGACTCATACGACTTGTCCCATCTGTCGAACATCGAAGTTCGTGCAGGGGTGTCCGGTGCGCCAGAGATCTTTCAAAACAACCGGCGGTCCGCCTTGAATATTTCATTGAGTCATCGCGATGGCTTTTCGATTTGCGCACTCGCGCCGGTAAACATGCTGTTGGGGTGTGACGTGGAAACGATCGAGCCGCGGTCCGAGGCATTCGTGTCCGACTATTTCGCGGACGAAGAGCGAGAATTGCTCGCAAGGATTCCTCAAAACGAACGCCCCGAGATCGTTGCGGCGTTGTGGAGCGCGAAAGAAAGCGCGCTTAAAGCGATGCAAATAGGCCTCCGTGCGGATACACGGTTCGTCGTGGTTCACGACCTGGACTTAGACGGGAATCGAGATTCTGCTAAATCTGTCTGGCGACCCATGCAGGTTTCCTGGCAAGGGCAAACTCATTTTTATGGCTGGTGGCGAATAGCCGGGAAATTTGTGCTGACGGTGGTTGGCTATCCATGGCCGAGTCGTCCGGTTGAGCTAACCGCTCCGCGCAAACCGGTCCAGCCAATTGACTTCAAAGACCAGGGAAATCAAGGACAATGCGGGGGCAATCGATAATGCGTGATCTGGGGACATCCATGATAAGTAAAAGTCAAGCGGAGACGGAGGTCTCCGTGCACTTCGAAGGATAGGTTCTCGAAGCATCGATACTCTTGTTTTATTTGCGAACCGCCTGCGATTCTGCGTAGCGGCCACAGCGGCAGCTTGGCCAGACATCCAAACGGTGGTGAATCGTCTCAACGCGAAGAGGCCACTCGATGTATACCGGTTCCTAAAGAACGAAGTCTGCCCGCGAGAGATGCAATTTATCCCCTGCGTCGAACCGAGGGTGTTTCGTAACGTGGCTCCGCAAAAGTGGGACCCGGCTTCGCTGCCGCTTTTTGATTCGCCTGCCGCGCATCCAGGAAATTCTGACTCCGTCGTCACCGACTGGTCCATCGATCCGGACGACTGGGGCTACTTCCTCTGCAAGATCTGGGACGAATGGTATCGGCGAGACATAGGCAAGGTGTTCGTGAACCTATTTGAGACCGCTGTCGGGCAATGGATGGGCAAGGACTCGCAGCTTTGCGTTTATCACGAATTCTGCGGCAAGGACGTCGCGCTAGAGCACGACGGCAGTCTCTACTGTTGTGATCACTATGTGTATCCGGAATACCGGCTAGGAAATATCATGCAGGTCTCCAGTTCACGCATGGCGTTTTCCGAGCAACAACAGAAGTTTGGTGTCGATAAGTATTACTCCTTAGCACGGCGCTGCAGGAAGTGCGATTTCCTATTTGCATGCAACGGTGAGTGTCCGAAAAATCGGCTCATTCGTACGCCGGATGGCGAGATTGGCCTGAATTACTTGTGTAGCGGCTTGCAGAAATTCTGGCATCACATCGACCGCGATGTAAAAGACATCTGTAAGCGCATTGCCGTCGGCGGGCCGCTCAGAGTCGCGTAGAGCGAACTGAAAGACAAATGCAAGGACTCGGTTTCTGAAGAGGTGGGCAGCCTGTTGCCGCGATTAACATGTCAATGGTTTGTACGTTGAATCCCAGCAGGGCAGCTGCAGCAGATTCCCGGAATCGGTCCATTGGTTTCGACCGCAGTTGTCTCAGCCATCCTCCAGTCTGGGGAAGTGGATGAGCGGATTGGAAACCAGAACGGCACGCAACGTGGTGATCGTCGCCACCGCCAACAAGCTAGCGAGGATCAGTTGGGCGGTTTTAGCGACTGGGAACGACTATCAGCCCCTGCGCAAGGCTGCCGCGTTTTCCAACTAGACGAAGTGACATTCTAAATCCCTTTCTCGGGAGTCTGCAGAAGATAGGAATGACGAAAGCAAAGTCAAACGACGTGCCTGAAAACCTGTGGTGTAACGAGGTCTTTTACGACCGTGATCTGTCACTTCTGCCAGTGTGTTCATCCTTCTCAAGTCTCTAAACTTTCCATACCCGCTTATTCATGCAGGCGACGACAGACAGGCCCGCTTGGTTCGTGCTAACTCGCCATTGTTGAGCCTTGTGGGCACATTTAAGGATCGTTGGGTACCGAGGCATCAGCAGAAAAGGCGAATATCGACGAACTAGAGGCGGAACTGAAAAAATACAAGTATTCGAGAAAGGAAAGGCCATGAAGTACATCCGTCTGTTTGACTTGGCGAGTTTCCTATTGCTTTCGTTCCTGAGCATCACACCCGGAACAGCCGCGGCACAATCGGCCAAAGTGCAGGGCATCATCAAGAGCCGCAGCGGCGAAGACATCATTCTTAACACAACGCAGGAGCCGAACATGATAGTCATGCTGACTGACAGTACCGATGTCGGGCAGGTGGAGGGAATGCTGAAGGCGCGCAGCAAGCGGATGTCGATGGCCGCTCTCATTCCGGGCCTGGCCGTTTCGGTCGAGGGCGACTACAACAGCCAGAATGTACTCGTGGCCAGCAAGGTAAGATTCAAGGGCAATGATTTTAAACAAGCCCAGGCCATAGCGGCTGGCATGCACGATACCAAGATGCAGGCGCAACAGAATAAAGAGGAGCTCGAGAAACACAATGCCGAACTGAAGGCGCAGAACGAAGCCCTCCAGAAGCATCAGGCCGCGATCCAAGCGAATAAAGCAGCCGTGGAAGCAGCTATCGCGCGCTTCGGCCAGCTTGATGACTACTACATTATGGACGAAGTGACGGTTTACTTCGGGAACGGCAAAACCAAGGTCGATCCCAAGTACGTGTCGCAGCTCGCGACGCTCTCTCAAAACGCTGCCAAGGTTAGTGGCTACATGATCGAAGTAAAGGGGTATGCTTCTGCGGCTGGCAGTGCAGCCATGAATCAGAAGCTCAGTCAGGAGCGCGCGCAGAATGTAACCGATATTCTGCTTCAGCAGGGCAAAGTTCCTCTCACCCGAATGCTGGCCCCTGGCGCTATGGGCGAAAGCGAACAGGTTGGTAGCACCAAGACGAAAGAAGGTGAGGCCGAGAATCGCCGCGTTGTCGTGCGTGTTCTGCAAAACAAGGCGATTGCCGGAGTGCCCCCATCTTCTTAGGGTGCCAGCGAGGTTTCCCTCTAACTGGTGAGCAGCAGCGACCCAAGCGAGTCATCGACTGTTCCCCTAGGAACGTCCCTGCTGATTGTTGTCGCTCTTGATTTGTGTGGGTCTACGTCTCAACCTTCCTCCGACCCGAGTAACTTTTCTTCTTTAGGGGCACAAGAGAACCGATGACTAAGCCAAGCACCGGCTTTCCCTCACGCTGCAGCTTCGTGAGCATCCGCAGTGAAGGCGGCCCGCTTACCGCCTTCGAGGGCCCGCTTCGCATCCAGAACCCCGTAGATCTGAATGAGCTTGGCCACCAGTCCGGTCCAGCCGGTCTGGTGGCTGGCGCCCAACCCGGCACCATTGTCGCCATGGAAGTATTCGTAGAACAGGATATGGTCGCGCCAGTGGGGATCGCTCTGAAACTTCTCTGCGCCGCCATAGACGGGTCGCCGGCCATGTTCGTCGCGGGTGAACATCCGCGTGAGCCGGTCGGAGATCTCTTTACTTACCTCGAAGAGGTTCATTATCTTCCCTGAACCAGTCGGACACTCGATCTTGAAGTTGTCACCGTAGTACAGGTAGAAGTTCAGCAGGGCCCGAATGATGAGCGCGTTCACCGGCATCCAGATCGGTCCCCGCCAGTTGGAGTTACCGCCGAACATGCCTGTGTTCGACTCGGCTGGCAGGTACTCCACCCTGTACTCTTGGCCGCCTGCGTTAAAGACATACGGGTGCTGCTCGTGGAATTTAGAAAGCGAGCGGATGCCGTAAGGGCTCAGGAACTCGTTCTCGTCGAGCATCTTTGCGAGTATCCTGCGGAGCCGCTCTTGGTTGACGAGGGCGACCATCCCCCGCTCGGCCACGCCAAACTGACCCGGGCCTGTGGCGTGCATGGTCTCCAACAGTTCGGGTGTCCGGAGCAGGTGTTTCCAGAACCGAGCCACCACCACCGGCATACGCTCCCGTTGCCACTTTTCGACCACTGTTGTAGCGCACAGGGGCAGAAGCCCCACCATCGACCGCACCTTGAGCCGCGTGGCGCTGCCATCGGGGAGCCGCAAGAGATCGTAGTAAAAGCCGTCTTCCTCGTCCCACATGCCGTGCTGACCGGGTCGGTTCATGCCCGCGGCAATGTAGATGAAGTGTTGTGCGAACTTCAAGACCATGGCCTCGTACGTGGGGTCGTGGGCGGCAAGCTCGAACGCGAGTTCCAACATGTTCTGGCTGAACAAGGCCATCCATGCCGTGCCGTCCGCCTGCTCGAGATAGCCGCCCGTAGGCAGCGGAGCGCTGCGGTCAAAGACGCCGATGTTGTCGAGGCCGAGGAATCCTCCTTCGAAAACATTCTTGCCTAAGCGGTCCTTACGGTTCACCCACCAGGTGAAGTTCAGCGCCAGCTTGTTGAATGCCGACTTGAGGAAGTCGACGTCCGTCTCACCGCGCAGGGCCTGTTC
>Ga0335069_10014954_pt1 | contig 10854 bp, 7 predicted proteins | sample Lox_Sample_11_FD_206714 | JGI IMG/M metagenome (GOLD analysis project Ga0335069, IMG submission 206714) | Soil microbial communities from Loxahatchee National Wildlife Refuge, Florida, United States - Lox_Sample_1.1 | ecosystem: Environmental > Terrestrial > Soil > Wetlands | place: USA: Florida... | reverse complement strand
TTTACCGATGTTCCCCCAGTTGACCGGCGAGCAACAGGCGAGAGTAATCGATGAAGTTCTCGCTTTTGCAAGCGGCTCCAAGAATGGATCGGAGCCGGAAGCTGCTGTCAGCGGAGCAGCAACTACGCGCTCCTAATTGGATCGTCCTTCCTGTACGCCGCCAACGCCTGTTCCAGGCTGCAGCGCACTACTAATCATTCATACGAGTTCACTATGCCCCAATTGCCGAGCTATGCGCTGATCACGCCGGCGCGCAATGAAGCGGCGTTCATCGAATTGACGATCAAGTCGATGATCGCGCAGAGCTACACGCCGCGGAAGTGGATCATCGTGAGCGATGGATCTACGGATCAAACCGATGAGATCGTGGGCAAGTACATAGCCTCATATCCCTGGATCGAACTGATACGCATGCCGGAGCGTAAGGAGCGCCATTTCGCCGGGAAGGTATATGCGTTTAAGGCAGGATATGAACGGCTGAGCGGGCTCGAAGTGGACATCATCGGAAATCTTGATGCGGACGTGTCTTTTGAGCCTGAGCACTTCCAGTTCCTCATCGAGCGAATGGCCGAGAATCCAAAGCTGGGAGTGGCAGGCGCGCCATTTCGCGAGGGTGGATTCCAATACGACTATCGTTTTTCGAACATCGAGAATGTCTGGGGCGGCTGCCAATTGTTTCGCAGGGAGTGTTATGACGCAATTGGCGGCTATATGCCTCTCAAAGGCGGATGTATCGATCACGTTGCGGTGATCTCGGCTCGCTGGCATGGCTGGCAGACGCGCACTTTCACCGAAAATGTGTGTATACACCATCGCAAGATGGGGACAGCGATGCAAGGTGCCTTGCGGGCCAAGTTCAGACTGGGAGCCAAGGACTATACCGTCGGGAATCACCCGGCATGGGAAGCGGCACGTGTGGTCTATCAATTGAAGAACCGTCCGGCTGTCTTGGGGGCTATCGCCCTGGGGATGGGGTATGCCTGGTCATTTGTGCGCCGCGCAGAAGTCCCGCTTCCTGCAGAGTTGGTTGCATTTGTAAGAAAAGAGCAGTTGGACAGATTAAAGAAACTTGCGGGCAAGAAATCCGCGCGGGACAGGAACCCGATCGCGCCGGTGCCTGAGGCAAAAGTTAGATAGTTCGGCAGCAACGCTGAGAAAGCCCGGCAACAAGGACAGGTAATTCCTATGGATATATGTGGTAAGAAGATTCAGGTGCATGGCACGCTCTGCCGAATCGCGCGCCTGGATGCGGATCGTTACAAATACGTGGACGATCCGGTGCCGATGCTGGACGGACTTCGAAAGTCCGGCAAGAGAATAGATATCTTCACATTCATTCAAAGTCCCGCTGACACTCAGCCTAAATACAGCTACCCGATGGAGTGGGATAACCTTGCGGTGCTTCCCCTGACAAGCTTCGACGAGTGGTGGAACAAGCAGATTGGCTTCAAGGCGCGCAACAAGGCAAAACAGGCGCAGAAGAAGGGTGTCTCGATTCGGGAGGTTCCTTTCGACGACGATCTTGCGAGGGGCATCTGGGAGATCTACAACGAAACTCCCATTCGGCAGGGCCGTAGATTCCCGCATTTTGGAAAGGACCTGGAGACAGTCAGGAGAATCAGCGCGACCTATTTGGAAAGCAGTGTGTACATTGGCGCGTTCTTCGAGGAAAAATTGATCGGCTTCATAAAGCTGACGATGGACGACAACCACATTCAGGCGGGGATGATGCACATCGTCTCGATGATCCGCCACAGGGACAAAGCTCCTACAAACGCCCTGGTGGTCCAGGCAGTTCGATCGTGCACGGATCGCGGCATTCCCAACCTCGTCTATTCGAACTTTGCATATGGGAAGAAGGAACGGAGCAGCCTCAGCGATTTCAAGGAGCGGAATGCATTTCAGCGGGTCGATCTGCCGCGCTATTATGTTCCGCTTACACCGATCGGGCATGTTGCACTTCGTCTCGGCTTGCATCACAAGTTGATTGACCGTATTCCTGAGCCTCTGGCAGCAAAGGCGCGCGACATCCGGCAGTCGTGGTACAAACGACGTTTCTCGGCGTTCGAACAAGATATCTAGGTGAGATAGAGACAGAATGCCGGGTATTGTGGGATTGATTACAAAGAGGCCGCGCGATTGGGCCGAAGAGCAGCTTGCACGCATGGTCGAGACTCTGGTGCATGAGCCCTTCTATACCAAAGGGACCTGGATTGATGAGTCTCTCGGCGTGTATGTGGGGTGGGTTGCGCGCCAGGGGTCGTTCGCGGAGAGGATGCCGGTCTGGAACGAAAAGAGAGATGTCGCGGTTGTGTTTTCGGGTGAGGATTTTCCTGATCCGGAGGTCCTTCGCAAGCTGAAAGAAAAGGGACGTTCGTTGGATAGCGAAGGCCCTTTCTATCTAGCGGGTCTTTACGAGGATGATCCGCACTTTTTCAAGAACCTGAACGGGCGATTCCAGGGTCTTGTGGCGGATCGGAGGAAGGGTGTATCAACCCTGTTCAACGACCGATTCGGCATCCAACGGATGTACGTCCACGAGATCTCAGACGCCTTCTACTTTTCCGCAGAAGCGAAGGGTATTCTCGCGGTGCGGCCTGAGTTACGAAGCCTCGATCCGCAAGGACTCGGGGAGTATATCGCCTGCGGCTGCGTGCTTGAGAATCGGACCTTATTTAAAGGGCTTCATCTGTTACCGCCCGGCTCTGCGTGGCTCTTTCGCGGCGGAGTTCTCGAGACAAAGGCAGCCTACTTCGATCCGAGCGAGTGGGAGCAGCAGGAGCCGCTTCAAGCGGAGGACTACTATCGCGAGTTGCGGGATACGTTCACCAGCCGCCTTCCGCGCTATTTCGATGGAGACGAGAAGATCGGGGTCTCACTCACCGGCGGACTCGATACGCGCATCATCATGGCCTGGCGCAGGGCGGCAGCTGGTTCGTTGCCGTGTTACACGTTCGGGAGCATGTATCGCGAGAACCAGGACGTGCATCTGGCCAAGCATGTCGCCAAGATCTGCGGCCAGTCGCATCAAGTTATTACAGCCAATGAAGCATGTCTCAACAATTTCGCGCGGTATGCCGAGCGGACGATCTACATGACGGACGGTTGCGTCGATGTGAGCCGGGCCCCGGACCTGTATTGCAATGAAGTAGCCCGGCAGATTGCTCCCGTGCGTATGGTTGGAACGTTCGGCAGCGAGATCATCTGCGGCGCCATTATGTTCAAAGCCGTTGCGCCCTCAGCGGGGATTTACCGCAACGACGTGCTGCCACACATAGCCAGGGCAGGCGAAGCCTATCGTCGGCAGATCGGAGGCAATCGCACAAGCGCAGTTGCATTCCGGCAGACAGCAGCGCATCAGTTTGGGATTCAGCGGCTCGAGCAGTCGCAACTTGCAGTCCGAACGCCATATTTAGACAACGAAGTCGTGCGCACTGTGTTTCGCGCGCCCAAGGCAGAACCAGGGGAGGATGTGCGGCTGCGGCTGATTCGGGAGGGCAGTGCGGAACTCGGGCGGCTCCGCACAGATCGCGGATTGGGCGGTACGAATCGGCTGGTGGGAGCTATCAACCGCGCCTATCTTGAATTCACATTCAAGGCCGAATACGCGTACGATTACGGGATGCCGCAGTGGGTCGCAAAGACGGACCACGCGTTGGCGCCGTTGCATCTGGAGCGTCTCTGGATGGGGCGCCATAAGATCTTCCATTTCCGCTGGTGGTATCGGACGGCGCTTGCCGGCTATGTCCAGGAGATGCTTTTGGATTCGCGTTCGCTGGCACGTCCTTACCTCGATCGCGCGGGCGTCGAAGCCGCGGTGACCGGGCACGTCAAGGGAATCCGGAATGCGACAACTGAAATTCACAGACTTCTTTCGCTTGAATTGCTTCACCGAACCTTTATTGACGGGAAGCCTGACATTAGGCAGGATCCCCAAAGCCTCGAGTTGACTTCATGAACCCCATCATAGCCACGATCCTTTTCGCCTGCGGAGTTGCAGGTCTTTTCTATCTCGACCGGGATGACACGAATCGTCCTTCGAGGAAATTGTGGATTCCCGTTCTCTGGGTCATGATCGTGAGTTCGAGATCGGTCTCCGAGTGGTTCGGCCTTCTGCCGAAGTATGCCGCAGGCTCGGAGAGCGATGGGGTGGATGCAGCGATCTACGGATTGCTGACGGCACTCGCCATTTGGGTAGTCGCGCAACGATGGAAACGAGCCGAGGCGCTCCTGCTATCGAACTGGGCCATCCTTCTCTATTTCTTTTATTGCCTGATCAGCGTGTCATGGTCTTCCGATCCGGGAATCTCATTGAAGCGCTGGATCAAGGCAATCGGCGATCTGGCGATGGTGCTTGTGATCCTGACCGAACGCCGACCGGGTTTGGCTCTGGAGCGGCTGATAGCGCGGGTCGGCTATGTATTGCTTCCGGCATCGGTTCTTCTAATCAAGTATTACGGACAATTCGGGCATGATTACACGCCTGACGGCATCCAGATGAATACGGGCGTTTCAACCAACAAGAACATGCTCGGCGTGATGCTCCTGGTTGTCTCGCTGTATACCTTGTGGCGTTGGATCGGAATCTGGCGAGCCAAGGGCCAGCCCGACCGCCAACGGCGACTGATTGCGCAGGGCGTGTTGCTCTTGTTCGGGCTGCTCCTGTTTCGTTTGGCGAACTCTGTCACGTCTCTGGCGTGCTTCGCCCTTGGCGGAGCTTTCGTCCTCGCAACAAACCATCACTGGTTCAAAGCGCGTCCCGTCCGGATTCATTTTCTGGCATCGGCATTGTTGTTTCTTGGCGGGTTGGCGCTGCTTCTCGGAGCGCAAGGAAGCCTGATTCACGCGGTGGGCAGACAGTCGAATCTATCGGGTCGAACGGAGATTTGGGCGGCGGCGATTAAGGCGGCGCCGAACCCAGTCATCGGCGCTGGATATGAAGACTTCTGGATCGGTCCTTACGCGAAGAACTTCTCGGACCAACTTGTGGGTTGGTGGCATCCGGAGGGCTTGAACGAAGCCCACAATGGTTACATCGAAGTTTATTTGAATCTGGGGTGCGTCGGAGTCGGTCTCATTGCGCTGATTCTGTTCAACGGTTACAGACGTGCTGTCAGGGCATTCCGAAGAAATACACGAGTCGGTGGGCTTTTTCTCAGTTACATCATCGTTGCAGCCGTCTACAGCTTCGCCGAGGCCGGCTTCCGGATGCTGGATGCCATTTGGATTTTTCTGCTCCTCTCAGTGGTTGGATCAAGCGGCGTACTGATCGGCTTATTCGACGACAAGGGGCGCGGCATGATCGGTGCCCGAGCGCCGACGAAGCGCCCGGCTCCTGCCAGCGGCTTGCCTGTTCCAGCCCAGCCGGTCTATGCAGGGCAGAGCGGTTCCGCGCACAGGACCAGTCGTCCCAAGCAGTTTGCAACCGCGCAATCTGGAATGAATGGGGCTGGGCTCACTCAAGGCAGTCTCCCCGAATAGCTTAAAGACAAGAGAGTATCGATGACACCTTTTCAGGCGGATGGCAGCTTTCGCCCCATTGCTACCGGCAGCGGGCTACGAAGGACGGCTGTTCGAGGAGTTGGCGCGGCAGTTGTAGGCCAGGCAAGCAGCTTTGTTGTCGGCATGGGATCGGTCGTTGTGCTGGCGCGCATCCTGACACCGGCGGACTTTGGCATCATGACCATGGTGACGACGTTCAGCCTGCTGTTTCGGAGTTTTGGCCTGAATGGATTCACCGAGCTGCTTGTACAGCGCGAGGAACTCAATCACTCGCTGGCCAGCAATCTGTTCTGTATCGAATTAGGCATCGGGGCGGTTCTCAGTCTGCTCTTTGCTGCCTCGGGCCCACTGCTCGCGCACTTTTATCACAATCCGGCGGTAGTGCACGTGACGGAGGCTATGGCACTGACGATCGTGCTTGGTTGCACGGGCTGGTGCCATCTCGCGCTGCTTCAGCGGGCCATGCAGTTCCGAACGACGGCCATGATTAACTTTACGGGGCAGGCTGCGCTGGTCGTTGTTTCCATTGTCACGGCCCTGGCGGGATTTCAGTATTGGTCGCTGGTGTGGGGCAGCATTGCGCAGGTGGTCACTGTCGCCGCAGGGGCTTGGTTGATGTGCCGCTGGGTGCCGGCCTGGCCCAAACATACTTCTGGTACCGGCAGCGGACTCAAGTTCGCGACGAGCGTGTACCTACACTTTGCCTTCAACTATCTGACGCGCAATACCGATAATCTTCTGGTGGGCTGGCGCTATGGAGCGCGGGCGCTGGGCTTTTACAAGCGAGCCTATGATCTGTTTGTTTTGCCGGAACAGCAATTGATGTCGCCCATGGCTGCGGTAGTGGTAAGCACGCTCAGCCGAGTCAACCATGACCGGGAGCAGTTTCAAAGGTATTTTCTGCGGGTGATCGCCGTCTTAGCCCTGATCGGTATGGGGGTAGGGGCCGATCTGGCGCTAGTCGGTCAAGACGTGATCCGCTTTCTATTGGGACCGGGCTGGGAAGAGGCAGGCCGGATCTTTGCGCTGTTTGGGCCGGGGATAGGCGTCATGTTGCTTTACGACACGCACGGCTGGATCCATCTCTCGATAGGACGTCCCGAGCGATGGTTCTGGTGGGGAATCGTCGAATTTGGGTGTACGGCAAGCCTGTTCCTGCTGATGCTGCATTGGGGACCATCGGGGATTGCTGTCGCCTGGACAGCATCCTATTTTCTACTGATGTTTCCAGGGTTCTGGTATGCTGGCAGACCGATCAACCTTGGGTTAGGCTCCATCCTCTCTGAGATCTGGAAGTTCTTTCTCTCTTCGGTGATTGCCGGTTGTGCGACTGCTGGAATCGTGGCGACATTGCCGCGGTTTGTGATGGCCGACAGTGGCTCGTGGGCCTTCGCGAGGACAGTCGCAATTTCAGTCGTGTTTTTCGCATTTTATGTCGGATGTATCGTTGCATTGCATCGAGGGATGAAGCCGATCAAGGATACGGTCGGGCTTGCCCACGATTTTTTGCCCAATCGCAAAGGGAAAGACGAAGTTCGACGGAGCGGTATCCAGTTCGCTGATGGCACGCAACAGCTTGAAGAATGTCACGCGAAGTCAGCGCCCACCGGAAATCAGAATCGAACGCGAAAGAGCGAAGTGTACGCTGAGTAGCCAGCCAGATTTGCAGGGTCACAATCCGAGGACACTGATTCCATAATGAGTTTGATGAGTTCCCCCGCTGTCGATCAGGCTCCCTCACAGACAGAGGATATAAACCGCTTGCGCATCTTGGTCCTTGCGCCATTCTGCAACCCGGATCGCGTCAGCATGCCGCTGATTTCGTACTTGCATGCTTCCGCCCTTGCCGAGCTGCACGATGTTTCGCTGGTTGTGGGAGCGCCGAGCGCGGACAGCGTCCGGCGTGCGAACGGCCCATTTCGCAGTATCGAAGTTGTTGAGCAGCCCATCGCCGATGGGCTCTTCGATTGGGGTTTTCGTAAGATCTTTCGCAGCAATTTCGCAAGCCAGGCGTTGACCGCTTTCAGCTATCCATTTGCTCTTGCTTTTGAATGGAATGCCTGGCGCCAATTGCGCGGGCGCATCTTTGCCGGCGAATTCGACGTAGTCCTCCGCATTCTTCCAGTGACGGCGGTTTTGCCGAGCCCATTTGCATTTCTCCTGAGAAAGGGCCCGATCCCGTTCGTCATCGGTCCGATCAGCGGCGGCCTACCGTTTGTGGAGGGGTTCAGCCAGGCGGAGGGACAAAAAGAGTGGGTGTCGAATCTGCGCGATCTCTACCGCTACCTGCCTCTTTCGCATTCCACCTACCGTCACGCATCTGCGATCATCGCCGCATCGTCGCACACCTTTGACGAATTCTCGACGTATGAGGACAAACTGTTCTTCGTCCCGGAGAACGGCATCAGCCCTGGTTTGTGCTCCGCGGATACGCGCAAGAGGGGACGGGGTGACAAGCTCCAATTAATCTTTGTGGGCGGCCTGATCCCGTGCAAGGCGTGCGATCTCGCTCTCCGCGCGTCTGCATCGCTTTTAAAGAGCGGGCAAGCTGGCTTTACTGTGCTGGGGGACGGTCCGGAGAGAGGAAAGCTCGAAGAGCTGACGCGATCGTTAGGAATAGAAGAGCAGGTTTCATTCTACGGTTGGGTCAGTCACGCTGAAGTGCTGTCGAGGTTGAGGGAGGCGGACATCATGGTGTTTCCCTCGGTTCGGGACTTTGGCGCTGGAGTCATCTTTGAGGCGCTTGCTTCCGGGGCTGTTCCGGTGGTTGCAGATTTCGGCGGTCCGGGAGATATCGTGAGACCGGAAATTGGATTCAAGATTGCTCTAAAGAACGAGGTCGACTTCGTGACTCAACTGGAAAGTGTGCTCGGAAAGCTGGCGGCAAATCGTGCGCTTCTTGAGCAGTTGCGGGAACGGGGAATGGCCTATGCACGCGAGAGCCTGACCTGGGAGGCCAAGGCTCGAGCCGTAACCCGCGTTCTGAACTGGGTTCTGGGACGCGGACCGAAGCCCAAGTTCACGCCGCCGAGAATGCAAACTACCTGATCGCGCTTGTCTCGCCAAGAACCATGTCGAGCCAAGTTGTTCTGAAGAATCCTCGCAAGAATTAAGCGACGTTTAACCCGCTGTTCGATTCCGACAATGCCGAACGCTACCTTGATGGACGCCCCTCTCACAAAGGTCCCACAGACCGGAACGACCGCAGGAGATAACCTTGCGCGCGGGATGAAGATGGCGTTGCTGACGGGCTGCAAAGATCGGCACTATGCATTCGGAATGGCGATGGGGCTGGCGGCAAAGGGTGTCCGCGTGGACGTGATCGGGAGCGACGAGATCGACAGCCCGGAGCTGCACACGACCCCGAATATCCAGTTTCTCAATCTTCGTGGAGACCGCGAAGGCAGGACGACACGTTTCGGGAAACTCATCAACCTTCTGACTTACTACGCTAAGTTGATCTGGTATGCAGCACGGTCGGATGCGGAAGTATTCCATATCCTCTGGAACAACAAGCTCGAGCTCTTTGATCGCACCTTGCTGATGCTCTACTACAGGCTCTGCGGAAAGAAGATTGTCCTCACGGCGCATAACGTGAATCAGGCCAGGCGGGATGAGAAAGACTCCCTGAGTAATCGAGCGACCTTAAGGACGCAGTATCAGCTCTCCGATCATGTGCTGGTTCATACCCAGAGGATGAAAGAGGAACTCTGCCACGAGTTCGGAAAATCGGAGGATGCAGTTACCGTACTGCGCTATCCGATGAACAACGCCGTTCCCGAGACCAGCCTGACACCGGCGGCAGCCAAGCAACGGCTGGGGCTGAAGAGCAGCGACCGGGCGCTGATGTTCTTCGGGCGGATCAGGCCCTACAAGGGGATCGAGCACCTGCTTGACGCGTTTCGATATGTGCAAGACGATCGGCAGTCGAACTACCGGCTGATTATCGCCGGCGAGCCCAAAAAAGGATCGGAAGAGTATCTGCGTGAGATCGAGCAAATCGTCCAGGGTTTCAGGCCGGAGAAGGTGATCCTGGAGTTCAAGCTTATTCCTGACGAGGACATAGAACTGTATTTCAAGGCTGCAGATGTGCTGGTGCTCCCGTACAAGGAGATTTTTCAGAGTGGGGTGCTTTTTCTGGCATACAGTCTGGGGTTGCCGGCGATCGCGACGGATGTGGGATCTTTCCACGAGGACATTGTTGAGGGAACAACCGGATTCTTGTGCAAGCCGGGTGATCCCGAGGACATGGCGAGAGCGATCAGGCAGTATTTTTCGAGTGATCTTTATCGGAATCTGACAGGCCGCAGGCGAGAGTTGGTCGGCTACGCGCATGCAAACCACTCGTGGGATGCAGTTGCCGAGTTGACGTGCAGAGCGTATGCGCAGATTACGGGGAGGAAGCCATCATAAAGCCGCTGGTATCAATCCTCATTCCCGCCTACAACGCAGAGGCATGGATCGCTGACAGCCTCCGTTCTGCGCTTGCGCAGACATGGGACCAGAAGGAGATCATCGTTGTTGACGACGGCTCTTCCGACCGGACGTTGGAGATTGCGCGTCAGTTTGAGTGCGACCAACTCCGTGTCATTGCACAGCCGAATCAAGGAGCCTCTGCCGCCCGGAACCTGGCGCTCTCGCTATGCCGGGGAGACTACATTCAATACCTCGATGCGGACGATCTGCTTGCGCCGGACAAGATTGCCAATCAGATTGCAGCGCTTGACTCCGCGACGACTCCGCGCACGTTGTTGTCTTGCGCCTGGGGCAGGTTCATGTACCGCTACTATCGCACCGAGTTCGTTCCGAGCGCGCTTTGGTGCGATCTGACCCCGCTGGAATGGTTGATTCGTAAGATGCAATACAACCTCTACATGCAGACTGCGACATGGCTGGTAAGCAGGGAACTGGCTGAAGCGGCAGGTCCATGGGATACGAGGCTGACTGTCGATGACGACGGGGAGTATTTCTGCCGCATTCTGCTTGCATGCGACAACGTTCGGTTCATTCCAGAGGCGAAAGTGTATTATCGTACCTCCGGTCCTGCAAGCTTGAGCTTTATTGGGCACTCCGATCCAAAGCGCGAGGCCTTGCTCTACTCAATGAGGCTGCACGTTCGCTATATTCGCTCTCTGGAAGATTCCCCTCGGGTTCGAGCGGCCTGTGTGACCTATCTCCAGAACTGGGTGTGCTTCTTTTATCCCGATCGAACAGATCTAGTAAGACGGGTCGACGAGATGGCAGAAGAGCTGGGCGGGAAGCTGGCGCTTCCGGTCCTGTCCTGGAAGGCGGTTTGGAGCGCTGCCCTGCTGGGACAACGCGGTTCGACGCGCGTCAAGGACAGTGCTGCCC
>Ga0335069_10014953_pt1 | contig 10855 bp, 7 predicted proteins | sample Lox_Sample_11_FD_206714 | JGI IMG/M metagenome (GOLD analysis project Ga0335069, IMG submission 206714) | Soil microbial communities from Loxahatchee National Wildlife Refuge, Florida, United States - Lox_Sample_1.1 | ecosystem: Environmental > Terrestrial > Soil > Wetlands | place: USA: Florida... | reverse complement strand
CATCAGCGCCGCGATCTCAGCGAGAGAGCTGTGGGAACGCCAGAATAGACGCGATACGGGGAATATCGAGAGGGCAAAGAACCGGAAAGGCGGCCACCTCGATCCGATAGTCGGGACAGATCTGAAGTGCAGAAACCCGGAATGTCCCTGCCAGAAACAAAGTCCTAGCGATCGGATGAAGCGAGCTAGGGGCGGACGTAATACCAATCCGAATCGGTGCCAGTGAGGTAGCCCCTGTTAACCAGAATCGCCACCGCCGCAGTCCTAATCCCGATCGTCCTTCTACTAATCCTCAAAGCCCCACCGTATCTACTCGTCGTTGTCTCCGCCGCAGTCGCGCTTTTAGCGATCGCCGAATTCCTGAAGCTCACTCCGCACTATCAAGTCCAACCGCTAACTAACCTCACCTACGCCTACGTCGCGCTCTTCTTTCTCTTCGTCATCATCGCCACCTCGAACCGCACGCCCCTGGTCGAAACCACCGCCACCATCTATGGCATGGTTCTCGCCGCCGCGCTGGCGCCATTCATTTTTCTGACCGCCGCCATGCGCCGCCCCACACTGAGCGAAGGCTACCCCGCCGCCGCTGCCTCCACCTTCGCCTTCGCCTACATCGCGATTCCCATGGCGCTGCTCGTCGAAATCCGCCGCCAGCCCGCCGGAGCCATCTGGGTGATCTACACCCTACTCGCCGTCTGGGCGGGAGACATCTTCGCTTACTTCGTCGGAAAATCCCTGGGCCGCCATCGCATGTCACCCGAAGTAAGCCCGAAGAAAACCTGGGAAGGCGCAATCGCCTCCATCGCCGCCAGCATGATCGTAGGCGCTCTGTGGATTCAGCAGGCGCCCGGCACCAGCGCCTGGCTCCTCCGCCTCGGCCTCATCGATCGCCGCGACGGAATCTTCGGTCTCGAGCAACCGCAACTCGCTCCCATCATCCTCCTCTCCGCCATCGTCAATATCGCCGCGCAACTCGGGGACCTCGTCGAGTCCCTCATCAAGCGCGGAGCCGGAGTCAAAGACTCCGGCTCCATCCTCCCCGGCCACGGCGGCATGCTCGACCGCATCGATGCGATGCTCTTTGCCGTCCCCGTCGTCTGGGCTTTCCGGGCGTGGCAACTCATGCAATAAACAAGGAAGGGTTTGGTATTCGGGTTGGCTTTACTCGCCCGGCTTGTCCTTCCACTTCGGCGCCGCAACCGTCACCCGAACTCCGGCCCACGATTGAGCCCTATGAATCGGCTTCATCTGCACCAGCAGTCGAACGTTCGCCGCATTCGGATGTTTCTCTTTAAGCTCCGCAAATGCCTGGGAGGCACGCAGTAAAAATCCCGCCGGCTGATCCGATGGATAAAAAGCCACGTTCCCAATCAGAATCTTGCCCTCTTCAGCCCCGGCCCGCGAATAGTAGGCCAGATACGCGGCGGCCTCCATTCCGATCTTTCCCGGATTCTCCACCTTCGGGAAACTTAGCGCCACAATCGGCGGAGCCGCGGCCAGCGTCTTCGCTTCGAGCGCGAAATATCCGGAGGGGTGCTCGCGCGTGAGCTCAATGCTCTCAGACTGCTTTCCGTGCCAGTCTTGGCAAACTACTGCCTGAGATCCCAGCACGAGCACACCGCCCAGAAAAATGGGAACCGCCCAAATCTTCATCGTTCACCTTCGTCAGGTGTTATGCACGATGACTGCCGATAGGTTGCCTCGTCAGAAGCTGACCACAGCCAGCTCCAACCGCTGCAGCGTCAGATGCCCCATCGACTCGCGGTGTGCAAATGGCACAGGTACCAGGCTAACCGCCGTTTCCCCGGCCAGCGCCCCTCCCTGACTCAGCCTCTGGAGTACTGGAGTCACATCGACGAGAAAGCCATTCTTGGGCCGCATGTCGCCACCGGCCTGAGCGAGCTCTGGCGCATGATGCTTCATCGCCTCTTCATCGAAAAAGAACGTGAAGCTTCCGGCGTAGTGTGGGTCATCAATTCCGGTCGCCGCTGACGCGTCCGGCTTGTTGACAAACACGCGCACGAAGAAGTCCCTCTTTTCCGGCATATCAACGTCGCCAACGGTCAGTACGACGCGACTGCGGCTGTTCTCCTGGATCGCCTCGCGAAGGACGCCGACTTCTGCCTTGATCGCTGCTCCCGCCGCTTTGCCGACCTCTGTCGTCACCGCCTGCCGCACCTCAAAGCGTTGTTTGTACTCCAGCTTCGTCGGCGCACCCGTGCTCAGGAACTCCTTTAGTTGTTCCCGCGACAAGCTCCCCTTCTTCATGCCCAGCGGACCGCCAATCGTACAAGGCTCATATTGATAGGCAAAGAGCGGCATCAGCAAGGTCACCGCCACCGTGACCGACACGGAATTGCCGTTCTCGTCGAAAAAGTCGTTGAACGCGAAGTTCATCCAACCTGAGTCGTTCGTGTTGGCATTGCCCAGATCCACGTTCCAGTGATTCCACATGCAATCCACCATGCAGTGGTGCGTATAGAAGACCGGGTCGCGCGGCGAGATAAACGCCCCCATGTCGCCACCCACGAACCCATGAATGTGGTCGTGCGGCGTGCCTTCCAGCAAACCTTCAGTGGGCTCGCCATGGATGGGAAAATGCAAATTTTGGCCAGCCAGCGGCCTGGCGCTCGCAAACAGCTCAAAGCTCGGCTCGCTCAGGATGCCGTTGAGCACCGATGTCCCTATGTACGAAGAGTCAGCCTGATCGCTTTGCGTCACACCGCGATTCGAGTCGAAAAGAGAACTCGACGTATCCCAGAAAGGATCGGGCACAGCCGGACGCGTATTCCAGTTCCAATAGGGCAATGCAAAGTTGTTGTCCCCGGTCAGCTTTCGACAGATACGCTCGAAATACGATAGGTACGCCCGATGCCACGGCAACCATAACCAATTGCGATGAATGCAGCTATTATTGTGAATCTGCGCCTGGAATTCCCAGCTCAGCGGGTTGCTCGAAGGCAACGCCTTCATCTGCTGCACCGCGTTTTTATAGGTCGTGATGATCGGGTCGGAAGAATTCGCGTTCCACAGGGTTTGAATGTTCTTTCTCATGGGCCGGTTTTCGATGATGCGTCGAATCTCGTCCACGCAAGACTCACAGCCCCCCGACCATAACGGCAAGCTGGCGGCCCCGAGTGCCCCAACCGCTCGAAGAAAATCACGTCGCGAAACATGCGTCAGGCTCTCCATGGACACACCCCTTTCCTCTTCGCTTGACTCCGTGAGGAAGCACAACGCCTGCGCGCGGCGCCCTCCGACCCCAGTTGCTCTTATTTCTGTAAACGAAATTAGTCTCCCATCCCCTTCAAACCAGGAGCCGGAATTTCGCGTCGCCCGCGCATTGTTGTGCCAATTCACTTCGCATCGCGAGAAGGATTTCCGCCGGGCGTCGTGATTTGATCTGGCCGTCTGAAGCGGAAGAGCTACGTTAACGTCGAGTCGATTTTGAGGGGCAGGCGCAGCAAGGCGGGGTGAAGCGGGGGGAGCCCAGTTCTCGCGAAGCGACCCTGGGCTCCGGCGGGCTGACTATGTGTTTGCCCCGGGTTTAGTGTTTCTTCTCCATTTTTTCCATCTTCTTTTCCTTGCCGGACTCGTGGGTGTTGTCGAACGCGATGCCTTCCTCTACCTGCTTGATCGCCTGGTTGACGGAAGCGATGGCCTTGGCGCGATGGCCACCCTTGTCATGGGAAGCCGATTCCAGCGCTTTCTTGGCTTCCTTCAAATGTTCGAGCGCGGCATTCATCTCCGGTTGAGCTTCGGCAAAGGCTGCAGGTACAACGCTTAGAACCATGCCAAGGATAGCGGCAGACAAAAGGGTCTTCATAATCTTCATTTGGTGTTTCCTAATGTGGATTGAACTCCGGGTGCCGAATATCATACCGCAAACCTCACAAGTCAAACGAAATTCCTCCGCACTCCTGACTGCCCCGTGATTCTTTCCGGTAGAGCGCGCGACTCTCCTGGTGTCGTCCTGAGTGAAGCGAAGGATGCAAGCTTGAGCGTCTGCACTTTTTGGGAATTGTCATTCCGAGCGGAGCGGGGAATCTGCTCTTCGTTTGCGCCACGAGAGAGCTTGTGATCTCTTTTAATGTCATCCTGAGCGAAGCCGAAGTGACTTCTAATCCAAAAGCATGTTATTGAGCGGGATCCAGCGGTGGCCCAGGTCTCCTGACGGCATTCAATCAAGCCGCTGCCCCATTCAAGCCCTCGTTTGGCTTGACTGGTTTTTTTGTCAACGCTCCTTATGCAATTGCTTCACAATCCAACATCTCCTTCGTAACTCCAAAGTAATTTTCCACCAAAACCCGGTTGCCTTCCACGATACTTGACAACCCATGCGTATCGCCAATCAAGGCGTAACTCCTTCCTTGTCAAGCGCTCATTTCGCCGATTTCTCACGATTTCGGCCCCAAAAATTCATTCGCAAAAAATATTTTTGGCGAATGCTCAGCGAATGAAATGTAATCGGAAGCAAGATTCTCTCTTCCGTGGTCCACTTTTCACCCCTTTGCCGCATCCGCTGTCTCCATCCCCACGAAACAATTCGGGTTAATGGTGGCTGTATGTACAAGTCGATACGCACAAACCGTTCCACGTGGAACACTGTCCGACAATGCTCCCGGCAGAAGGGGTTCACCTCTGACCTCATACCTCTGACCTCCGACCTTCCTCGCCTCGTACCTCTGACCTCAACCTCGCCTTGACCATAATCCCGTAAAATAGATCTTCCAGCATGAAGCGAATCTCCATCCTGGGTTCCACTGGCTCGATCGGCACCAGCACCCTCAGAATCGTCGACTCCTACCCGGACCGCTTTCAGGTCGCCGCCCTCGCCGCCGGCAACAACGCCGAAACCCTCTACGACCAAACCGTCCGCTACAAACCGAAGGTCGTCTCCATCGCCGGCGAACCCGCCGCGGACGACCTCCGCAAGCGTCTGCGCTCCGCCGGACTTAGCGACATCGAAGTCCTTTTCGGGAATGAAGGCGCGATCCGCGCCGCCACCCACCCTGAAGTTGATTTCGTCGTCAGCGCCATCGTGGGTGTTTCCGGGCTCGAGGCAACCTACGAAGCCGTAAAGGCGGGTAAGTCGGTCGGCCTCGCCAATAAGGAATGTCTTGTTGTAGCGGGCGAACTGATCACGGCCGAAGCCCGCCGTCAGGGCAAGCCTCTCCTTCCCATCGACTCCGAACACAATGCTGTCCACCAGTGCCTGCGCGGCGGACGCATGCAAGAGGTTGAGCGAGTTTGGCTTACGGCTTCCGGAGGACCCTTCCTTCACAAGCCCAAATCAGAGTTTTCCTCAATTACCGTCGAGCAGGCCCTCAACCATCCCACCTGGAAGATGGGCCGCCGGATCACCATCGATTCTGCCACCCTCATGAATAAAGGATTCGAGGTGATCGAAGCCTGCCGCCTGTTCCATTTGCCGCCTGATCGCGTGCAAGTCATTGTGCATCCGCAATCTACGATTCATTCCATGGTCGAGTTTGTGGATGGAAGCCTGCTTGCACAGATTTCGGTGACGGATATGCGCCTCCCCATCCTCTACGCCCTGACCTACCCCGATCGGATCCCTTCGGATCTGCGCTTCCCGGTCAGTGACTTGAGGCATCTCGACTTTTGCCCCCCGGATATGGCTAAATTTCCTTGTCTGCGTTTGGCTTATGACGCAGCGGCTGCGGGCGGGGCGAAGACAATCGCGCTCAACGCCGCCGACGAAGTTGCAGTAGCCGCGTTTTTGGACGAAAAAATCGCCTTCGAAGATATCCCCCATATCATCGAGGACGTGATGGCTGCAACGCCAGCCATCGCTTTGGAATCTATACAAGCAGTGCTGAGTTCGGATCGAGAGTCGCGCCGCCTGGCCAGCGAAAAAGTGGGAAATCGCAGCCATGCCGGATCGCCCATCCGAGCCATTTCCTAACACCGAAAACGGAGTAGTCTCAATATCATGCCCCAGCTTTTGTCTGTGCTGCATACAATTATTGCGATGGGGATCGTGCTCGGATTCATGATCCTGATTCATGAGTTCGGACACTATGCCGCGGCCAAATATTTCGGCGTGCGCGTCGAACAGTTCGCAGTCGGTTTTGGCAAGCGGCTGGTAGGTTTCCACAAAGGCGGAACCGATTACCGCATCAATATTCTGCCCCTCGGCGGCTACGTCAAGATGGCGGGCGAGAACCCCATGGACGACCGCACCGGCGATCCCGGCGAATTTCTGTCGCATCCGCGGTGGCAGCGGTTCATCATCGCACTCGCGGGACCCGCGATGAACGTCTTACTCGCTTTCGGGTTATGGACTGGCGTCTTCATGCTGCACTACGAACGGCCCACGGTGCTCGATGGCCCGGCCGTCGTAGGATGGCTTATGCCGGGCATGCCCGCGGCCAACGCTGGCATTCAGCCTGGCGACCAGATCGTCAAAGTCGACGATATCGATCACCCCAACTGGGAGCAGATCGCATACAAGGAAGCCCTCAGCCCGAATCAGCCACTGAAATTTGAGATCCTGCGCAAAGGCGTGATCACAGACTACACTCTGGTTCCGCAACCCGTAGGCCGCAACGAAACTGGAGATACAGGAATGGTCGCCAAAGAGCCGGAATTTACCGCGACCATGGTCGAGGCGGGCATGCCGGCGGACAGGGCCGGGATCAAAGTCGGCGATCGCATCCTGACCGTGAATGGCCAGGAGATTCCTGCAACAGCAGCTCTCGTCGATATGCTGAGCCATACGAAAGATCAGCCTCTGGATATCGTGATCGACCGCAAAGGCGAGAAGCTGAACTTCAAGGTTCAGCCCGTTCTTTCCGCGGGACGCCCCGCCGGCGAGATGCGCTATCGGATTGGGCTTGCAAGCGACCCAACAAAAGTTGTGAAACTGCCATTCGGCGAAGCAGTGCGGAAGTCCGGCCAGGAATGTGTAAAGAACTCCTCGCTGATTCTGGAACTCATGCGCAAGATGGTACAGCGCAAAGTTTCGATCCGCCAGGTGGATGGTCCCATTGGTATTGGCAGTGCGGTGGGCAGCGCCGCACGCGCGGATGGATGGACCCCACTATTCCTGATCAGCGCGATCATCAGCCTCAACCTCGGCCTGATGAACCTGCTGCCAATTCCTATCCTCGACGGCGGAGTCATTCTTTTGCTTCTGATCGAAAGCTTGATGCAGAAAGATATCAGCCTGCCGATCAAGGAAAGAATCTACCAGGCCGCGTTCGTATTTCTTGTACTGTTTGCAGTGACCGTAATTTACAACGACCTGGCGAAGACGTTGCCCGGGTTGTCTCGCCTGCCGTAAGCAATGGATGGCGGGGCACAGCCCCGCCTCCACACTGCTTTCTTAGCTCGTCTCCCCAAAAATTCTCTCCAGAGTCCATTACTCTTCGCTGAAACCGTTTTGAAATTCTTCCGCAATCGACTCTGCCTGCGCAGTTTTACATTACTTGTTTATTACGCCACCGAGTCACTGAGCTTTTCTCCTTCCCCTCGTTGTTTCTCGAACCACAGCCCCAGACCGTAGAACTCTCCTACTCTCAAACGGAAAATTTTTGCAGTTGCACGTGGCAACAATGCGCGCACAGCACGCCTAAACCTCGCTATACCCGTCTGCCAGTTTCGGCGATTGTCGCGTGTTTTGTGGCAGAATGGATGCACTCTCCTAAGACGTTCTCAAGCTCACTCCCCTATTTGACAATTCTGGAGCCCGGTGACCAAGGTAACCGGCTCCTAAGAAGGAATGAGTCTCATGAATCGGCTTTGGGTCTTCGTTGCATTTGTGTCGATCGTCGCGCTTGCCAGTTGCGGCGGGGGGAGCGGTTCCGGCGGCGGAAAGCCACCGGCAGTATTGCAATCCATTGTGGTGACTCCGGCCAGCCCATCGGTGGCCGCCGGACTCGGCGTGCAGTTCGCCGCCGCGGGTCATTACAGTGACGATTCGACCAGGGATTTGACCCGCACGGTGACCTGGAGTTCTTCCAACACAAATGTTGCCACCATTTCCAGCACCGGCGGAGCCACTACGAAGACGACCGGCTCCACTACGATTACCGCCACCTCTTCCGGAATCAGCGGTACCACAACTCTGACGGTTACGCCGGCCGCGTTGGCCTCCATCAGTGTCTCGCCCGCAAGCACCTCGATCCCGCTGGGAACCAATGCCCAATTCACCGCGACGGGAATCTACACGGACAAGACGCAGCAGGACCTCACCAACTCCGCGACCTGGGCTTCATCGAGCACGCTGGTCGCAAGCGTCTCAAGCACCGGGCTGGCCACGAGTAACGGAACCGGAAGCGCGGTCGTCACCGCAAGCATGTCAGGCATCACGGGCGGCGCATCGCTCACCGTGACGGCGCCCGGGCTCGTCTCCATCACCGTCTCTCCCGCGAACGCATCCATCGCGCACGGAACCAACCAGCAATTCACCGCCACGGGAACGTTCACCGACGGCAGCTTGCAGAACATCACCTCCTCGGTAACCTGGACTTCGTCCAACACCGCAGCGGCAAGCATCAACCTGAACGGCGTCCCCGGACTGGCGCACGGAATTGCCGCAGGCGTTTCGACGATCACCGCAGCCTCCGGCACTATCTCGGCGACCGCCAATCTCACCGTCACCGGCGCGAATCTGGCTTCGCTTGCAGTTACACCGGCAACGGTATCGATTCCGCTGGGCAAGCTGCAGCAATTTACCGCAACAGGAACCTTTGACGACCAGACCACACAGAACATCACGGACGTGGTCACCTGGAGTTCGTCGAGCAACGCAATCGCATCCATCACGGTCAGTGGCCTCGCGACGGGGCGCAGCCTGGGAACTGCGACCATCACCGCCGCCTTCGGCACGATCAATGGAACCGCTGCGGTCACCGTGGATGCTTCGGACTTGGTCTCGCTGTCCATCGATCCGGCCGATCCAACCATCGCACAAACGACCAGTCTGGCATTTTCGGCGATTGGCACATTCACCGACGGCAGCACCCACGACTTAACACTCCAATGCACGTGGACCTCGTCGAACCCAGGCGTAGCGAAGGTTTCCAATTCGCGCGGGCTGGTGAAAGGCGTGAGCCCCGGCACGGCAACCATCACCGCAACCCTGGGGAGCGTGAATGCGAAAACGACGATCACGGTAACCAACGCCACGATCGTATCGATTACAGTGACTCCCGCAGGGAAAACGATCGCGCCGGGCACGCAACTGACATTCACCGCAACCGGCGTGTTCAGCGACGCAAGCACGCAGGTGATTACGCGGGACGCAACCTGGGCATCCGACAATCCGGCAGTCGCCACATTGACTCCTGTCAGCATCGTGACCGGGGTCAGCGCTGGCACGGCGAACATTTCCGCGACCTTCAACGGAGTGACGGGTTCGACGCCCATTACAGTCAGTGGGGTTACGCTCACCTCGATCACGGTGAGCCCGGATACCGCCGCCCTGGCTCCGGCCTCAACGCTCAACTACTCCGCGCAGGGAACCTTCAGCGACGGCACCACGCAGATCATCACAAGCTCTGTGACGTGGAGTTCCTCCGCGCCGTCAGTGGCGAGCATCACGAACTTCGGCCAAGTCACTGGGCAGTCACCCGGGATTGCCACGATCACCGCGCAGTTTGGTTCCGTCGCCGGAACCGCAGTGGTGGTAGTCGAGTCCTCGCCGCTGGTTGCGGTACAAGTGACGCCGGCGACTGCGCAAGTGGCGCAGCAAACGGGTATTCCCTTCCACGCCACAGGAGTTTTCGCCGATGGCAGCATGCAAGATCTGACGGTCTCCGTATTCTGGAGTTCGTCGCCAGCGTCGGTCGCCACGATCAGCAATGCCGCAGGCAACCGGGGCTTGGCAACGGGAGTGAAGCCGGGCACAGCGACGATCACAGCGCTGTTTGCCGGTCTGACCGGCACGGCGTCGCTGACCGTGACCAACGCGACCATGACTTCGCTGACCATCAACCCCAGCAGCGCCGATATCCCGTTGGGCACCTCGCAGCAGTTCGTCGCCATCGGAAACTTCGACGACGGCACGAACGAAATCCTGACGACGCAGGTGGCATGGACCTCGTCGAACGTAAACGTAGCGACCGTAGGCGCAACGGGCATGGCCACATCGGCAGGCGTCGGCACGACCACCATCGGCGCCAGTATGCTCGGCGTGAACGGAACGGCGGTGCTGACGGTGCACTAGAGCTCTCGCCCTGTGATTTTCCCCCGTGTCCTCTGTGTACCCTGTGGTTAAGAAAGCCGGAACCTCAGGGCAAACAGAGGACACGTAGGGAATCGCGGTCTAACCAGCCCACCTCCAGGCCCACTCACCCAGTCACAGACTGCCGGCAATACACCAGCGCGACGTTCCCACCCGATGTTCCCTGCTAAAATATAGGTTCCTATGGCTGAAATTGTGCGGCGAAAGACTTTGTGTGCCTCGATAGGCACGCCTCGAACGAACACTGTGCGCGTCGGCGGAACTGCACCGGTTATGGTGCAGTCGATGACCAACACCGATACGGCGGACATTCCTGGAACCATCAAGCAAGTGGCGGCGCTCGCCCGCGCCGGCAGCGAAGTGGTGCGCGTCACCGTCAATAACGACGACGCCGCGAAGGCCGTTCCGCACATTGTTGACGGGCTCGAGAAGATGGGCGTGCGCGTGCCGATTGTTGGCGACTTTCACTACAACGGGCACCTGCTGCTGACCAAGTATCCCGAGTGCGCCGAAGGTCTGGCGAAGTACCGCATCAATCCCGGCAACGTCTCCATTGGCAAGAAGGACGACGATAACTTCCGCACGATGATCGAAGTTGCGGTCGAAAACGAGAAGCCGGTGCGCATCGGCGTGAACTGGGGC
>Ga0335069_10014952_pt1 | contig 10855 bp, 12 predicted proteins | sample Lox_Sample_11_FD_206714 | JGI IMG/M metagenome (GOLD analysis project Ga0335069, IMG submission 206714) | Soil microbial communities from Loxahatchee National Wildlife Refuge, Florida, United States - Lox_Sample_1.1 | ecosystem: Environmental > Terrestrial > Soil > Wetlands | place: USA... | reverse complement strand
GTCTTCTTTGATGCCCTCGGTTGCGCTCACGTTGGTGTACGGGAACACGAGCTGAAGCTGGTGCGTGCCGTCGCTGTTGGTGGTCTGCCGGTCGAGGAACCGCAACGGCATGACGTCGGCGCGGATGCCGAAATTGCCGCAGTGGCCGGTCCAGCCGTACTTGAAATATTCCTTCGAGGAACCGGCATCGAAATCCTGGAAGCGCCAGTGGTCGGTCAGCTCCGGGTTGCCTTCGGTGATGTCCCACACGCCTTCCATGTCGAAGACAAATTCGAGCATGGGCTGCGTGCCGTGATTGGTTTCGTCGGCCTCGCCCTTGTTGCTGACAATGGCCTTGCGCATAGCGCCCAGAAGAATTTGCGGATGCACCCGGCGTTGCAGGTGCCGCGCGCCCATCTTCGAGGTCGGGAGGGTGCTCAGGTTGTAAACGGTCTGGGTGGAATCCCAATAACCGCTGACCGCAGTCAAACCGTTGGCACAGGCCCATTGCTGTTTGGCGATGCGCAGCGCTTCAATCCGGTAACGGTGACTGTTGATGAGGCTCGAAGCCCGGCGCAACGTTTCAATGACGTGCGCAAATTGCTGCTTGGCCCGGTCCGCGCTCAGGATCTGGTCAAAGCAGAACAGGTCCGTGGCGTACGATCGGCGCTGAAGCTTGTAGCTGTCGCGGGTGAAACCCAGGCCGATGTTGGTCACTGCCGGATCGCAAGGCTTGCCAACGCAAGCGGCCGCGGTGACATCTTCCCACGATCCTGAGAGATCTGGAAACACTTGATTGAACCGGTCAAAGGTGTGTTGCACGCCGTCTTCAGCCTTAAAGCGGCCAACAGCCACGTGGCCAACCCAGCCGTCTTGGGGGTGCATATCCTTCAAAATCGCGTCGTCGAGGTGTTCCGCGCGGCGCGAGAGGAAGTCTGTAAAACTGGAACAACTAATAGCCATAACACTGCAATTGGTATTGGGATTTTGGGTATGCAGTCGCGTCCTGTACCACGCACACGCCTGGACGGCGCACGATCTGCGTATTTGGGAACAGGCGCGTTGAAGTTTGGCCTAACGCTCCGCAATGGCCTGGGGCTCGGTTGGAAACCCCTCTAACACTTAACCTCTTGTCAGCCGATCCCGGTGGTTCGAGCCGGGAAACTATCTTGAACCTGGGGCAGCTTTACGCCGAAACGGAAAAGCTGTCAACTCTTTGAAATTATTTTTTCAAGCTGATCCGCAAAGGTTTTTGCGAGTTCTGGAGAAGAATTGCCGTTCTGATAGCTCCTGAGCGCATGGATTAAACCGACAGCTAGGTCCCGTAATTGCGCGTTTTTAGCGGCGTCCACAGTCCGAAAATCCTCCACTGACTCTCTCTTGCTTAAATCCATCCCCAGAGCTTTTGCGCAAAGTTCACCAGCCTTTGCAGCGTTGATTTTGTCATCCGGCTCAACACCGTAAGTCACTGTGTGCAATTTTCCGTGATCATGATTCCAAGCGCAAATAACCACGATCTGCTTATCGAAGGTGCGGGCAATTTCACGCGCTGTCTCAACAGGGATGCTTAAATAAGGATTCATATAAAAACCGCCAGAATATCGGTCCCCTTCACCAGCTTGTACGATCGAGGCGGCTGGCGCATGTTGGTCCCGGAGTAATACTTGATGATCACCCGGTCCCCGAGGCCAACCTCGTAAGGGTGTTCCGGGTCAGGCAGTCCGAGCTTGCGCACAAGACCTTCCTGGCCCGGAAATTTCTCCATTTCTCCTACTAAGACACCCATGCTGGCCCGCGCCTTGATGCTGGCCGGCAGAATGATGTAACCGATAGCGGTCGGCGGGTTGAGCAGCTCGACCAGCACATGGCCAGCAAATGGCCGAATCTCGGTGATTGGGACAGTGCAATCCAGGAAAGGGGCTTCGTTCATTGCTTCCGGTCAAGCGCTTCCAGTTCGGCGTTGGCGTCGGCGATGAAATCCCTGTCCCCGGACCGGCCGCCCGGTTGCCCGGCGGCGCCGGCGGCCGGCTCGCTCTTCTCGTAAGCCTCCAGGTCCGCCTCCAGGTCCTTAATCCGTTTCGTGGCCGCTTTCAGCCGCGAGGCGAGCCGGTCATGGTTGGCGGCCTTGGCCCGGACCACAGCCAGACGCTTGGCCTTCTGTTCCGGGTTCAGGCTGCCGTTATTGGTGAAAACACTGTCGGCATACTCAAAGCCCTTCTTAAGCAATTCATTGCCAGCGGGATCCGTTTCGTCCGGCGCGAACCATTTCGGATATTTCTGTGTCAGTTCAACGCTGCTCTGCGTGTAAGCCTTGGCAATGGCTTCGCTTTGCTGCTTCTGCTGTTCGGTCTGAACTTTCTCCCGTTCACCAGCGCCTTTGCGCGCCTCGGCCAAGGCTTGGTCTTGTGCTTCGGCCAGGTCGCGAATTCTTTCCACGTGACGGATCACGCGGGCAGCGCTCTTGGGAAACCATTCCTCGGCCAGGGCGTCAAGCTGGTCTAGAGGGGCATTGGCCAGAGCCAGGAAATCGTTAGCGGTCGCCTTCCGGGTCTGGCCGTCTTCGGTCACAATGTTGAGTTGCGAGATTTCCGCAATCGCCTTGTTCCACGATTCGAGGTAGGGCTTTTGGAACTTCTCAATAAACTCCGGGTGCTTCTGGTAATTAACGAAGCGGATTTCCTCTTTCAGCGCCTCGTTTTCCTTCTGCAACTCGGACACACGCGTCTCAAACTGCTTGGTATCCGGGGACTTGGTGCGCAACTCGTTTAGTTCGCGCTCGTACTGCGCGAGCTTGGGCTCCAGGTCCGCCAGCTTGGCCTTGGTTTCGTCGTAGCGCGCGCGCAACTCAGCCGTGCGCAGCGGCGGCTGCACTTCGGTTTTTTCGCCAGAGACAGGTTTTGTGCCAGGATCCCCCTCCTTGGTGTTCGATGAACCTTGCCCCTGCCGATTTTGAAATTTCCCGTCCGCACCCCTGACAGACTCGGACTTGGGGGACGTGCGGCCCCCTCGCCCTTTTGGGCCGATATTGTCTTCCTTGTCTAAGGCATCCAACTCGGCAAACGGATTATCCGGGGGCTCATTGGTGTTGGGTGCAGCGCCAGGCGGCGCAGAGATTGGAGTTTGACCCGCAGGCGCGACGGACGCGGCGGCGGCAGCGGGATCGGTAGGAGCTTCAGCGGGCATAGATTTAGACGCCGGCGCTCCAGTCTAATTCTGGAAGCTTGGCCGGCTTTTGATTGGTTACGGGTTGATGAATTGTGCAGAGGATGGAAAGAAATCGCCGGGCACCCACCATCATGTTGTGAGCGTCAGCGGCCTGGTTGGGAGTGGTGTCCATGGGCAGATCCGCTTGGAACTCCAACAGAGCGGCCAGCGTGGCGGCCTCAAATTCGGGTGCGGTGGCAATGGCCTCAAACTTGGCGCGGTGCGGCGTTGAGGCGAAATAGGCGCGAGGGGTGCGGAGCATAGCTCAGTAGAAAATCACACTGCGTTTGTCCCGGGGTCGTGTCCGGGGCCGGCCTCGACTGCGAGAAGCATGTACAGGACGAAAACGTTGGCCAGCTTTCGGCACACTTCCTGGCTTGTTTCCCGACCATTCTTTCTCACGGTGACAGGTCGGGCACGTGATTGCTTCTTTTTGACTCTGACTCAGTTGCACGATTGGAATTTGAGGTACGGCATCCATAAGGTCAAGGAGCTAAAACGGTTTCGGGTTCGGGGATGGCTTGGTCCGTAAACTCCACCCCCTCCTTTTCCGCGTCCTGAATCTGCTTCAACAGGTCCGCAAACCCGGAGAGTTCGATGGAGACCGGCTCACCTTTGAGCGCGTCAAAATTATCCTTCAGTTTGCCCACGGCTTCCTCAATGGTCTGGCCGTCCCCGGAGATTACTCCCAGCTCATCACTTTTATGGGGCGGAAACTGATAAGCCCCATCAGCGTAGCAACAGCGGTACAGCTTCACAGCCGATTCAATCTCTTCAGGGACCTGTAAGGTTTTCCATTCGCTCCCCTCCCCGTTGCTTTTGTAGTGGAGTGTGGCCTCGGCCGCAAACGGCGAGCGAAAATCCGGTTTAACAATCTCTCCCTGCGCGCCGGCATAAATCACTAGCGGCAGGTTGGTGCAGGTGTCCAGCAAATGCTCCATAGTCTGGCCGGCCATGCGCGGAGTGGGGTCGATAAAGTAAGGCACCTTGTCCTTTTGGCGGATCTCGGTCGCCATAAAGTTGCGGTAACCGTACTCCTCGAGGACCGGACTCAGCCCTTCATTGATGCGGCGCACTGGTTCAGGAAGGTCTTTGTAAGCCAGGGCCGAACCAAGGTAGAGCTGATTTTTCTTCTCGTAACCCGAATAAGATTCCTCCGGGTAACGGCCATCGATACACCAGCCATCGAAACCGATTTCCAGGACCGGACTTCCCTCTTCGTCATCGATGGCATCCTGAACAACAAAGGTAACAAACTCTTTCAACGGCCCGAACGTGATGGCCAAGCGTTCAATTTCCCGCTCGCTGTAACGCCAATTAATATGGTGCCACGTTTCCATGTTGTCCCGGAACCGGTTGACCTTAACCCATTTGTTTTCGGTTTCCTTCAGGTAACCGGATAACGCGGTCAGACCGCGAAAAACCTCTGAGTGAATGAGGGGAAGCCCGGCCTGTTTGACCATCCTCAAGAAAGCCGTCCGGTATAGCTCCAGATTGCTGGCCCCCATAGAACCAAAGACCAGTTTGCCCAGGGACCGCAAGTAACGCTGGAAGCCTCCGTAGCCAATATCTGGGAAGATCCAAAGATCCACTGAATCAAAAAAATCCGGGTCCATGTACTCATCAACCCGCTCAAAAGTCTTCATCCCGTCCCCGATCACGCACCGGTCAATGTTGAGGTATTCCTGCTCGAATGGGGAATAGTAGGAGGCGCGCGCGCAGGCTTTTCCCATCATGTCAGCCAGGGGCACAAAGGTCCCGGCATCAATGATACAGGCATGAATCTCGGCTAGGTCTTTCACTTCTTTGAGGGGCCAGGGTAGGTCCGTTCCAGTTCCGTATCGTATTCGAGCCAATTTACCTCCAGCTCCGCGCAAAGGATTCGCTCGATGGCCGTAGCTAGGCAATGCTCACGCACGTAGGGGGCCGCCGGATCGTCGCCAGCATTCAGGTCCGAGCTGTGCGTTTTGTCATACTCCAGATCAAACGCGTCAACCTCAGACTGAGCAACGCAGTTGTGCTTGCACATCACGGCTTCGACGGCTTCATGGATGCCCAAGAGGGTTTCCCGCCGCCAGTCACTTAACGGCGAAACGCGTACCTGCAAATCGCCTTTAGCATCCCAAAACCAATCCGCCCCGCTGACTCCGGGGCGCTGCTCGCTTTCGGGAATGACTAAAATGTGGATGTTCACTGCGGGGTCAGAATCAGACTGCGGTTGGTGTAGGTGGGCACCGTGATTTCAAACTGGCGACCGATGGGAAACTGGCTGCCGCCGGTCTGGCTCAGATTCCCAATTTCCAGCTTCACCATGGGCTGATCCGGTCCCACCTGGCCCATGGCCACGATGTTGACGCGCATCCCGTCTTTGGTGAGGTTTTCAAGTCTGCTCGCTACGATTAACTTTAGGTTCATTTAGTTCCTGGAGGCTTTTCAGCCGGTTGTGATGGAGTTCTTGCATTGTCCGGGCCTGTTCAAGGCCCAGGTCTAAAACTTCTTCCTGGCGCTCGCGGCGCAACCGTTGCGCCAGCTCTTTATCTTTGCGCTGCTGGTCCAGCTCAAATTGAGCCTGTTTCTGCGCGGTCCGCATGGCGTGGCTCTGGATAAGGTTCTGCGCCTTAGCCTGGTCAATGAGTAGCTGCCCCTTGAGTTGGGCCGCGGTCTTGGCGTCCACGCCGGCCGCACCGTTGGCGGCGCCGGCCTGCTGCTGCTTCTGCAAGCGCTGCGCAAAGCCTTTGACGATATTCATTAGCTTGTTGAGCGCATCGTTGTAGCTCCGCACCTTTTCCTTGAGCGTGTCATCAGCGGCCATGATCTGGATAAAGGCCGAAATGTGTTTGGCCAGGTTCGCGAAGCCCGCAATCTGGTCCATGCTGGCCATATTGCCGCGCTCCTGCGCTTGCTTGATGAGGTTGCCCAGGTCATGGAGCCACACCAGCACGTAATCTTCCGCGACCATCTCGGGCGTCGGCTTGTACTCGAGCCCGCGCAGGATCCGGTCAGTGGCCAACTCGGCATCGTGCATCGAGGGACTAAGCCGGCTCTGGTCTTCAATCGGGGCCAGTTCCTCAGCCAGGGCCGGCTGATCGGTAGCCGAGACAATGCTCATGTGGTCAACGCGGCGCTGCGCGTCCGGGCCGAGGTTCTTCCGGATCCCCTGCAAAAACTGCACGATGGCCATTTCGAGGATTTTGTTGCCATCGCCCAGGGCCTTATCCGGCTCGATTTCCCACCGCTCCACGTCGAGCATTTCCGGCGGAACACCCTCCCGGAGGCATGCCGTTTGAAACGCTTTCACCATGGCGTAAGGCGAATTTTTGATGCAGAAGCGCCGCCCTTGCTCCCGGTATTTATATTTCACGTACTCGTAGGCCAGGGTCAGCATGCCCCCCATTAGCGCACTGGACTTGTGGACACGGGCCATGATTTCAGTGGCCGACATTTCCTTATCGTTGCCTTCATCAAAGTCCTGCGTAAACGTGGAGGCGGCCTCACCCATGGTCTGGCGGTTCTGTTTCATGGCCAGATCCACCAAGGCGGCATCCGGTTTGAACCGGTCATCGGCCGTCAAAAACTGGACACCGGAGGGGATAACGCCCATGTGGGTGAACATCGCCTTTTTAATGCGCTGAAAGTCCTGCTGGCTACTCACCCGGAAAAACCACATGAGCTGCTCAAACACGCTCTCGCTGAATTTGCAGCGCATCCGGTTTTGCAGGTCGCACAGGCCCCAAATCATCCAACCGAGTGAACGCACCGAATGGTATTTGAACGGGGCCACAGCCGAACAATCGGCAAACTGGCATTGCAGGATTTCACCCCGGGCGTTGGCGTACTTCCGGTTGTTACTGGTATAGAGAAACCCGCCCTTGTTGCGGCTCTCGGGCATGCCGTTGCCGTAGCTCTCAAGTTGCGTGTCTCCCACTTCCCAATCCAGGAACACCCGCCGATACCATCCCTCACCGTCTTCAGCCTCTCGAAAATAACAATCCCAGACGTCGATGGTAGGCACTGCGTCAGATCCCCAAAAGCCTGAATCCTGCTTAATCAGTTCCTCGATGCGCTCAGGCATATACTGGTAAGCGGTCGAGTTGATCTCTTTCTGGTACTGGGTGGCCATGTAAACCAGTTGCTCTTGCACCGCTTTCAAGTTCCAACCCTTGTCCACCTTGGGGCCGTGCGTCATCTGGTAAAGTTGATAGGGGGTCCACTCCCGAAAGATGGCGAAGTACTCGAGGTTCTCAAAATCGATGTCCGTCTCACTCGGGATCATCAGGCTCGAAACCGGAACCGGAGTGGGGATCGGGTGGCGCCGGTCCCGGAAGGTGCTCGGGGCAATGCCGTGCAGCAACGCATTGGCGCCCTCGGCTCGGGTCTGTTCCATTTGCAGGCGCGAACGCTTAAGCTGGCGGTTGATTTCGGTCGTGATGATGTGTCCCCACTCCTGCCGCTTGGCCGGGGGCCCAGAGTCCAGGCTCACGCTGAAATAATTCCGCTGCTTCAGCATGGCGTTATTCCATTGGGTGCGCCCCTGGGCCAGGACGTTGGTGCCCTCCAGGAAATTGCGGTTGATCTGGATACTGTTTTCCTCAGCCTTGTTTTCGTCAAAGGGGGCACCGCCGTTATAGAGGCGGTTGAGGATGGCGCGATTTTCGCCGCGGGGCAGGTCAGCAAGCCGCATTTGCCACACCACCTGCTCTAGCCGGCCAACAGAATCAAACTTCATGGACTGGCTTTACTCCGAAAAAAGGCCTTTGTCACTACGTTTTAGGGCTTAGAGCATTACCGGGTCGTTCCGGTGCGCTTCGATTTCGGCCAGGATCTGCTCACGCGTGCGCAGCGCGTGCGTGCCCCAGCCGCGCGAAACATTCTTCTGGCTCAGGCGAGAGCCCCGGTCGCGAATGCTCCGCTCTATCCAGAAACAAGGGTCGGCGTTGGCCCAATGGACGCCGCTCCATTCCGTGCCGTACTGGTAGTCGGGCGGGATTTTGGCTCCATGCCCGCCAATCTCAATCTGCACGCCGCGGGGCCGGAAGATGCAAGGCTTCACGTGGTCTTTCTCCCCGTGCCGGCGCTGCAAGATCGGGTTAGCCATCCGGTCTATGTCCACGTCGGTATGATGACGCCACACGCGGATCATAGCCGAGTTGATGATGTGCCCGGTTTCGGCCTCCAGAGCCAGGCGCGGGCTGGTGCCGTACGGCCGGGGGAAAACGAATTCATCGAAGTCCACCGCGATCACCCAATCGGCGGTTGAGCGGGCAATGGCGTCGTTGATCCAGGCCAGCTTTACCTCGTCATCAAACTGGCCGTCTTCGAATTTGTTGGTCAGGAGGGTAATCTTGTCCACCCAATCGGAGTAGTGAAGCATGAACAGGGGAGCAAGAAACTCTTCCCGGTAATAGGTGGCGATAACTTCAATTTTCATTTTTTCTTCAGGATACAAAGCTCGGCGCTGAACCGCATCCACTCGATGCCCAGGACCTGCATGCCGGCCGGGTAGATCAGTTGCTCATTGCCGGCCGTATAAGGGCACTCGAAGTTGATGCAATCGAGCAGGCTCTTAACAAACTCCATCTGGCGGATCCACCCCTCCACCTGATAGCCGGGCATGTAACTGCACTTAAGGTCTTCAATGCAGTAGAAACCACCTGGTTTCAGCTTTGGCCAGAGCGCCCTAAAGCTGGTGATGATGCCATCGGACTTGTGCGACCCGTCATCAATGATGATGTCCCAGGGTAGGGGAAACCGCTGGTGAAACTTACCCCAAAACGCGTCGCTGGTTTGATCGCCTAGAATCGAAATTTGCCGCTCATTATGGTAATGGCCTTTGGGCTCAACATCCACGCCGGCAATCCTTCCATCAGGGAAGTACTCGAGCCAGATCTTCATGGAGCTACCCTCCCCGATCCCGATTTCGAGCAGACGGATGGGCTTGTCCCGCAGCGGTTCAAACATCTCCGCGTAATGGCGGCAGTAATCGTGGCGGTCGCTTGCTTTGTCGCCACCGGCGCCGGTGGTCAGGGCAATTTGGTCGAGTGTCTTTCTCATGGTACGGGCCAACCGGGATAGTAGTCTATGACCATGGGGCGCAACGGGCCGCGGCCTATCCAGCTCTCGGCTTCGTAGCGGTTTTCCCAGGTCGGTTCAGGTAACGGCGGGAGGGTAAAGAGGTAACGGGCGTTGCTCCACCAAAAATTTCCGCCGAACATCGGGGTTTTAATGGCGCCGGGATTCGCCTCGGGCGTGAGCCAGTGGCAGCCCACTGCCGCCGCACCGCGGGCTAGGTCCGTTACGCATTGCTGCCAGCCCCAAATACAGAACTGTTCCATGCGCCGCCGCCAGTTAATGTCGCGAGGCGGATGGCTCACCCCTTTCATGTGGAAATAAAGGACGTACCAGTCCAAATGTTCCGGCAGCCAATGACGCAAGCTGCGCAGGGTCGGGATTTCAGTAGTCGATTTCTCCCCGTGACAAATCAGCGTGGCCTTGGGCGGGGCGAAGATCTTGGCAATGTCCATGTCCTCGATGCCGCCATTGACCCCGATATAAAACTCGGCCGCCGCCTCCAGAAGTCCGCTGCCATCGAGGGCGGCCATCTGTTCAAACATCATGTCGCAAGCGTAACGGGTGTCGATTGGACGTGAACCGCCCGAAAATATCCCGTGGTAAAATATAGCGATAGGTGGATTCATTAAAAAGATGGGTGGCAAGAGCTCGCTCAACTGAAAATCCGTTCCAAAGACGACCGATAATAAGACCTGGCCGAATTTTAAGAAGTCTTGCCCATTCAGCAATCGTGTGTGTCTCTCCCCTGAAGGTGAGCCTTCTAGAATTGCGCTTGTTATTTTGCTGTTTGGTCCAACTTGCCCACACGCAGTTTTCCGGCGAGTAAGGACCATCGTTATCTAGCCTTTCAAGAGTGAGTCCAGGTCTGAAAGTCGGCCCCATATCACTCTGAAAATTCAGAAAGCTTTTCCACCGTTCACAAATAGTAATTCCGCGGCCACCGTAGTACCGATAGCGGCTGTGGTTTGGATTAGCGCAGCGTCCCTTCATGGTTGCCCATCTTCGGTACAAAACCGGGAGCTTCCCATCCTTGAACAGGCCCGAAACTTCTCTAGTCCTAGTGCTCATTGAAAAGGGGAATCTGAAGCGGCAGACCAAGACCGTTTTGTTTTCAAGTCGGCAGCACGCCAGCGGTCCGTGTGGTTACAGAAAACCAGACAGTTGCTTTGGTCCCCGCGCGTCAAAATGTTCGGCGGGGTGCGCCACTGCCGCGGGTCCCAACAGCCATCCCATGTAACCAATTTCGTTGGCATCCCGAATTGAGCGAGCCGGCGCCAGAGCGCGGTTTTTCCGTGTTCGAATTCATACCTTTCGGGCCGGTTATGGACCGGTGGATAATTGGCCAAGAACTTCGGGGCGGTCGCAAAAGCCGAAGTGTTCATGTGCGCCCGGATCAGGTTGCTTGAAAAGCAGCCATACATCCCCGGACCAAACCGCGCCCAGGCATCGGCCAGTCGCTTAAGCCAGCCGGGCCGATGGAAATAAACCGATTCCCCTAAACAGACCTGCATATCTGAGGGAAAGAGCCTGGCTACGTCCTGATAGGCGCTAATGTCGTAGCCTTCGTCATTGGTCCGGGGCAGGAAATGGCAGGAGATAGGCA
>Ga0335069_10014951_pt1 | contig 10855 bp, 11 predicted proteins | sample Lox_Sample_11_FD_206714 | JGI IMG/M metagenome (GOLD analysis project Ga0335069, IMG submission 206714) | Soil microbial communities from Loxahatchee National Wildlife Refuge, Florida, United States - Lox_Sample_1.1 | ecosystem: Environmental > Terrestrial > Soil > Wetlands | place: USA... | reverse complement strand
GATTCGCGGACCGCGGGAGCGCAATGGAGGGGTTTACCCGGTTCCTGGCCGGAGTTAGGCTGCGGTCACGGCAATGGCGCAGGGAGGCCTGGTGAGCGCCCACGTCCAGCTACGCCGTGAACTTCAGGCGCCCTGCCCCCGCCTCCATGAACCCCGCCCGCAGCCTCGGACCCGATGTGGCCATCGGGAACCTGTCCACCTGGTAGGTCTACCTGATCGGGCTGGTGACCGGCGCCGTGATCGCGGTGGGCGTGGCCTACGTGCTGCGCGGGCCGGCCAGGGCCCAGGAAGCCAGCGCCGCCGAGGGGACGCCGCTCGGCCGGGACACGTAAAGCGGGGTGTACCCTCCCACTGATGGTGATGCCACTGGCGGGGCGCATCGTGGCTGCGGTGATCGGCGGCCTGCTCGTGCTGACGTGCGTGTCCAGCGTCACCGGGACCTTGATCGTGTCCCGCTCGGTCCGCAGCCGGCTGACGCGGTGGGTCGACCGGGCCGTCGACTGGGCTTACCGGCCGGTGGTGGCGCGAGCGGCCGATTTCCGGCGACGCGACCGGATCCTCGCCACCCAGGCGGCGGCCATCTTGCTGGCCCAGCTGGCGACGTGGCTGCTCGTGGCCTACGTGGGATTCGCCCTGCTGCTGTGGCCGTTCGCCGCCCGCGGCGTGGTGTCTGCCTTCACCGACGCCGGCTCCTCGATGTTCACGCTGGGCTTCGCCGTGCCCGCCGGGGCGGCGCCGGCCGTGATCGTCTTCCTGGCCGCGGCGGTCGGCCTGGTCATCCTCACCTTGCAGATCGCCTACCTGCCGACCCTGTACGGGGCGTTCAACCGCCGGGAGACCGAGGTGGCGCTGCTGAACGCGCGGGCCGGAGTTCCGTCCTGGGGCCCGGAACTGCTGGCGCGGACCCACTACGCGCTGGGATCAGGCGTGTCGACCCTGGATACGATGCCGGACGTGTACGCGCAGTGGGAGCGCTGGGCCGCGGACGTCACCGAGAGCCACACCACCTACCTGCCGCTGGTGCGGTTCCGTTCGCCTACGCCGCTGTCGTCCTGGGTGACCGCGCTGCTAGCGGTGCTCGACTCTGCCGCGCTGTTCCTGGCCCTGTCCCCGAAGGCCGCGCCGGTGGTCCCGGCCCGATTGTGCCTGCGCAGCGGGTTCATCTGCTTCAACCGGATCGCCCGGGCGATGGGCTTCGACGTTCCCGATGAGGCCGACCCGGACGCCGGGATCAGCCTGACGTACGCCGAGTTTCTCGACGCGGTAGCCCGGATGCGCGAGGTTGGCTTCCCGGTTGAGCGCACCCCCGAGGAGGCCTGGCCCGAGTTCGTCGGGTGGCGGGTCAACTACGAGCGGGCGGCGTACGCGGTGGCCGCCGCCGTCTACGCCGTGCCGGCCAGGTGGTCGGGACCGCGCCCGGACGGGGAGACGCACATGGCGCCCATCCGCCCGGCACGCGGCCGACCGCCCAAGTAGCGACCCGCCGTTCCAGACCGGTGCACGGGTATCCGGCGCTTATTTAAGCTGGATCACCTGACGCCGCCGCGGCAGGAGCTGTACGCCGGGCCGTGCGCCTTCGGTGCCGTCGCACCGCGGTGACGATGACGAATGTCCCGGCGCCGAGCCCGATGACCAGGATGGCGACATCGTGCCACGTGTGGTGGCCCGTGACGAGCCTGCTCACCCCGTAGGCGCTGGCTGCCACCGACACCGTCCACATCAGCGAATCGAGCAGGTTCCAGGAAGCGAACCGGTACGGCGGCATCTTCGCCGTGCCCGAGACGATAGCGGGAGTGACGAATACCGCCAGCCAGCCCCACCGGGCGTATAGATCCTCGCCGCGCTCCATGATCTTCTCCCGGCGTGCCTGGTGCCTGCCGGGGCGTTCCAGCAGCTGCCGTCCCCAGCGGCGGCCGATGGCGTAGCAGAGCCCGCCTGCCTCACCGGCGATGACTGCCACCACGATCACCGCGGCCAGGTCCAGCCGCCGCTGGCTGGCGGCCACCGCGGCAGACCCCAGGGCAGCCGTGCCGATCGCGGGCACGCCCGCCCACGAGGCCGCGACCAACACGAACAGCAGCAGGTACTGCCACCACGTGTTCCCGATGCCTGCGGCCACCATGTACTCCCCGCCTCACCTGACGGTACGCCGAGCCCCACGTCAGGCCCACCAGCTTAGGGTCGCGTCGCCGCCTTCGCCGCCAGCCCCGTACGATCCCGGCTGGTGTCGGCAGATCCCCGTGCCGGGCCGGGCCGATCTGGCACCATCGGATCGTGGACGTCGCCCCCGTACCAGGTCACCAGCCGGGCCAGCCGCGCTCGGAGCGTGATGCCGCTCTGCTCGAGCGCTTCGATGCCCGGATGCAGCTGCCGATCATAGTGTCGGCCATCTTGCCGCTGGTGATCGTGCCCGAGTCCAACGGCTGGGTCGGCGTGCTGGTCGGCGTGGTCACCTGGCTGGTGTTCCTGATCGACTACGTGGTGCATGCCCGCCATCTCGACCACTACGGACGCACCAGGCTCGGCCGCTTTGACCTGTTCGTGGTGGTCGCCACCGCCCCGTGGTTCCTGTTCCCCGGCGCTCAGGCGGGCCAGTTCGTGGTCCTGCTCCGCCTGGCCCGCCTCGCCCGGCTGGTGATGGCAACCAAGGGGGCGCGCCGCCTATTCGAGCGGCTAGGCCGGGTCGCCCTGATGGCGGGCGGGGTGGTCCTGATCGGCTCCCTGGTCGCCTACCACGCCGAGCACCCGGTCAACTCAGAGTTCGCCACGGTGGGCGACGCCCTGTGGTGGGGCGTCGTCACCCTCACCACCGTCGGCTATGGGGACATCGTCCCCAAAACCACCACCGGCCGCTGGGTGGCGGTGGTCATCATGTTCACCGGCGTCGCTGTCCTGGGGCTGCTCGCGGGCTCCCTGGCCAGCTTCTTCCGGCTCGATAACGGCAAGCCAGCCGCCGAGTCACCACCGGCCGGCGAGGCAGATCATGCCGCGGCCACGTCCAGCGACGCCGCGCTGCAAGCCCTGGCCGCCGAGGTATCAGCCCTCAGCTATCAGGTCGAGGCCCTGACCGCCCGGCTGACCGGAGCACTCCCCGGCCAGGCTCTGCAAGAGCCCGGAGGCGACGAGGACGCACCGCATAACCGGTAGCGTCCAGGAACCGCATGGCGTATGGGACACATCACGTTGACTTCCGGATGAACTCCATCTTCCTGACCGGTATCGTCCCTATTCGTGGAAGATGTGATCATGGCCGGTGACGTCGACGTCGGCGACGTGATCGTGCTGCCCGGTGCCGATGACCCGGTGCTGGTCAACCGGGTGCGTCTCGGGCAGGGAGGGCTCGTCTTCACGGTCGCGTCAGCTAGTAGTGACTCGCCGGAAGAAGAGCGGCCGGTGAAGCTGTCGACCGAAGTCCGCGTGCACAAACGCGGCCGGGACCTGGCCGGCTAGGCGAGCGGGGCTGCCACTTCGCCGCCTGGTCTCTGCGGTAGCTGAGCGCGGTCGCACCAGGGTGACGGCCAGGGACTTACCCTGGCGCGACCGCCCGGCCCGGGAACGATCCTGGACACCGGGGCTAGTCCTGTGATCGGACAGCCACGGCAGAAAGGAAGGCGGTCATGACCGAGTCGGTCGCCTACCAGCAGCAGTACGCCGGGACGACCAGCCGCGATCAGGCGCACACCCTGTTCGCGCGGACGATGGCATACGTCGTGGCCACCGCGGCCCTGTTCGCGCTGGGCGCCTGGCTGGGCCGCGACCTGACTGGCGTCGTCGGCATCATCGCGTTCATCGCCGCCTTCGCCTGCCTGATCGGCATGCGGTTCGCGGCACGTACGTCCCTGCAGCTGACTGTCGGGCTGCTCGGCGCGTTCGGCCTGCTGATCGGGCTGGCCGTGGCTCCAACGGTCGCCTACTACGGCAGCATGGACCCGCAAGCGCTGTGGCAGGCGGGCGGGGCCACCGCCCTGTTCATCGCCGGGTTCGGCGCGGCCGGCTATGCCACCCGGCGCGACCTGGCCGTGGTCGCGAGGGTCTGCTTCTGGGCGCTGGTGGCGCTGATCGTGTTCGGCATCGTGCTGATCTTCGTGCACATACCGGGCGGTGCGCTGATCTACTCGGTGCTCGGCCTGGTGATCTTCGCCGGGTTCACCATGTTCGATTTCCAGCGGCTGCGGCAGAATCAGGACATCAACTCCGCGCCGTTCCTAGCCGCGTCGATTTTCCTGGACATCCTGAACGTCTTCTTGTTCTTCCTGTCCATCTTCTCCAACCAGGAAGGGAACTGACCGGGCATGACCGCCGCCGACGATAAGGATCTGCCATGACAATACGCTGGCTCACGCCCGCCGGGCTGCACATGTCCGCGTCCCGGCTGCCCGACGAGGGCGGGCTGCCCTCCTTCGACGGCGCGACGGAATGGCTCAACTCGCCGCCGCTGACCACAGCCGAACTACGCGGGAAGGTCGTCCTGGTCAACTTCTGGACTTATACCTGCATCAACTGGCTCCGCCAGCTCCCGTATATCCGCGCCTGGGCCGGGAAATACTCCGGGCACGGGCTGGTCGTGATCGGCGTGCACACACCCGAGTTCGGGTTCGAGCACGATCTCGGCAATGTCCGCCACGCCGTGCAGGACATGCGCGTCGATTACCCGGTCGCGGTCGACAACGACTACGCGGTATGGAGTGCGTTCGCCAATCATTACTGGCCGGCCCTGTACTTCGCCGACGCGCAGGGGCGCATCCGCCATCACCACTTCGGCGAGGGCGAATACCAGCAGTCGGAAATGGTCATCCAGCAGCTGCTGGCCGACGCCGGATCCGCCGACGCAGGTCACGACCTGGTTTCCGTTGATGCCCGTGGGGCCGAGGCGCCCGCCGACTGGGCCGCCCTGAGGTCGCCAGAGACCTACACCGGCTACGAGCGCACCGAGAACTTCGCGTCACCCGGCGGCGCGGTACCGGGAAAGAGCCACGCCTATCAGGTCCCGGCCGAGCTGCGGCTCAATGACTGGGCCCTGTCCGGGGACTGGACCATGGACGAACAGGCCGTCACGCTGAACGAGGCCGGCGGGCAGATCGCGTACCGGTTCCACGCCCGCGATCTGAACATGGTCATGGGCCCGGCCGCGCCGGAAGTGTCCGTGCGGTTCCGTGTCCTGATCGATGGACAGCCGCCGGGCGCGGCTCACGGGGCCGACGTTGACGACCAGGGCCACGGCACCGTGACCGGACAACGGCTGCACCAGCTCATCCGGCAGCCCGGCCCGATCACCGACCGTACCTTCGAGATCACCTTCCTCGATCCGGACGTTCAGGCCTACGCGTTCACCTTCGGCTAGTCGGCGCCGGTGAGGAAGGCCTCGACGTCGGCGGCGAACTCGGTGTGATGCTGGAACAGGAACCCGTGCGCTGAGTCGGGGTAGATCTTCACCCGGGCGTCCGGGATCAGGCCCGCGATCAGGTACGAATAGCGGGGCAGGATCATCGGGTCGCTGTCACCGTTGGCCACGAACACCGGCATGTCCAGGGCGCTGAGCCGCTGCAGCCGGGCGTGATCGGGGATTCCCCAGGTGCAGACCGCGTCGTACTGCGCTTCACGGGTGGCCCACGTCGTGGCCTGGTCGCGGTCCTGGGTCCTGGCGTAGATGCGCTGCAGGGTTTCCTTGCCCGCCTGCCGGCTGGATTCCGACCGGGTGAAGAACACGTCGAGGTATTCCTCCGGGCTGGTCTTCGGGGTGCCGATCGCGCCGATGACCTCGGGAGCCCAGCCGTGCATGCCGGCCGCGCCCTGCGGGGCTGAGGAGGCGAGAACCAGCCTGCGGACGATGGCCGGCCGCACCAGCGCGATCTGCTGCGCGACGAAGCTGCCGATGGAGAAGCCGAGGAGGTCGGCCTGGCTGAACTCCATGGCGGCGAGGAAGGCGATGGCGTCGCGGGCCATCTGCTCGATGGTGTCCGGGGTGGTGCCAGCTGATCCGCCGACTCCGGCGTTGTCGAACGTCACGACCCGGCGGGTCGACGCCAGCGCGTCGATCAGCGCCGGATCCCAGTTGTCCAGGTTCCCGCGGAAGTGCTGGAGCAGGACCAGCGGTACTGTGCCGTCGCCGCCGGTGTCGCGGTAGGCGTAGTCGACGCCGTTGGCGGCACTGACCGCCTCGTTCGCAAGATCCGAATATCCGGTGGCCATTGCTAGTCCTCCCAGGTCCGGCCGGGCAGCCGCGTCTTGATCTCCTGGAGCAGCCAGGCGTTTCCGTCGGGATCGCTGAACGAGGCGTAGGTCTGGTAGGAGCGACCTTCCGGGTCAGGGCCCGGGACAGGGCCGCCGGCCAGATGGAATAGCCCGCTGATCTCGATGCCCCGGCTGACCAGGTCCGCGCGCGCGACGTCGATGTCGTCGACGGCCAGGATCAGGCGCTTGACCGAGCCCGGCTCACCAGTGGTGACGCCCTTGCCGAAGGCGATGGAGCACGCCGAGTGGGTGGGCGTCAGCTGGACCACCCGGAAGGCGTCGCCGACGACGATGTCGGCGTCCAGCCGCCAGCCGAGGCTCTGGTAGAAGCTCTTGGCCCGGTCGACATCGGAGACGGGCAACGTCACGACCTCAAGCTTCATGTCGACGGTGCCCGCTTCGGGCAACTGGGTCGAGGTGCTGCTGGTGGCGTCGGTGCTGGCCATGCTGACCTCCATTGGTCGTTCGGTACTGGCATCAGCGTGGCGTTCCGGCGTGCCCGTCGCACCCGTGGAGTCCCTGGTCAATCCCCTGGCGAAGGCGGTACGGCCTGAAGAATGCTCCTGGAGGGCCGACCGGCTCGATATCCGGCAGTAGCCATCCCAGGTCGGATCAGCGGGCGTGAGCCCATGTGGCGGGCACGTCGGCGCCACCCTCCTCGGAGATCCGCGCGCCGAAGCCCAGCAGCGCGGGCTGGGGCGAGATCTTCCCGGCGATCAGGGCCTCCCCCTGGCGGAAGGTGACCGCCCGGTCGATCAGGCTCGGCGGGACGAACGAGAACACCGCCTGGGTGAATGCCGTGTCCGCGAGCGAGTTCAACCGCATGAGCACCAGGTTGTCGGCCTGCGAGAGCACGTTCTCGGCGATCTTCTGCGGGCGCTGGGTGGACACGAGCAGGTACAGGCCGAACTTGCGGCCCTCGGCGGCGATCCGGATCGCGTGCTCGGCGGCCTGCGCGGTGACCTGGTCGGGCGGGTCAGCGGGGCAGACATTGTGCGCCTCGTCGATCACGATCAGGACCGGTTTGCGCTCGTGCCGTCGCCGCCACAGGTCACCCAGCACCGCCGCGGCGATCAAGGTCTGCTCCTCGCGCGAGGGCAGCGAGCCCAGGTCGATGACGACGCAGCGGGTGCCCTCGTCGTGCACCGGGTCGAGGACCGAGCCGGCCTCGCCGGGCGCCCACACCGTGAAGCCGAACACACCGAGGTTACGGATGCGCAGGCGAAGGTGGCGCGTCTCGGGTTCCGCGCTGTCCGGGAGCGCCTCGAGCGCGGATCTGTCGCGGCGCGCGAGCAGTCCGGCCAGCGTGGCGTATTCCTCGCGGTCCGCGATCGGATCCAGCCGGAGCATGGCCGCCTGCGTCGCCGGATCGATCTCGGCCGCGTGGATGCGCAGCCTTCGTTCTCCGGGGGCATCGGCCGACAGGACGGTGACTCCCTGCGCCGCCTGCCGGTAACGTTCGGCCAGCGCCGGATCGGTGCCGTCCCGTACCGTTCCCAGCCGCACGAAGTCCGAGTTCGGATCGAGGATGACCAGGCGCAGGTCCGTCTCGATCAGCAGCCGCTCGAGGATCACCCCGAGCGAATACGTCTTACCCGACCCCGACTGACCGCACAGGAACGTATGCCGGTTGAATCCGCCGGCGTCCGCCAGACAGGGCACATCGGTCAGCGATGCCAGTTCACCGAGCCGCAGCTTCGCGCCGGGCCGTGCGCTGCGCTCGAGCCATGCTTGCACCTCCGCGCTACGGGCCGGACGGACCGTCACGTCGTGGAACGGCGCGAAGTCGCCGTCGAGGATGACGCCCTCGCCGCGCGCATACCGGATCATCATCTGCGTCCGGTTCGGTTGGCCGCCGTCCGCGGACGCAGGCAGTATCAGTTCGGTGCTCAGCTGGTCGAGGTCAAGCGTGATGACCTGGCCGAGGCGCGTAGTCCCGCCGTCCTCGAGGAGGACATAGCCGCCGGCCTGCAATGACAAGCCGTACAGGGAGGCCTGGAAGGAGAACCGGCGTCCGTCGACCGAGGTGGCCAGCGGAAGGACTGACGCCTCAAGTTCCCGCCGCGCCTCACGGAAACTCTCCAGCTGAGCGGCCAGCCCAGGGTCCATGAATTCTCGCGTCATTCTGGCCACCATCCTCCATGCGTTTTGCCGGTCCGAGCACGCTTAACAAAGCATCGGCAGCCGCCACGCTCGTGCCATCCCCCATGAGGGATGATGCAGCCGGCCCCACGCTGGTCATGCGATCAGCCTCTGACTCTTACCGGACGAGCCGCGCGACGGGTGGCGCGCTGCCAGACGGCTCGCTGCGCGGGAAGCCCGGCGGTGGCGACCGCGGTGAGGACGGTGACGTTGAGCAGGAGCTGGAGGACCGAGCCCAGGCCTCGCTGCCGTTGCCGAAGGCCAGCGACACGCCGGTGTCGGAGGCGGCCGGAATGGTGGTCACCGAGATGAACACCCCGATCAGCGTGGCTGACCGGGCCTCGGTGAGTGAGACGACGCCGACTATCCCGGCCAGCAGGGCGACGATGAAGGAGAACCAGTTCGGGGTGTCGATCAGGTTCGAGACCGGGCGGACCCCCAGGGCGTAGGCCCGGGGCTCCAGGCCCGCCCCGCGGATGATCAGCGCCAGCAGCAGCGCGCCGATTATGGCGAGGGCGAAGCCGCCGGCCAGCGCGGCTTTGGGGTCTGGCATGATGCGCGTGGCGGCCGATGGGGCCTTGGTTAGGGCAGAGAACCACCCGGGGAGAGAGGACGCGCTCGACGGCGCGACGACGGAGCGCGGCGCCTCACCCGGCGCGCGGTTCGCGGTGGCGAAGTTCCGTCCGGCGCCACTGCCTGCCACGCTGGTCACCAGGCCGGCCCTGCATGACCGGCTTGCGGCCGGGACTGCCCAGCGGCTGACCCTGGTGGCGGGGTCGGCGGGTGCGGGCAAGAGTCCGGGTCCGGGAGCCCTGGTTCGGCGCCGATGCCGCCGACCTGCTGGCGATGGACGGGGCCGTGTCGGCCGATGTCACGGCGTCGATCGCCAACGATGCCGTGATGCTGCCGGCCGGGTCGGCGATCGTGGTGGACGATTTCCAGTACGCGGCGGACTCCGCCGCCCGGGACATGACCGCCCTGATCGAGCGCTGGCCGGCCGAGACCGTCCAGCTGGTCCTGTCGGCTCGTGTCGACCCGCCGTTGCGGCTGCACCGGCTGCGGCTGGCCGGCGAGCTGTGCGAGCTGCGCGACCGTGAGCTGTATTTCTCCCTGGCCGAAAGCGAGGAGCTGCTGGCCAACTTCGGCGTGCAGCTGGCCGCGGCCAACGTGGCGCTGCTGCATGAGCGCACCGAGGGGTGGGCCGCCGCGTTGCAGATGGCGGCATTGTCGCTGCGCGGCACCGGTGATCCGGGGCGGGCAGCGCGGGCGCTGGATGTCCGCAGCTACGCGATCGCCGAGTACTTCAGCGATGAGGTCCTGGAGCAGCAGCCAGCCGAGGTGACCCGGTTCCTGCTCGATACCTGCGTCCTCGGTGAGCTGACCGCGGACGCGTGCGCGGCCGTCACCGGCAGGCAGGATGCGGGGGCGCTGCTGCACAGCATCGATGCGGCCAACCTGTTCGTGGTGGCCCTGGATGAGGAGCGGACCAGCTTCCGCGGCCAAGCAGGTACTGGTACCCGGGGCGAGGGCGGTGGCCTGGCTGGAGGCCGGGTACCTGGCCCAGGCCGCCGATGCGGCCGCGGCGGCCGAGGCAGCGGCCGGGAGGCTGGGATTCGGCCGGCATATTTTCGCCGTGCACTACCTGCGTGCGCTGGCCGGCCTGGCCCTAGAGCGCCGCGACCTTGACACCGCCGAGCAGCTCACCGAGCAGGCCCTGTCGGTATCCGAACGGGGGTGGCCCGCCTTCCAGTTCCTAGCGCTGCTGGACCGGGCCGGGATCTGGGCCGCCCGTGGGCAGGTCCGCGACGCGCTGACCAGTATCGAGACGGCGCGGCTGGTGCTAGCCGGGACCGAGTCGGCGCTGCTGGCCCGCGCCGATGAGCTGGAGGGGCAGCTGCGGCTATCGCTGGGCGACCTGCGCACCCCCGCCGAGCTCGCGGGCCGCCTGCCCGCGGCCCACCGTGCCCTGATGCTGGCGCAGATTGCGCTCGCGGCCGGCAACGATCACGCCGCGCACCAGAACCTGCAGTCGCCGCCAAAGGAGCTCTCGCCGCGGCGTGCCCTGGTCCGCCAGCTTCTGCTGGCCGCCGCCGCGATCAGCCGGGGCGACCCGATGACCGCCGGCATCATGGCTGCTGCCCTCCGGATCGGCCGTCTCGGGGGATTCCGCCACACTGTCGTCACCACCGCACCCCAGGTGACCAGCTACCTGGTCGAGCACTCCACGCCAGCCCACCCGGATCCGTTCACCGAGCAGCTGATCGGCTCGGCCATCGAGGTACGTGCCGCGCAGCCGGATACTCCCGGGTCCCGCCGCCGGACGGCCGAGCCGCTGACCGCCGCCGAGGCGCGTGTCCTGAAGCTGCTGCCGACCAGCACCTACCCGCAGATCGCGGCGGCTCTGTACATCTCGCGCAGCACGGTCAAGACCCACCTGCAGTCGGTCTACCACAAGCTCGGCGTGGCGTCGCGCGCGGAGGCC
>Ga0335069_10014949_pt1 | contig 10855 bp, 10 predicted proteins | sample Lox_Sample_11_FD_206714 | JGI IMG/M metagenome (GOLD analysis project Ga0335069, IMG submission 206714) | Soil microbial communities from Loxahatchee National Wildlife Refuge, Florida, United States - Lox_Sample_1.1 | ecosystem: Environmental > Terrestrial > Soil > Wetlands | place: USA... | reverse complement strand
GCAGCTCGGCGACACGGTGACCGGCGGCGAGTCGCTGCAATACACCGGCCTGCCGTTCTTCGCGCCCGAGATGTTCCGCACCGTCGAGCTCGCCGACCCGATGCGCAGCAAGCAGCTCGCCAAGGGCCTGCAGGAACTCGGCGAAGAGGGCGCGATCCAGGTGTTCCGGCCCGTCGCGGGCAGCCTGATGCTGCTCGGCGCCGTGGGCCAGCTGCAGTTCGAAGTGGTGCAGCACCGCCTGAAAACGGAATACGGCGTCGATGTGCGCCTGTCGCCCGCCAATTTCGCCGGCGCGCGCTGGGTGAGCTGCGAGGACGAGGTCGAACTGCGGCGGTTCATGAACGCCAACGGCTCGCGCCTGGCGCTCGACGCCGCCGACACGCACGCCTACCTGATGTCGTCGCGCTACGACCTGGAACTGACGCAGGAACGCTACCCGAAGATACAGTTCCACCCGATGCGCGAGCACGCCGGGCTGGTGCTGCAGGGCGCCTGAGGATCAGCGCGACAGGCGGTTGAAGAAGCCGGCCAGGCCCGACCCGGGCTGGTTGATCGACTCGCTGTAGTAGCGCGCGTACTCGCGGTCGGCCACCATGATGTGCTCGACCAGCCAGTCGCGCAGGAAGCGCAGCAGGTCGAGGCTCAGGTTCGGCGCGCCGCTTTCGACCGCCGCCCGCTCCGCCGCGATGCGCCGGACGAAGGTTTCGTGTGCCATGCGGTGGCCGGCCAGGCGCGGAAATCCGGTGGCCGCCATGAAGGCTTCTTCCTCCTTGAAGTGCTGGACCGCATAGTCGTCGAGATCGGCGATCAGGCGCAGCATGTCGGCCCGCCCCGAGCGCGCGACGATGGCGTTCCACAATTCGCCGAAAAGCCCGAACAGGACCTGATGCTGCGCGTCGATCTCGGGGAGGTCGAGGGCGAAATCGTCGGACCAGCCAATTATCGAGGGTGCTGCTGCCACGACATCATCTCCAGCCATGACCCCGGGCTCGCCACCGGCATGAGCGGGGTCGATTGCGGAAGTGCAGATTCTAGGCCAACATGGGATCGAGGGAGCAACTCAGGCTGGGAGGTTCAGATGCTCTTGCCGCCGGCCATCGCGGCTTTGCTCGACCCGCAGCGGTACCCGCATCCCGTCGATCGCGTCGAGGTGATCGAGACGCACATCTCGTGGGTACTGCTCGCGGGGGACTACGCCTACAAGATGAAGAAGCCGGTCACGCTGCCTTTCGTCGATTACGGCAGCGTGGGGCGCAGGCGCGCCTGTTGCGCCGCCGAGGTGAGCCTCAACCGCCGCTACGCGGCGGGGCTGTATCTGGACGTTGTCGACTTCGACGGCGAGCCGGCGGTGAAGATGCTTCGCTTCGATGAGGCGGCCCGGCTCGACCACGTCTGCGCGCGCGGCGAGCTGACGCCGGCACATGTCTCCGACCTCGCCCGTACCATTGCCGCCTTCCACGCCGCTGCGGATACCACGATCGATTCTCCTTTCGGGGAACCCGGGCAGGCGCTGGCGGCCGCAAACGAGAACTTCGACGAGCTTTTTGCGCTGCTGCCGCACGAGGCCGAGCGCCTGGGCCGGCTGCGCGCCTGGACCGCCGCCGAATATGCGCGCCGGCGCGACGCCATGGCGCTGCGAAAGGCCGGCGGCTTCGTGCGCGAATGCCACGGCGACCTGCACCTGGGCAACATGGTCCTGCTGGAAGGCCGAGTCGTGCCGTTCGACTGCATCGAGTTCAACGACGGCCTGCGCTGGATCGACGTGGCCTCCGAAGTGGCGTTCACCTGGGTCGACCTGATCGACCATGGCCGGCCCGGTCTTGCCTGCTGGCTCCTGAACGAATGGCTCACCTGGAGCGGCGACTTCGGCGCACTCGCGGTGATGCGCTTCTATGCGGCCTACCGCGCCGTCGTGCGCGCCAAGATCGCCGCCCTGCGCGGCGACGCGACCGAAGCCGCGGGCTACCTGGGACTGGCCGAAACGCTCGGCGTACCACCGGGGCTGACTTTCACCATCACTTTCGGCCTCTCCGGCTCGGGCAAGACCACCGCCTCGTCGGCGCGCCTGCTGGCCGATGAATCCGCGTCGACGATACGCCTGCGCTCGGACGTGGAACGCAAGCGCCTGTTCGGCCTGGCGCCGGATGCCGATTCCGCCGGCGCCATTTACACGGCCGACGCCACGGCGCGAACCTACGGGCGCCTGGAAACCGTGTCGGGCCAGGTGCTCGACGACGGCTGGCCCGTGATCGTCGACGCGGCCTGCCTCAAGCGCGCCGAACGCGCCGCCTTTCGCGCCATCGCCGAAAAACGCCGGATCCCGTTCGCGATCCTGGCCTGCGACGCGCCGGTTGCAGAGCTGCGGCGGCGCCTGCGACAGCGCACCAGCGACGCTTCCGAAGCCACGGTCGCCGTGCTCGACGAGCAGCGGGCGTGGCTCGAACCGCTCGACGAATCGGAAACGGCCGTTCGGGCATAAAGAAACGGGAGAGCACGGCAGCCGGGAAGTTTGCTATTCTTTTCAGTCCTTAGAGGCCAAATCGCCCGATGCTCCTCTCGCATTGTCCCAACTGCCAGTACGACAACAAGCCAGGTGAGCGCTTTTGCGCTGCCTGCGGCGTGCCGCTCGACCTCAAGCCCTGCCCCGTGTGCGGCAAGGTCGACAACGTGGCCGCCAAGGTCTGCGCGGGCTGCGGCAGCGTCTTTCCGCCGATCTTTCCCGGGCACGTGGTCGACGAGCCGACGATCCCGATGGACCCGCCCGCGCGCATGAGCTATCCGCCGCCCGTGGTCACGCCGCCCGCCAGCAACATCCGGCCGGTGCCCCTGATCGTCATCGCAGTCGCCGCCGGCGGCATTCCGCTGCTCTGGCTGTACCGCCACGAGATGCCGCTGCCCAAGGCCTGGCAGCCGACGACACCGGTTGCCATCGAGGCGCCCGCCGCCGCGCCGCCCATGGCCATTTCGCCCCCGGTGGCTGCCACGCCAGCCGTTGCATCTGCGCCCGCGCCCGGGCCTGAATCCGCTCCGGCGGCCGCGCCCGTCGAGGCGCCCGCGCGACAGGCCGAACCGGCAGACGACACTGCCAAGGTGGCCGAATTGCCGCGCGCCACGCCCAGAAGGCATGCTCCTCCCGCCAGGGCGCAGACCGTCACCGAGGGCCGCAACGCGGCCACGCCGGTGGCACCGGTGCCGCAGCCGGCCAAGGAGTGCACCGAGGCGCTTGCCGCCGTCGGTCTTTGCGACCCGAAGGCCGCTGCGCAATGAAGCACGGGCGCTGCCCAGGCGCTCGCACGTGGATCGCACTCCTGCTGGTGGTGCTCACCGCAGCCACGGCGCGTGCGGAAGACATGAAGTTCTTCACGGGGCCCGAACGCTCGTCGCAGCAACTCATGGCGAGCGACTTCGCGGCAGTCGTGGGCGCGCGTGCCGGCGGCGCATTGACGGTCGTGCCCACTGCTGGTCCGGCCGACGTGCTCCAGCAACTACGCGATGCCGCCAAGACGTCGGACGGCACGAACCTCGCAACGCTCCAGGCCGACGTCGCCTACCTCTATCTGCTCGCCGCGCTGCGCGGCAACGCCGCGGTCGCGTCCTGGCTCGCGCCCTTGCGCGTGCTCGCGCCACTGCAGACGGAAGAGCTGCATTTCTTGGTGCGCCGGGATTCCCGGTTCGAAACCTTGAGCGACATCCGGGATGCGCGCATCAACGTCGGCCCCGCGAACGGCGGCAGCGCACTCTCCACGGTGACGCTCTACCGCCTGCTCTTCGACGCGGCGATGAGCGAGGACAAGGTAAGCCGCCTGAGCCACGAGGAGGCGCTGAAGCGCTTGCTGACCGATGGCTCGGTCGAAGTGGTCGCCATGCTGGGCGATCAGCCGATGGCACTCGTTGCCAACATGAAGCCCGAGGCGCGACGCTTCGTCCGGCTGCTGAAATTCGATCCCGCGGCGACCGGCGGCACGACCGCGCTGAGCGTGTACCGGGCAGCGACATTGCGGCAGTCGAGCTACCCCAACCTTCTCGACGCGGATCTGCCGGCGCTCGCGGTACCCATCTACCTCGTCGCCTACGATCCGAAACCGAGCCGGGACAAGACGGCGCCTGCGCAGCTCATGCAAGCCTACTGCGAGGCACTGCCCCAACTGAAGGCGCAGGGTCGCCCGCAATGGCAGGACGTGGAGCCGGGGCTGCCGCAACTGGCGCCGGGCTGGCACTACGCGGAAATGGCGGCGATGGAGATGGTCAACTGCCCCGGTGTGGTCGCCACCGAAATCCCGGACGTGTGCCTGCCGCAGGAACGCGCACTCGGCCTGTGCAATTAGCGTCGCCGACGCTCGACGATCTCCAGGATCTCGTCTAGTTCTTCGCCGCTGATGTGTAGCGGATGTCCGTACTCGTCGAGAACGGCGTTCAGTTCCTCGTGGCTCAGGCCTGACCGCGTGGGGGGTTCGACGTGACCGAAAGGCCCGGTCACGAACTCGGGATGCAGGCGCGGGTAGCGCCGCCCCGGCACGAGGTTGTTGATGACGATCCCCAGGGCGACCAGCAGCAACGCATTCGCCGCGACGGGCAGGAGCACGTACTGGAACCCCAGCGCCCGGATCGGCGCGTCGCCGATCACAGCGAACAGGGCTACCGCGCCGGCCGGCGGATGCAGGCAGCGCAGCGTGATCATGGCCATGATGGCAACACCGACGGCGAGTCCGGAAGCGAGCGCGACACCGGGTACGAACTTGGCGGCGGCCACTCCCACGAGCGCACTGACCACATAGCTTCCGAACACTGACCACGGCTGGGCCAGCGGGCTGGCCGGCAAGGCGAATATCAGTACCGAAGAAGCCCCTACTGCAGCAACGACAAATAGCGGCGCCGGCATCAGCGCAAAAGACAGCGCGATGGTGACCACGATTCCCAGCGTCGCCGTCAGCGCGGACCGCGCCCGCTCCGGCCAAGGGACGTGCTCCACCTCCGGCCGCAGGTTGGCCAGGAACTCACGCCACCCGCCCGGCGGTTCCTGTCGGCGATCGGTCATCCGGCCCGTAGTGGCCGCGCGCTGCCCCTCTTCTCCCATGACCGGCATTCTACTTTCGTGCAGCGACCACGGGTTATCATGGCGCCTGCCGCAGGCGTTCCTCATCCTTCTTCCATGCGAATCACGCTCGTCCACCCCGCCGGCTTCAATTTCGTGCCCGGCCAGCCCGATTTCTCGGTGCTCGCCAACCGCATGGCGCCGATCGGCATCCTGCAGCTCGCGTCGTGGCTGGAAATGCACGGCCACGCGGCCGAGGTGCACGATTGCCTGGGTCCCTATGCGCCGCCGACCGTCGCGGAGAACGTCGAGCTGGTGCTGGCGACCAACCCGGAGATGGTGGGCTTCTCGGCCACCACCTCGGGCTTCATGGATGCGGTCGAGATGTCGGCGATCATCAAGGCCCGCCGGCCGCAGGTGAAGATCGCCTTCGGCAACGTGCACGTGTCGTCGATAGGCGCGCCGATCCTCGAACACTTCCCGGAGATCGACTACCTGGTGATCGGCGAGGGCGAGGGTGCCATGCTCGACCTCGCCAACGGCGTTGCCCCGGCGAAGATCGACAACCTCGTCTTCCGGGACGGTGCACGCATCGTCTCCAACCCGCGCCGGAGCCGCATCCGCAACCTCGACGAATTGCCGTTCCCCGCCTGGGAGAAACTGGCCGGCTTCCCGCACGACTACCATCTGCCGCTGTTCGCCTACGCGAAGCGACACGGCGCGACCATGATCACGTCGCGCGGCTGTCCCTACACCTGCTCGTTCTGCGACCGCACGGTGTTCGAGCGGCTCTACAAGGTCAATTCCGCGCAGTACGTGTACGAGCACATGAAACACCTGCGCGACAAGTTCGGTGTCTACCACGTCAACTTCTACGACGACCTGTTTACGGCGCAAAGGAAGCGCGTGGACGAACTCTGCGATCTCCTGATCGCGAAGCCGCTGGGCATGCAGTTCAACTGCGCGATCCGCACCGGCCACACGTCCGACGAGATGCTGGCGAAGCTGAAGAAGGCCGGCGCATTGATGGTGTCGATGGGCATTGAATCGGCGGACCCGGAAATGATGAGGCGGCACAAGGCCGGCGTAACGCTGGATGCCGTCAAGAAGACCGTCGAGCAGATCCACAACGCCGGCCTGCGCGCCAAGGGCCTGTTCATCTTCGGCATGCCCGGCGAAACGCCGGAAACGATCAAGGCCACCAGCGATTTCGTCCTCTCGCTCGACCTCGACGAAATGAACATGACCAAATTCAGCCCGCTGCACGGCGCGCCGATCTGGGACGAGTGCGCGAGCAACGCGACCGGCGAGATGATCGAGGACTGGCGACTGATGAACTGCCTGAACTTCGTGTACAAGCCCGCGGGTTTCGAGTCGCGCGAACAGATGGATGCGCTCTACAACTGGCACGTCAAGCGCTTCTACGACAGCAAGGGCTATCGCCATCGTTTCGCGAAACGGCTCTGGCAGCACCGCTGGAGCCTGTGGCATGTCCTCAAGCATCTGCCCGAAACGATCGCGGCCGCCCGCTACTTCAGCGCCAACCGCGACGCACTCGAGCGGGCCAAGAAGGAATTCAGGCTGCACCCGCGCCAGCCGCTCGGCCTGAGGCCGGCCCTGAGCGCCGAATTGCAGGCCGACGCCATCGCCGCGATGTCGCCGGTCAAAGTATCACGGCGCGTGCGCAGCAATGCCGACAACGTCGCTCCGGTATCGCCCGGACCCTCCCAATCCATGCCCGAGCCGCGCGTATAATTAGCAAATTTCTTTGACCAGACAAGGAAAAAAGCATGAAAGGCCTACTCGCGAAACGATCACTCGTCACGCTTGTCGCCGTCGCCGCCGCAGTCGCGGTGGGAGGCTGCAAGAAGGATGAAGTCAAGTCGGACGACGCGTCGGCAGCCCAAAGCGCTCCCGCGGCAGCCGCGCCTACCGGCTACACCTGTTGCAACTTCCATTACAGCGGCGACTGGATCAACGACGGCAACTACGCGCAACTGCCGATGATCCCGGCCGGCACGCCGATCAGGCTGAAGAGCATCGATCGCTACATCGCCTACGTCGAGATCGACGGCAAGAAGTACCGCCTCGGCCTTGACTACGGCCGGACCGCAGAGACAACGGAGCAATGGGCCAACAAGCTCATCGTCAAGGACGATCCGAAAGCACGGTTGGCCAGTTACTCGCCGGCCGTGCGCAAGGCGATCCAGAGCGGGCAGATCATGCTCGGCATGACGAAGGAGCAGGTCGTCATGTCGCTGGGCTACCCGATGACCAACGAAAATCCCCGCCTCGATGCGCCCTACTGGCGTTACTGGTGGTCGAGCTGGGGCGAATACAAAGTCCACTGGAACGGCGCCGGCCGCGTCAAGGAAGTGACGGGCCACCCAGAGACCGTAGGCTACATGCTGGTACAGGGCCATGCCGCCCCCGAGCCGGCTCCCACCTCCGCCACCCCCGCAGCGAACACGCCTGCCACCAAACCAGCCAGTACCAAGAAGGGAGTGACGAAAGATGCAACAAAATAGTGCCAACGAAATGGAATGCGACGTCCTGGTGATCGGCGGCGGACCGGCCGGATGCACGGTTGCACCGCTGCTGGCCGAGAGGGGCCACAAGGTCGTCGTGCTCGAAAAGGAACATCATCCGCGATTCCACATCGGTGAGTCGCTGCTGCCGGCCAACCTGCCGCTCTTCGAACGCCTCGGCATAGCCGAGGAGATCAAGGCGATCGGCATGGTCAAGCGCGCTGCCGAATTCGTTTCGTTTGCCGACGGCAAGAAACAGGTCTTCGAGTTCGCCGACGCCTGGGACAAGTCGATGCCCTATGCCTACCAGGTGCTGCGCTCGAAGTTCGACGAGATCATGATCCGCAACGCCGAGAAGAAGGGCGTTGAGGTGCATGAGGGCTGCCGCGCGCGCAAGGTCGAGTTCCTGCCGGACGACACCGGCGCCATCGTCGAAGCCGAAAACGACGACGGCAGCACGCTGAGTTGGCGTGCCCGCTTCGTCGTCGATGCTTCCGGCCGCGATACCTTCCTCGCCAACAAGTTCCAGATCAAGCACCGCAATCCGAAGCACAACAGCTCGTCGGTGTACGGCCATTTCGCCGGCGCCAAGCGCCACGCGGGCGAGGCCGAGGGCAACATCACGATCTTTTGGTTCGAGCACGGCTGGTTCTGGTTCATCCCGATGCAGAACGACCAGACCAGCATCGGCATGGTGACCTGGCCGTATTTCATGAAGACGCGCGGCAAGCGCACGCTGACCGAGTTCCTGATGGACGGCATCGCCATGTGCCCGCCGCTGAAGGAACGCCTCATGGATGCGAAGCTGATCAACGAGGTGGAAGCGACCGGCAACTTTTCGTACGTTTCGGAGCGCAACCACGGCAAGAACTATGTGCTGCTCGGCGACGCCTACGCCTTCATCGACCCGGTCTTCTCGTCGGGCGTGCTGCTGGCCATGAACAGCGCCTTCATCGCCGCCGATGCCATCGACACCTGCCTGAAGACCCCGGCGAAGGCACCGGCGGCCATGGCCGAATTCGACCGGCTGATGAAGCACGGACCGAAGGAGTTCTCCTGGTTCATCTACCGCATCACGAATCCGAACATGCGCGACATCTTCATGCATCCGCGCAACGTGTTCCGCGTCAAGGAAGCGCTGCTGTCGCTGCTGGCCGGCGACATCTTCGGCAAGACGCCGATCTGGCGCTCGATCCGGGTGCTGAAGGGCATCTACTACGTGTCGGCTCTGTCCCGGCCCGTGCGTTCCTGGATGGCGTGGAAGCGCCGGCAGTTCAACATCCAGCCCGTCGAAGACGCCGAGATGGGTCACGCATGACCGAAGAAACGCCGGTCGCGCACTCGCAGCTGTCACCGCCGCAACTTGCAGACCTGACGGACGCCCAGAGGCAACGCCTGCTGGGCGTCACCTGCATCGGCGGTCCAGCCAAGGCGTGGCATGGCGAACTGCCGGTGCAGAATGTTGCTGCACCATTGCTCGGGCGTTCCGCGGGCGCGCTGAACGAAGTCTGGTACAGCGCCGAGTCGTGCCGCTCGGGCGAGTTCCGGGGCATCCGCTTCCGCGTCGACGATAACGTGCTCTATGGGGTCGTCGACGTCGAGGAAGGCGCCTTCCGCGGCAGTCCGCTGCCGCTCCAGCATGCCGCCGAGGATGCCTACGGCAGGATCTTCGCTTTGCTCGACCGCGAGGGCTATGCGCATCTCTGGCGCGCCTGGAACTACCTCTCCGAAATCAACGTCGAGCGCGATGGGCTCGAACGCTATCGCCAGTTCAACATCGGCCGCTACGATGCCTTTGTCGCCAGCGGCCGGCTGGCGCAGGGCCGCGTGCCCGCCGCGTGCGCCCTGGGGACGCCGAGCGGCCCGCTGACGATCGCCTTCATGGCCGGACGCTCCGCGCCAACGCCGATCGAAAACCCGCGCCAGGTGAGCGCCTACAACTACCCGGCGAGCTACGGACCGCGCAGCCCGACCTTTTCCCGCGCCGCATTTGCCACGCTGCCCGGACAGGAACTGCTGTTCATCTCCGGCACGGCCAGCATCGTCGGCCACCGGACGCTGCACATCGGCGATGTCGCCGGCCAAACGCGCGAGACGCTGGCCAACATCGCGGCGCTGCTTGGCGCAGCCAACGCCGTGACCCGTTCGACGCCTTACATGCTGGCCGAACTTAGCCTGCGAGCCTATATCCGGCACGCCGAGGACTACCCGCTCGTGCAGGCGATCGTGGAAGAGCAGGTAGGCCGCACGGCGCCCGTGGTCTATGTGCAGGCCGACATCTGTCGTGCCGATCTGCTGGTGGAAATCGAGGCCATGGCGTCGCACCCGATGGGCAGTTGCTGACGTGGCGATCCGGCGCATGTTGTGCGCAGCGGCGCTCGCTGCGGTGCTGCCGGTCGCGGCAGGCGCGGGCGAGGAGAAACCCGCGTGGGAAGTCGGCGTCGGCATTGCCGCCCTCACGTTTCCCGCCTACCGTGGTTCGGACAAGCAGCACAACTTCCTGCTGCCGACGCCGTACTTCGTTTACCACGGCGATTTCCTCAAGTCCGACCGCCACGGCGTGCGCGCCGACCTTTTCGACACCGACCGCGTCGACCTGACACTGAGCTTCTCGGCCTCGCCGCCCACGAACAGCAGCGATGTGCCCGCGCGCGCGGGCATGCCCGACCTCAAGCCCACGGTCGAGTTCGGACCGGAGATGGACCTGACGCTGTGGCGCTCCGAAAACCGCTACCGGTTCGTCAAGTTGCGCATGCCCCTGCGCGCCGCCTTCACGGTCGAAGGCACGCCGCGCGACATCGGCTGGATCTTCTCGCCCAACCTGAACATGGACATCGGCGACATGCCGGGCCTGCCGGGCTGGAACCTGGGCCTCGTGGCAGGGCCAATCTGGGCCACACGCAGGCAACACGAATACTTCTACGGCGTGGCACCGCAATACGCGACCGCATCGCGTCCCCAGTACGCGGCGAGCGGCGGCTATAGCGGCAGCCAGTTCATCGTCGCCTTGTCGAAGCGCTTCGACAAGACGTGGTTCGGCGCCTTCGTGCGCTACGATTCGCTTTCGGGCGCCGCTTTCGCGGACAGCCCGCTGGTGGCTAGACGTTACTTCGCGGCCGCCGGCGTCGGCATGTCCTGGGTGCTCGACGAGTCCAAGACACGCGTGTGGGTGGATGACTGACCTGATGCGATGGCTCGGGCGTGGCGCCTGGGCTGCCTACGAATATCTCGCCCAGGCGCTCGGCCTGGGGTGCCTGGCTGCACTGTGTCTGGTCTGGCTGCCGTTCGCCATGGC
>Ga0335069_10014948_pt1 | contig 10855 bp, 10 predicted proteins | sample Lox_Sample_11_FD_206714 | JGI IMG/M metagenome (GOLD analysis project Ga0335069, IMG submission 206714) | Soil microbial communities from Loxahatchee National Wildlife Refuge, Florida, United States - Lox_Sample_1.1 | ecosystem: Environmental > Terrestrial > Soil > Wetlands | place: USA... | reverse complement strand
CCTGCTTCGCGACGTCGCGCAACGCGTCCGCCGCGCCCTTGCGGTCGAACTTGTTGATCGCGACGAACTCGGCGAAGTCCAGCATGTCGATCTTCTCGAGCTGGCTCGGGGCCCCGTACTCGGGGGTCATCACGTACATCGGGATGTCCACGAGCGGCACGATCGCGGCGTCGCCCTGGCCGATGCCCGAGGTCTCGACGATCACGAGGTCGAAGCCCGCGCAGCGGCAGGCGGCGATCACGTCGGGCAGCGCGGCGCTGACTTCGCTGCCGGCTTCGCGCGTCGCGAGCGATCGCATGTAGACGCGCGGGCCCGCGCTCCACGGACCGATCGCGTTCATGCGGATGCGGTCGCCGAGCAGCGCACCGCCGCTCTTGCGCCGGCTCGGGTCGATGGAGACGATCGCGACCTGAAGCCGGTCCGCCTGGTCGAGCCGAAGCCGCCGTACGAGCTCGTCGGTGAGGCTCGATTTGCCCGCACCGCCCGTGCCGGTGATGCCGATGACGGGCACGCGCACGGACGCTGCCGCTTCGTGCAGCGCGCGCTTCAGCGGCTCGGGCGCGTGGCCGTTCTCCAGCATCGTCACGAGACGCGCGAGCGCACGCCAGCGTGCATCGCGGGTCGCACCGTCCTCGCCTGGCCGCGCCCGGATCGCCTCGATCGACACGCTGCCTTGCGCGCCGAGGTCGTGGTCGCAGCGCATCAGCATCTCGCCGATCATCCCGGCGAGGCCCATGCGCTGGCCGTCCTCCGGGCTGTAGATGCGCGCCACGCCGGCCGCGTGCAGCTGCTCGATCTCCGAGCGCACGATCACGCCGCCGCCGCCGCCGAAGACCTGGATGCCTTCGCCGCCGCGGCGCCTCAGCATCTCGATCATGTAGCCGAAGTACTCGACGTGGCCGCCCTGGTACGAGCTGACGGCGATGCCGTGCGCGTCCTCGTGCAGCGCCGCGGTCACGACCTCTTCCACCGAGCGGTTGTGGCCGAGGTGGATCACCTCCGCGCCCATGCCCTGCAGGATGCGTCGCATGATGTTGATCGCCGCATCGTGGCCGTCGAACAGCGACGCGGCGGTCACGAACCGCACCTTGTTCGTGGGCCGGTAGTCGGCGAGCGCCCGGTGTTCGGCGGCAAGGTCGGTCATGGCTGTGGTCTCCGCGGGCGGGCCGGCTATTGGATGCGCATGCCGTGCAGGCTCGGGTCGCCCGGCGGATACCGCAACGGCAGCTCGGCGAGCGCGCGATGCGTGATCTCGGCGACCATCAGGTTGCGGTGCGTCTTCGAGTTGGAGGGAACGATGTGCCAGGGCGCCCACGGCGTGCCGGTCGCGGCGATCGCCGCCGAATACGCCCGCTGGTATTCGGCCCAGTGCTTGCGCACCTCGAGGTCGCCGCGCTCGAACTTCCAGCGCTTCGTCGGATCGTCGACCCGAGCCTGCAGCCGCGCGCGCTGCTCCTCGTTGGAGATGTGCAGCATGAACTTGAGCAGAACGGTGTGCGATTCGACCAGCATGCGTTCGAAGTCGTTGATGGCGCCGTAGCGCCGCTCCGTCTCCGCGCGATCGATGGTGCCGTCGACGACGGGCACGAGGACGTCCTCGTACTGGCTGCGGTTGAAGAGCACCACCTCCCCGCAGGCCGGCACCGCCTGGTGGATGCGCCAGAGAAAGTCGTGCGCGGCTTCCGCGGAGGTGGGAGCCTTCCACGCGACGGTGCGCACGCCGAGCGCGCTCATCTGGCTGAACACGCCGCGGATCGTGCCGTCTTTCCCGCTCGTGTCGATGCCCTGCAGCACGACGAGCAGCTTGTAACGACGGTCCGCGTAGAGCAGCTCCTGCAGGCGGTCCAGGTCGCGCGCGAGCGTCTCGGTGCGTGCCTTGTCCTTCGCCTTGTGGCCGCTCGAGCAGGGCTTGGCCGACGGGTCGATGCGCGCGAGATCGAAGGCCCGCCGCTTGTCCGGCCGGGCGTCGGCGCGCCCGCCCGAGGCGGCGTACCGGTAGTCGTCGAGCGCCGTGCGTCGCGGGGATCTCGCCAAGGCTCACTCCGTGGCAATTGACGTATACGTCAATTCACGGAGTGTACGGCCATCGGCGTCGGCAGGCCCCCCGGCCCGGGCCCTCGGTTCGGTTGCTTCCGATCAGCGGCGCCACTGTCCGCCGTGAAGTTCCCAGCGTCCCGCGTGGTTCTCCCAGTGGTGCTCTTCCCAGTGATATCCGGGCCGCGGATGCTCGTAGTGGCCCGGCACCCAGACGTGCCGACCGCCAGACCAATTCCAGTAGCCGCCGATCCAGATCGCGCCGGCGAATGGCGCCACGGGCACCGGCTCCACGTACGGGGGCGGGGGCGCGACCTCGGTGACGGCGACCGGCCCCATCGGACCTTGCTCGTAGACGACGGGACGGGTGGGATACGGCGCGACGACGCAGGCGGACAGCAACAGCGCGGCGAGGACGCTGGCGGCGAAGGCGGCAGGACGAGGCATGGTCGGCTCCGTGGTTTTGGACCCGGCGCAAAGAGGCCGGGCTCGGTCTTTCAACCTCGGATAGAGCGCGTCGGATGACGGCTCCGCCCGGGCTTTACAGTTTTTTGCGGCTCGCGCCCCGGGACGACAAGCATTCGGCGTGCCGTCCTGTCGCGCGGCTGAGGCATGATTCCGCAGATCCGTCCTGGCTGGAGTCCGCATGAATCGACGGCACCTGCTGCGCTCGGCGTGGGTTGTTCTCCTTGGCGCCAGGGCCGTCGGTGTGAGCGCCGCGGGACCGGGCGACGTGGCGGGGGCCGACGCGCGGCGCGTGCGGGCCGTCGTGCAGGCCCAGCTCGATGCCTTTGCAGCGGGCGATGCAGCGCGCGCGTTCACCTACGCGGCGCCGCCCATCCGTGACATGTTCGGCACGCCCGAACGCTTCATGGAGATGGTCGAGCGACGCTACGCGCCCGTGATCCGGCCGGCATCGGTCGCATTCCTCGTGACGCAGGTCTCGGGTGACGCAGCCATCCAGGGCGTGCATCTGACGGACGCGTCCGGCGATGCGTGGCTCGCCGTCTACCGGCTCGAGCGCCAACCCGATCGCAACTGGCGCATCACGGGATGCGAGCTGCACGAAAGCACCGCGCGCACGACCTAGGCGTCCGGTAAGCTAGTTGCCTCGACGACCTGGCGCGGGGCGCGGGGGATGACGATGTTCTTCCACAACTGCTGGTACATGGCCGGCTGGAGCCACGAGCTCGACGAGGGCCGGCTTCTTCCCCGCACGCTGCTCGAGCAGCCGGTGCTGCTGTTTCGCGGCGAGAGCGGCGCCGCGATCGCGCTCGACAACCGCTGCGCGCACCGCGGCGCTCTCCTCTCCAACGGCCGGCGCGAAGGCGACTGCGTGCGCTGCATGTACCACGGGCTGAAGTTCGATGCGACCGGTCGCTGCGTGCAGATCCCCGGGCAGGACATCGTTCCCGCCAAGCTGGCCGTGCGCCGCTACCCGCTCGAGGAGCGCCAGGGCCTCCTGTGGATCTGGATGGGCGAGCCCGCCAAGGCCGATCCCACGGAGATCATCGACTTCCCCTACCTGTCCGACCCGCAGTGGCGCGGCGTTCCCGACTACCTTCACTACGACGCCAACTGGCTCTTCATCGTCGACAACCTCGCCGACTTCGCGCACCTCGCGTTCGTGCACACGAAGACGCTGGGCGGTTCGGAGGAGTACGCGTATGTCTCGAAGCCCACCTCGATCGAGCGGCTCCCGCGCGGCTTCCGTGTCGAGCGCTGGCACATTAACGCCGATCCGCCGCCGTTCCATCGCAAGGTGATCCCGAACCCCGAGGACAAGGTGGACCGACGCAACATCGGGCACATGGAGATCCCCGGCATCTTCATGCTCGAGTCGCTGTTCGCGCCGGCAGGGCGCGGCGCAGAGCGCGGCCACGTCGAAGGGACACGCGAATACCGCAACTGCCAGTTCATGACACCCGAGACGCGGCGCACGACGCACTTCTTCTGGAACTACCTCAACAACTTCGAGGGCGAACAGTCCTGGATCTCCGAGTCGCTGCACCAGAGCCTCATCGAGGGCTTTCTCGAGGACAAGAGCATCATCGAGGACCAGCAGCGCGTGCTCGACGCCGATCCCTCGTTCCAGTTCCATCCCATCGTCGCCGACGCGCCGCTCGCCCACTTCCGACGCACGCTGGCCAAGCTCATCGAAGCGGAGGGCGGCGCGTTGCGCGCCGCCTGACGTCTCTGCGCCTCATGGCCCGCGGCGCCGTTCCCGTGAAGACCGCCGAAGGCCAGTCCGAGCTCGAGACACGCGAGCGCCGGCTCGGCCAGCGCCATCGCACGGTGCTGCTGCTCGTGGATGGCCGACGCACGGAGCGCGAGGTCCGCGCGCTCGCGGCCAAGGCCGGTGCTCCGCCCGCCTGCTTCGACGACCTTGTCGCTTCGGGCCTGATCGCTTTGCAGCCGGCGGCGGCGCGCAGGTCGAAGGTCGACCCGGCAGCGCGCGCGAGCGCGCCGGTACCGCTCGATGATTCGTTGCTCCCGTCGGTTCGCAGCTTGCCGCCCGATTCGTCGAACGACTCGGTGCTCGGTGGCAGGCAGCCACCCGATTCGTGGCTGCCGCCGGAAGACGGAGAAGAAGACGCGCCGATCGACGACGCGCTGGAGCAGGCGCGCGAGCTGCTCGTGCGCATGGTCAGGCAAGAGGCGCCGCTTGCCGGCACGATCACGGTGCTGCGGCTGCGCAGGGCGCGCACCCGCACGGAGATGACGGTGCTGCTCGATGAGGTCGAGTCGAAGCTCGGCAAGCGTCGCACGCTCGCGCTGGCGCAGACACTGGCGAGCGTGCGTCGCCTCCTCGAGCCCGGCGCGCGTGCGTCGCGTTCCGCCGCCTGAGCGCAGCATGACGTTCCTCGCCATCGACATCGGCAACACGCGCCTGAAGTGGGCGCAGTACGCGTCGCCGCAGCCCGGCGCCGCGATCCTTGCCCACGGCGCGGCCTTTCTCGAGGCCATCGACGAGCTCGCCGACACCGAGTGGAAGTCGCTCGCGCCGCCCACCAGCATGCTCGGTTGCGTCGTCGCGGGCGAAGGCGTGAAGCGACGCACCGAGGAACAGATGGAGCTGTGGGATCTGACGCCGCACTGGGTCGTCCCGTCGCCGCATGCCTGCGGCGTGACGAACGGCTACGACTATCCGAACCGGCTCGGCGTGGATCGCTGGGTCGCCCTCATCGGCGCCTGGCATCACGTGCTCGCGCGCGGCGGTCCCAGGCCGACGCTCGTCGTCATGGTCGGCACGGCGGTCACCGTGGATGCGCTCGACCACACGGGGCGCTTCCTGGGCGGCCTCATCCTGCCGGGCTTTGGTCTCATGCTGCGCGCTCTCGAGATGGGCACCGCCGGCCTCAAGGCCCCGACCGGCGAGGTGGTGGACTTTCCCACCAACACCAGCGATGCGCTCATGAGCGGAGGCGCCGACGCCATCGCGGGCGCGATCGAGCGCATGTACCGCAAGCTCGAAGCGCGGACCGGCCGCACGCCCGCGCTGCTGATGTCGGGCGGTGCGGCCGTGAAGCTCGCGCCGATCACCACCGACCTGCCGGTCGACACGGTCGACACGCTGATCTTCGACGGCCTGCTGGAGCTGCAAGCCCGCCGGCTCGCGCTCTAGCCGACGCTCACAGGATGTAGCGCGAGAGGTCCTCGTCGCGGGCGAGATCCGCGAGCTTCTCGTCGACCGTCGCGGCGTCGATCACGATGGTCTGGCCGCCGCGGTTCGGAGCGTCGAAGCTCACGTCGTCGAGCAGCCGCTCCATGACGGTCGCGAGGCGCCGTGCGCCGATGTTCTCCGTGCGTTCGTTGACCTCGTAGGCGATCTGCGCGATGCGGCGGATGGCGGTCGGGCGGATGTCCAGCCGCACGCCCTCCGTCTCGAGCAGCAGCGTGTATTGCTTGACGAGGCTCGCGTGCGTCTGCGTGAGAATCGCCTCGAAGTCGTCGACCGAGAGCGACGTCAGCTCCACGCGGATCGGGAAGCGGCCCTGCAGCTCGGGAATCAGGTCGCTCGGCTTGCTGAGGTGAAACGCGCCCGACGCGATGAAGAGGATGTGGTCGGTCTTGACCATGCCGTACTTCGTGTTCACGCTCGTGCCTTCCACGAGCGGCAGCAGGTCGCGCTGCACGCCCTGGCGCGACACGTCGGCTCCGCCGGTCGTCTCCGAGCGCGACGTGACCTTGTCGATCTCGTCGATGAAGACGATGCCGTTCTGCTCCGCGTTTGCGAGCGCCCGCGTCTTCACCTCGTCATCGTTCACGAGCTTCGCAGCCTCCTCGTCGACGAGGAGCTTCCTCGCCTCGCCGATGCGGACCTTGCGCGCCTTCTTGCGTGCGCCGCCGAGGTTGGCGAACATGCCGCGCAACTGCTCGGTCATCTCCTCCATGCCGGCCGGGCCCATGATCTCGAGCGCCGGCTTGGCCTCGGCGAGCTCGATCTCGATCTCCTTGTCGTCGAGCGTGCCCTCGCGCAGGCGCTTCCGCATCACTTGGCGGGCGGTGTTGTCGCTCGGGGCGGCCGGCGCGATGCCGAACTCCGAGCGCGGGGGTGGCACGAGGATGTCGAGGATGCGGTCCTCGGCGGCATCTTCGGCGCGCGTCAGCTGGCGCCGCATGGCGTGCTCGCGCTCCTGCTTCACGGCCATGTCGGCCAGGTCGCGCACGATCGTGTCGACGTCCTTCCCGACGTAGCCGACCTCGGTGAACTTGGTCGCCTCGACCTTGATGAACGGCGCGTCGGCGAGCCGCGCGAGCCGCCGCGCGATCTCGGTCTTGCCGACGCCGGTCGGGCCGATCATCAGGATGTTCTTGGGCGTGATCTCGCCGCGCATCGGCTCGTCGACCTGCTGGCGGCGCCACCGGTTGCGCAGCGCGATCGCCACGGCGCGCTTCGCGGCGCCTTGGCCGACGATGTGCCGGTCGAGCTCGGAGACGATCTCCTGCGGTGTCATCGCAGCCGCCGGGAAGGCCTTGGCGGCGTGCTCCGGTGCCGCGGGGGCGGGCTCAGTCGAGGGATTCGATGACATGGTGCTGGTTGGTGTAGATGCAGAGCTCGCCCGCGATCTCGAGCGACTTCTTGACCACGTCGCGCGGCGCGAGCTCGGTGTGCTCCAGCAGCGCGCGCGCGGCGGCATGCGCGTAGGAACCGCCCGAGCCGATCGCGACGATGCCGTACTCGGGCTCGAGTACGTCGCCGTTGCCCGTGATGATGAGCGACGTCTCCTTGTCCGCGACGGCGAGCATCGCCTCGAGCCGCCTCAGCACGCGGTCGGTGCGCCAGTCCTTCGTCAGCTCGATCGCCGAGCGGGCGAGGTGGCCCTGGTGCTTTTCGAGCTTCGCCTCGAAGCGCTCGAAGAGCGTGAACGCATCGGCGGTGGCCCCGGCGAAGCCGGCGAGCACGCGGTCGTGGTAAAGCTTCCGCACCTTCCTCGCCGTCGCCTTGACGACGACGTTGCCGAGGGTCACCTGCCCATCGCCGCCGAGGGCCACGACGTTGCCGCGCCGCACGCTGAGGATGGTGGTGCCGTGGTAGCTGTCCATCCGGGACACGTGGCGGCGACCACGCGGGTTTCAAGGCGCCCGGTGCGCCGGATGCTCAGACGGTCCGGACCTTGACGGTCGCGTGCTCGTTGATGCCCATCGCCCCGAAGAACAGGGCGACCATGCGGTGCGCGTCGACGAAGTTCACCAGGCGGCTCTCCGCCCGCCGGGCGAGGACCCAGTTGAGCAGATCGCCCGCGGCGATGAAGTCGACCCTGATCAGGCGCGCGCACGACACGTTGATGATCGCCGCGCTGCCCAGCTCCGCATCCATCTTGCCGAGCGTCATCGCGATGTCGCCGACGAGCTGACCCGAGAGCTCGACCGTGCCCACCTGGATGGAGTCGTGCGTGAGTTGCGACTCCTCGAAGCTGGTGGAGACATCGCTCACCAGCGTCAGAGGCGGCTGCGTCGTGCCCTGGTTGGGGCCCGCGATGCGCACCTGGCAGCGCGCGGGTTCCCAGGAGGGCGGCGACACCTCGTACGTGACGCAGTAGTCGATCGCCGCCTCGTCGAACTGGTCGGGGCGATTCGTCATGCGCAAAGCATCGAGGCGCACCTGCCAGTACGCCGGATCCGCGTCGCGGTTCCCCGTCGCGGCGGCCTCCTGCAACACGCTGAAGAGCTTGTCGCCGCTGAGCCAACGCATATCGAGATCTTGCGGGATCCAGCTGCGGAACAGTTCGCTCAGTCGCGCGCATGCCTCCACGTCGACGGTCTTCAGGCTGCTCCAGTCGAACACCCACGGCAGCGGCATCTGCAGCGCGAGCGACGCGAGCTTCGCGACGCCGTCGGGGTCGAGATGGTCCGGGCACACCCAGCCCACCTGGCCCTCGATGCGGGCGCTGCTCGGACGCTCGTCGCTCGCGGCTTCCGCGACCAGACGTGGCAGGGAGAACCACTGCGGGGCGGACCAGCCGAATTGCTGGGCGTAGTCGAGGGCGAGACTCTCGAACTTGTGCTGCTGCCCGATCGCGCGGTACAGGTCGAACAGCACGAGCCAGGTCTCGGCGTGCTGATGGCGCGAGCCACCGGCAGCCGTCAGTGCAAGCATCGACTGCTCGCACTGCTCGAAGTCGGCGTTCGCGAACGCGATGACCGCTTCGTCGAGCTCGGGGTCGTGCGCGACCTCCGTGCTGCTCGTCTGCGAGTACGCCTTTGCGAGCTCGGGCGCCGCCACGTCGAGATCGACGAGCGAGAGCGGGGTGACGGCGGGCGCCGGCCCGGCCGCCGTGCGGGCGGCCGGCGCGGGGCGTGGTGCAGCGGCGTTCGGTGTCGTTGCGGGCTTCGGCGCGGGCGACGGCGCGGCGGCCGGTGCGCGCGCGGGGGTCGGCGCGTGCGCGGCCGCGGTCGTCCGGGCGACCGCTGGATCGGGCACGAAATCGACGACGCGACCCGCCTGCGTCGCGGGAGCCGCCGGGGGCTGCACCTTCCCGCGGGCCTCCATGTTCGCAGGCTGGGTGGGGGCGTTGAAGAATTCGGGCCCGCGCCGCGAGGTCGGCGGGTAGGCGTCGCCCACCATCTGTTGCTCGATCTCGTCGATCTTCGCCTTGACGCCGCTCTCCTGGCGCGCCGAGCTGTCGGGGTTGCGCGGTTCCGAGTCGTCGATGCGCGAGGAGCCGAGCGCCGCGAGCTGGTCGGCCGAGAGGCCTTCGCGACGCACCTTGCGCAGCATGTCGAATTCGCGCTTGCGCACGAAGTCGTTGCGGCGCTTGCGCTCGATCATCGCCTTGAGCTCGCCCTTGGCGTACTCGGTCTCGCGCGCATCGTCGTGCGGCGCATCGAGCTCGGCCCATTCCGTGGCCGGATTGGCCACGAACTTGACCACCTTGCGGAAGAAGCTCGTCGTGTCCTTGGTGTCCGCCATGTGCGGGTCGCGTCCGCCGTCAGTGCGCCGGGGCACGACTGCCGGCGGCGGGGCGGCAGCTTCGACGGCCGAGCGCGGGCCGTCCGCGGAGGGCCGGTCGAGTGGCGTCGTCGAGGCGAGGTGCGGCGCGATCGTCCGCGATCGCCGCTCGCTCCTGCTCAGTCGCCAAACATCTTCTGCTTGAGCTCACGCCGCTGTTGGGCCTCGAGCGAGAGTGTAGCGGTGGGTCTGGCGATCAAGCGACCCAGGCCGATGGGTTCGCCGGTTTCGTCACAGAAACCGTATTCGCCGGAGTCGATGCGGGCCAGCGACTGTGAAATCTTCTTCAGCAGCTTGCGCTCGCGGTCGCGCGTGCGCAGCTCGAGCGCGTGCTCTTCCTCGATCGTCGCGCGGTCCGCTGGATCGGGCACGATCGTGGTGTCTTCGCGCAGGTGCTCGGTCGTCTCGCCCGCGTTGCTGAGCAGGTCGTCCTTCAGCTGCTGCAGCTTGTAGCGGAAGAATTCGAGCTGCTTTTCGTTCATGTACTCCGATTCCGGCATTGCGAGGACCTCGGCTTCGGTGAGGTCGCGGCCGGCCTTCGTCTTCCACGCGTTGGCGAGCTTGGGATCGGCTTTCTGGGCGTGCTTCGGCACGTCCATGTCGAGATTGTTCATCTGTCGGGTCGGGGGCCGCGGCGGGGAGAACCGGTCGGCAAATCGGGATGTCGGGGGTGGCAGCACGATCGGTGCCTGGGGCACCGCGTACTTCGCCGCGGCTCGGCTCTGCTTGCGCACCGGGGGTTCCGCCAAGGCCAGGCCGGTGGCCGCGGCCTGCACCACCGGACCCGGGGCGGGCGATGGTCCGTGCGGCCTCGCGCTCGGGGCGACTGCATGCGCCGGCGCGTGCGCCGCAGCGGCGGCGGGCTTGGGTGGGGCGGCCCGTGGCGTCGGCTTTGCGTGGCCCGCCCGCGGCGGGGCTTTCGCGGCAACGGCGGCTTTCGCGTGCGTGGGGCGCTTCGTGGGTGCCTTCGTCGCGGGCTTGTGCGCGGCGAGCTTGCGCGCCGCGGGACGCGCTGCCGACTTCACCGGAGTCTTCGCGCGTTTCGCGCTCTTGGTCGCGGACTTCGCCTTCGCGGACGACGGGCGCGGCGCGACGGTCTTTGCCGCCTTCCTGGAAGCTGCCGCCTTCTTGGCGGCCGGCTTCTTCTGAGTCGCTTTCTGGGCCATGGGTCGTCTCGGAGGGCCTCCGCATCGGCGGTTATACCCCGCGCGTGAGGCCATGGCGCGACGGGGCCCGGTTTCGGGCGCCGCGGATTGTAGCGATGCGTGACGCGCGTGCACGGAGCCGCTCGCGCGGCGTCGTGCAGGCCCTTCAGGAGGTCCGCGCGCTCAAGCGAGACATTGCTCCAGGCCTTGCTGGAACACGTCC